>Ga0207996_1002590_pt1 | contig 10771 bp, 9 predicted proteins | sample AntAceMetag02UKG_FD_184773 | JGI IMG/M metagenome (GOLD analysis project Ga0207996, IMG submission 184773) | Saline lake microbial communities from Ace Lake, Antarctica - Antarctic Ace Lake Metagenome 02UKG (SPAdes) (version 2) | ecosystem: Environmental > Aquatic > Non-marine Saline and Alkaline... | reverse complement strand
GGAAACTTGTACTTAACCGGAACAGTCAACCATTGCCACCCCTGGGCCGTTTTTATCTTGTTCCTGTTCTGCCATTCGTTCTTCTTGAACTGCACATTATCTAACAGGACAAAAAAATCCGCCCTGCAAATCTTGTCAAAATAGCCAAGCCAAGGCAGGTATTGCGGTTGATGCACGGCGACAATCATTGCTGTTTACCTTCCCTGACACCCACAAGTTCTACTGCTTGAGCTTTTGACCCGCATATTCCAATGCTTCTTTCAGGTCCTGTTTGACTTGTGGATCATTCAAGATAGCCCTGATTTCCTGTCTGGCCGTTTTCCCCACAAACTCAATTCCCTCCTTAATGTTCTTCTTGACCGGCATGACTATTTTATACGCGTTTGTAAATCGGGTCATCTCTAAAATCCCAGACCTGATACTGTATTGGATACCTTCTTTTACCTGCTGCTTGATTCCGATCTGCGCGATAAAAAAGACTACCAGCAACATTATGCCCCAGGGCACTGCCATCACTAAATGCCTTACAAACAACCTCCCCAATCCATCCTCTTTCATCGCTTGCCCTCCTTTTCTGGCGTTTCGGTTAATATTATGACGGAGTATGAGCCATTAAATCAGGTGGAAAACTATTTATTCAAAAACAACAAAAATAGGGTTTGAAATGAGGGTACCGCACCCTCTGACATCGACTCTGTAATATATCTTTTGGCCGGGCTTGAGATACTCATCTTTATAATCGATCTGCATGGGTAAGAGACTGTTAAAAGTTTCTATCACCTTTCCGCATCGAATCAACCTTACGCGTACACGGTTTTTTGTGGGTATTTTTGAGGACAGAAAAATATGAATCCTCGGATGTTCATTGAGCTTGATTTCACCGCCTGAAATTGCTTTTGTTTTGCTCACCGGTGACGAAACCGAGAAATCATTCAGCACAATCTGTTGAGAGTAATTACCACTATAAGCATACATCCTCCCATGTTTCATTGCAAGCAGAATATTTTCTTTTGTCTTGTTTGATACCAAGAACACTGTGGGAAAATTCCCTAATTTTTCATTGTCTCCACCATCTTTGTGAAAATCAGCAGTTGATATTCCCCATGGCGGACAACGTCTTTGGCCTACGCAGTATTCCAACAGAACCCTATCCCATATATTGCCAGGCTCCGTAACCGTTATCGTATCCCCATAGAGGGCGGCAAATCCGGTATAGTCTTTTGTTTCATACAAAATCTCAGGATATGGCGGCGTATCCACCCTGATCGGTCCCATCCTCCTGACACCGGAATGTGTTTCCGGATAGTTCCAGAACGTCATGCCCCCTCTGGAATTCACATAATCTATCGCTAATTGGTAAGGGGCAATCCCTTGGGGGCCGTGATACTGATCAAAAGGGGAACTCCTGAAAGGATTCGCATTTGCAAAAAACAGCAGAGAGAGTCCGCTAATGACAAGACCGAGTTTCCTGCAAAATCCCTTCCATCGTATGAGGTAAAGACCAAGGACAAAGGAGATCAAAAACGCCGTTAACTGGGGCCACAGGTATTTCATGTAATGAATGGAAAAGCCGTTGTGGATGATCGGGAGATCCTTGTAATCGTCAGGCTTCTCCATACCGATTGTCAAGAAGCGCTTTTCGGCGTTATGGGCCGTCAGATTACCTTTGAAATATGAGCCCGTCCAGTAATAGAAGGGGGAGGTTTCAGAACCTGGAATGATAATCATGTCAGGGTGCATTTGTTGTACATCCCTGATTGCATTTAAATACTTCTTTGCCCCTTCCTTGTTTATTGAATTTATTTCCACCTTTTTTCTAAGAACATTCTCTAATGGAAACAGGCCGTATTCCATTACCATTCGGTCGTGATCATTAATAAAAAGAACACTAAAGCCCCTTTTCTTTGCAAGTAACACAAGAGATTCAAGATCAAGTTCTCCATCACTGAAGGTAGTCCTGGTGTCAATAAGACCGGAAACCTGGATATAGTCAGCGGCTGTTACTGAATAAAAGCCTAAAAAGACAAAAGCAGGGATTAGAAAAACCAATTTTTTTAAATGCATTTTATTAACCTGTTTCATTTCTCAACTACTCCAACCAATAAAACCAGTTCGGATGAACTTTATCCGTAAGGATTTTATAAAAGGCTTACGCTTAGACTCCGAATAAGGAATTTACCTGTCAAGGTTCTATACAGAAATCGTAAAATAGTTAGTGCCTGAACGAAAACCCCAAATTCAAGATTCACCTTTAATAATTTCAAAAGGCTATGGTGTTAATCCCGCCTATCAGGACGATATTTAGCAATTTACTGAAATGAAGCTTTTTCCCGATTGGCTCATTTAAGACCAATCTAAAACATACACCCTCAGTATATTGTAAATGAATCCGTCAGATTTTATCAGGCCTATTTTAAGAAAATCGATCTTCACAAAAAATGGGCGAAGCATCCTTTAACTTTAGGCACTTTAGCTCACTTTAGGCACTTTAGGCACTTTCCGTTCAACGAGGTCTGAATGTAACAGTGACTCATATAGAACATCTATTTTTTCAATCATCTTTTCCACACTGAAATCCTGTGCCATCTCTCTCCCCTTTTTGCCCATTTCATCCCGTATCTTCTTGTCTTCTAAGAGCTTTTTGATAGCAATAGCGAGGCCCTTTTCATCGCCGGGTTCGGCAAGAAATCCGTTTTGGCCCTCCTTGACCAGGTCCAAGATGCCACCGACACGACTTGCAACGACAGGTTTTCCCACTGCCATGGCCTCTACCAGCACCCTCCCCATTCCTTCGTTCAGTGAAGGAAGAACAAAAACATCCAGGACCTGCATAATCTCCGGGATATCATCGCGCCATCCTAAGAATGTAACCTTGTCCCATACACCCATCCGGCGGGCTTCTTTCTTCAATCCTATTTCTAAATCACCTTTTCCGACAAAAATTAAGGATGTTTTGGGGTGGTTTTCCCAGACGTACGGCATGGCCTTGAGCAGGTACATCGGGCCTTTAATGGGAAGTAGCCAACCCACCGTACCGACCACTAACCCCTTTGAGTTCAGACCCAATCCCCTCTTTTTTTCAGCGATATTTACTTTTATATTCATATATCGATCTACGTCAACCCCGCTGTGAATCGTAGCGACCTTTTCGGGGCTGGAAATCGAAAGGGCAACATAGTCATTTTTCTCTGTCTGGGTGAGCGCAACTATTTCGTCCGTAATCCTGGCCATCAGTCTTTCTGTGAAGACAAAGAATTTGGAAACGAGCGGGTCGAAATGGCCATAAAAAACATGTCCGTGAGGGGTATGAATAATAACCGGTACGCCAGCCAATTTGGCCGCAAACCTGCCAAGAATCCCTGCCTTTGAAGTATGGGTATGAACAATATAGGGCCTTTCCCTGATCAACAATCGCCACAAAGAAAAGAGGGCATTCAGGTCCTGGACCGGAGATATCCTTCTCAGTAAAGACGGTATAGCAATAACCTTTACGCCCCTCTCTACTGCCTCCCTTATTCCTCGATCAACCGACTCTTTCTCCTGATCGGTCATCTGAGATTCAAGTGAAATGCCATGGACAAGTACCATTTCATATTTTCTGCTCAACTCCCGGCAGGTAAGCAATGTGTTTTGAGCAGACCCTCCTTTATCAAGCCGGGTTATAATATGCATGACTTTGACTTTAGACATAGCCCTGCCCCACGCTTTTTTTATTACTTGTCGGCATTTTCTCGGCCCAGACTAAAAGAGACGGCCCAATGACCAACCTCCCACCGCTTATCGAGAAAACACACATGGAAACAAAAGCTATGATTATTTTTATCGCTCTTACCAGTGACTTTATTTCATTGTAACCATAGGGATCTCCCTCGCTTAAAGGAGAATTGGTTACACGAATGTTAGCAAACCCAGCCCGTTCCAATAACAGATGCAAAGACTTTTTGCTATAGCAGTATTGATGAAATACAGTAGGATTCTGGATAGTTATAAGAGAACAGGCCCTTTGGAGCAAGAAATAAACGCGACGGAGCACCTTCTGAAACAAAACATTCCTTACCCTGATGCCGACTATTCCGCCTTCCTTCATTACCCTGTAAGTTTCTCTAAGCTCTTCGAAGGGGCTTTCAAAAATAAATAAAACATCCCACAGGGTAACAACATCAAATGAATTATCGAGGTATCCCGCATCTCTTAAGCTGCCATGAAATACGTTTCGTCCCCCCACTCTCCCCCTGGCCCCAGAAACCGCATTTTTGACGATTTCCACTCCAGAAACATCCCACCCCATTTTCGAAGCCACTTCAAGAAAATATCCATATCCGCAGCCCACATCCAGAATCGACATCTTACCCTTATAATGCGATGCAAGACGTTTTAGGCATGAATTGAAAAAGATCTGTTTGGAAATGGCGACTTCTTCGTAAGGGTCATCATGTTGATAATGTTTTGTTAGCGATTCTCGAAGTTCTTTTTCTGTTATGTCAGACCTAAAGATAAGTCCACAACAAATGCAGAGATAATATCCATCCATTCCTAATGGACGATGGCTGATTTTATTGGACAGGCAGCAGATGCATCTCATAAAAAAATCCACATCAAGATTGTGCTAATGTGATAACAGCTTTTTGTTTATCAGCATCGTTTCTCGATGCGCTTTAGAATCCTTTGTGTCTGGAACTGATTGCCTCATCAATTATTGACCTCAACTGGTCAACATGCCGGTTCCATGAATAATTTCTCTCCGCATATCCCCGGCACTGAACTCTCAATGCATCATATTCTTCTCTCCTGGCGAAGTTTTTGTTAATTGCCGCCTCGACCCCCACGGCCATGGCCTCAGGAGAACTGTCTTTAAAAAGAAATCGGGAATCAAAGGCAGACAGGATCTCTTTTGTCCCGCCCACCGGCGTTCCGAGGACAGGCGTACCACAGGCCATTGACTCAACCGTGACAAGGCCAAACCCTTCCAGGCGGCGAGTGGGCAAAATAAAAAAATCAGCGGCCCCATAATATTCAGGCAACCGATCTGATGGGATAAATCCCATCATGGTTACCGAATCGCTCAGATCATACTTTCCAATGAGATCCTCAAGGTTTTCCCTCTCGGCCCCTTCACCACCCAAAATCAGATGGGTTCTCGTCTGGTTTCTCTTCAGTATATGGATACATTTCAAAAGATTGTCCAGGCCCATCCTCGGTTCCAGATTCCGGACTGTAAAAAGATGGATTCTCCCCTTGGGAAAATCGAGGTTTCGTTTTAAACGTTCTCGATCTACTGGTGGTTGAAAAAAGTTTAAGTCAACGCCACCTGGGTTGACAATGATTCGGCTATCCGGGATGCCATAAATATCCACAACCTTCTGCTTCATATATTCGCTCAAGACCATTATCCTGGTGGACCTTTTGTGGCAGTATTTTTCTATCATCCATCTTGCTCTTACCGGAAGAACATTCCTGAGCCAGCCCCTTTTTTTGTGCAATAAATGGTATTCTTCATGGGTCGGAGAATGGAAAACGTGAATTGTCGGGATGTCAGACAGCCTTCCAGTGGCAAGAAGGGCAAAATATGTGAAGGGATGATGACAGATCGCTGCGTCAAAAGGCCGATCTTTGCTGAAAACATCATATAATCTTGGCGGTTCTCTCAAGAGAGAAGAAAAGAAACCAGGGACGCTTTTAGTGGATAGGCTGTAACAGGCTTCCTCGACGCCTTTAACATCCCTGTGAATTGTAGGAGCACGACCTTCCTGACGTGTAAGGGCGAATACATCCATTCCCTGCGCGATGAGGCCCGTGGCCTGCTGGTGTAAGACCTGTTCGGACCCGCTTGCGGGATTTTTCAAAGTACCGTCAGCGACAAATAAAACTTTCATGTCCCTTTTGAGTCCCCTGCTGCGATTTAATTGGCTAACATTCTGAAAGTCCAAACACCTTTGAATGACCGCTGATCCATACAGACACCCTCAACTACCAGTTTTGAAATACGCCCTGTATGATATTACTTCTATGCCCTTTCTTTCTGCTGCTTCAATCAGGGAAAATGAGGTGAGAGCTCTAAGTTCTATTTCTCTCATATACGTGTCATCATTGAGAGCCCTAAGTTCAGCCGTATTATATGACGGGTGAACCATTATTTCCGTAAGCCCTGGAGTTGCCGCGGTTAAGAACCTTATGTACTGATTTGGAGAGATTTCCCCGGAAAACGCCCCGTAGTCATGAATACTAAAAAATCTGTTTGGTACCACTATTTGATCATATGAGCCTCTTGGAATCTTAGCCGTAAGTATTTGGAGAAGCATCTTCCTCAATATGGCAGTTAAACCCTGCAGTTTCAGCGTGGGCGTTATGAACCGGTAGCTAACCCATGGGATCCTTAAAGGAAGTCCCCTTTTTTCAGCGAAATCCCTCACTATTTTGAAAATGGAAGGGAACATATGAACATGGTGATGGCTGTCGACATGGGTCATTTCCAGGCCAAACTCTTCAAACCGGTCCAACTGAGCTTTAAATTCCCTTTTCACATCACGGGTTCTGATCTTTCTTAATAAGACCCTTTTTTCAAAACCAGCGCGAGGGAAAAAGGCTCCCGTGTCACTGATCAGCGTGGGTATCTCAGTAGGGGAAGATGCTGGTTTTCCCTGGGTGAGATTGAAATGGAATCCGACACCTAAGTCTGGATTTTTTTTTGCAAGACGCACCGCATCGGATGTGCCGTCGGTATTGACCATCAGGGTCGTGCTTGTGATTGAACCTGCTTTGAAACATGCTATAATACCACTGTTCACTTCAGGCAGGAGCCCAAAGTCATCGGCATTGATAACAAGTCTTATTTTATCCGTAATTTTCATGCGTTTAGTTGTCTTTTTCTTTTAAGAAGCTCTCTTCTCTGCGAGGGGGTCGGCCAGGAAAAATAGGTCCTTCCGCGGAGGTCCTGGGGAACACCCTTTAAATCACCTCTCTTGAAGCCTTCAATCACTTTTACAATCAACCGGCCACCTAATTCATTGGCCTTTCGGGTTAGAGATGTAAGGTCGTCATCTGCCTGGACAGGGATTGTTTCCTGAAGAATAATATCACCCGTATCCAACTTTTCTTTCAAAAAGTGAATGGTCACCCCGATTTCCTTTTCACCATGGTACAAAGCCCAGAAGATGGAATCAAGACCCGCATATTGAGGCAACTTGCTGGTATGAAAATTAATGGCCCCCTTTTGGGGTATTTTCAAGATATTACCCTTTATAATCCGCGTATTTGCCGTGATCAAGAGGTCAGGCCTGAGAGAGCGGAGAAGTCCCTCTGTTGAAGATGAATTGTGATTCTCGACCATAAACAGCGTGACACCATTTTCCTCACATATATCTCTTAAAGAAAACTCTCTACCTTTTGAAAAAGCTCTTATAACCTCCCGAACTCGTTGCATCAGGAACAGAAAGCCATGCCGCTTTATGGATTCTCTGATAAAATGAAATATCCCTTTTTCAAGGAGCAGACTCGCCCTTTTTTCAACGACCACACCCGTCACAGCCTCTTCTGCCATGACAAGTTTCTTGAGGATTTCCCTACCTGAAGGTCTTCCGGTCCTTGTCAATAATACCACTCTCACTGGCTGTCTCTCTCACCACCTGGGCTGAGATATCCCCAGACAAAACCGATGGCATATGCAGTGTAAACCGACAGATAAATACAATGACCCTTCAGGGCCTTTTTTAAGATGTTGATCAAATAGCGTGAAGCACGATAAAGAAAAGGTCTCTTTTCGACAAAATCTTTGACATGATTTTCAGGTGTTTCAATCATCCACTGAGGATAGAACCTGTTCCCGAAGGCGGCCTGTTTTCCGTTGCGGTAGAACTGCTTAATCAGCCTGGCAAATGTCGATGGAGGTAGATGAGAATAGGAGGCCCCCGGGACAACGACCACTTTATAGCCGGCCTCTCTGAATTTATATCTTAGATAAGGATCAAGCCCTCTCAGTATCAGCTCATTTTCTCCGCCCACCATGAGAAAGATATCTTTTCTAATCAACAACAGCGGATGCTCTGCCAGATCCGATTCGGTCACTTGATCAACCGGAGGAGTCGTTCGGCGGGGGATTTCTCGCATGGCCCTTCTGATTAAAAAGGGGGCCTCTTCAGGAATAACGTTGATCCCGCCGGCCATGCCTATAGTCGGATCCCTTTCCATAATCTTCACAAGCTTCTCAAGGGCATGCATGCTCTGAAGGTTGGTATCATCATCAAGGGTCAGGAGATACCGACCCTTTGCCATTTCAGCGCCTGTGTTTATGGCCCTGCCCTGTCTTGGATCTCCTTGTATGATGATGGTTTCAAAGTTCTGAAATGATTGCTCGGAAAGCTGTTTTAACAGGGCTGGAAAATAACCCCCGCGGTATCCATCTGAGGTGGGGATGATGATCGATACTTTAGGATAATCTTCAGGAGAATCTGCACCAGTCTCAATCCGATCTATTTTCCTATCCGCTGGGATACCAGCATCATTTCTGTAAAGGACAAAATCTCTGCTTTCCGCAACCATAGTATCCGTTTCTCGCCAGATGGATGGGTTGTTGTTATCCTTGCATTTCTTCCAGGGACAGATTAGGCGCAGAGTCTATTTCTTCATCGAGATAAAGCCTGGCCCAAATTTCAAATACGACCAGGCTCCAGATTCGATGTCCCAACTCCTGCCTGCCGTTTCGATGTGCCTCGAGCATCCATTTCAGACGTTTCTCTTCAAACAAATCCCTCTTTCTTAATGAATCGCTCAATAAGATTCTCGAAGCAAGATCACCCAGATCTCCTCTCAACCATGCTGAGATGGGAATGGTGAACCCCTGTTTTCTCTGTTTCAAAATCTCTCGAGGCAAATAGGGCGCAAACGTCTTTTTGAGGATATACTTGGAGGTAAAGCCTCTGATTTTATACTCAAAAGGAATCCTTGAGGCAAACTCCACCAGACCCCTGTCCAAAAAAGGCACCCTCACCTCTAATCCATGGGCCATACTCATCCGGTCCACCTTAAAAAGACAATCGTCAGGCAAATAGGACTTGGTATCCGCATAAAGCATTTTCTCCCGTTCATCCGTCACTCTTGGCTCTGAAAAAAGTCTACGCTGATGATCCGTCGCATCGAAACCCCCGAGTTCATTTATTAGTGCCTGCGAGTAAAACATCTGACGAAAAGGATGAGAAACCGTGGTCCTCCGAATGAACCCAGTTTCCACATCTGCATTCAAATCATTAAAGAAGCGCTGCGCCTTTGACAGAAAGCCTTTTCCATAGTCATCTTCTGGATGAATACCCCGATCCAGTTTTTTCAGCCATGCACGTATAAGACCCGGAACCATGCCGTAAGCCACGGCATACTGATGCCGCCTGGTCCACTCATATCCCCCGAAGATTTCATCCCCGCCGTCACCTGAGAGGATGACCTTGACATTATCCCTGGCCAACTTGGAGATATAATAGGTGGGGATAATGGAATTGTCAAAAAATGGCTCGTCCAGATACCAGAGTAGTTGCGGTAGGATCTCTGTCATACCCGGGTCGACCCTGAATTCATGATGATGGGTACCGCAATGCCTGGCGACCAGGGCCGCATATGCCAGTTCATCTTCTCCTCCTGACCCATAGCCCAGAGAAAAGGTCTCGACCTTTGTTCCCATCACCTGAGTCATCATTGCCACAACGATACTTGAATCAACCCCTCCGCTGAGGAAGGCACCCAAGGGCACGTCACTTATCAGATGCCTCTCAATTGACTTTGTAAATAGGTCTAAGAGTTTCTCATTAAGCTCCTCTGGCGAAAGGCTGTTTTTTGGTTCGTATTGAATTGACCAGTAGGGCCGGATACTTATCTGACGATTTTCAAAGGTCAGATAAGATGCTGGAGGGAGTTTTTTGATGCTCTTGAAGATCGTTTTTGATCCGGGTATGTAGCCATACGTAATAAAAGCGTCAAGCGCTTCCAGATCAATTTCTCTTGAAACCCATGGGACCCTCAGCAGTGCCTTAATTTCGGATGCGAAACAAAAGGCTCCACCCGAGAAAGAATAAAAGATCGGCTTTATGCCGAGCCGGTCCCTGGCCAGCAATAGACGCGCGTTCTTGTCATCCCAAAGGGCAAAGGCAAACATCCCGTCAAGATTGCTAATGCAATTCTCGCCCAGGTCTTCGTAAAGATGAACGATAACCTCTGTATCACTTTGGGATCTGAAGATGTGTCCGCGACGCTTAAGATCCTTTGTCAGGTCCTGATAATTGTAAATTTCTCCGTTGAAAACAACCTGTACGGAACCATCCTCATTCCCCATGGGCTGATCGGCTTTTTCAGAAAGGTCGATGATTGACAGCCGCCGGTGACCCAAACCGATGATCGTATCCCCACGTTTCGAATAATAATGTCCATCCCTGTCCGGTCCCCGGTGTGCCAGAACACGGGTCATTTCATCCAGGACATGGCTCCAATCTGCTGCCCCTTTCCCCTTTTCAATAACGAACCCACAGACACCACACATAGGGATCTCTCTTATCTTCTTAACCCGAACAAAGACCCTGACCCATCAGATAAAGGGATCTATTATCAATATCCCTTCAAAATACTGACCATGATTAAGGTCCTCGGTAAGGATAGTGGTTGCATTTTCGGAAAATGCGGCCGAAACGATCAAGGCATCCCAGAAAGATATCTTATAACTTTCCTCTATTTCAATCGCTTGCAAGATGATCTCAGAGTCGTTAATGACAAGATGCCATGATAAATAGCTTTTCAG
>Ga0207996_1002587_pt1 | contig 10794 bp, 7 predicted proteins | sample AntAceMetag02UKG_FD_184773 | JGI IMG/M metagenome (GOLD analysis project Ga0207996, IMG submission 184773) | Saline lake microbial communities from Ace Lake, Antarctica - Antarctic Ace Lake Metagenome 02UKG (SPAdes) (version 2) | ecosystem: Environmental > Aquatic > Non-marine Saline and Alkaline... | reverse complement strand
TCTCTTTGATCCTGGGCAATAGCCGTCTCCCTCTCCATCTGTCGATGACCCAATCTCGAAATACCGTCGGTCGTGCAGGATGGAAGACTAACTCTTCGGCCTATATGTGTCAACCGGATAAGCATGCAATGAACTATACCTTAAAATGACGCCGGATTTCATGGAAAACATGTTTCAGGAAATGAAAGCGGCATACGATCTGATTCTGATGGATTCATCACCGGTACTCAACAAAAACAGAAACAATGTGGACCCGGTTTTTTTATCCTTCACCAGCGACATGGTGGTTATGGTGGTTCAGGACAAACGGACCACATCTGAACAGATAACGGAAAGTGTTGAAACCATCACCCGTGATGGCGGAAAAATAGACGGCATCGTCTACAATCGCCAATTTTAGGCGGACGAAAACATGGAAGAAAAAAAAGAAACCACTCAAAAACTTGACGTTTCCTTTTATGTCGCCAAATTCGGCATACCGCTTCTGGAGAACAAATGGATTGTTATTGTTTTTTTTGCGGCGGGCCTCTTGGTTACGCTGCTGCTCACTTCTTTTATCAAGCCCCAGTTTATCAGTGAGACAGCGCTTCAAATTGAGGAACCCTTTAACGAAGCGGCATCCATACGCCAGGGGACCATGTCGCCCCGGAAAGCTTCGGGGTCTTACGTTCTCGCCGTTGAAGAAAAACTCAAGAGCAAGTCCTTTGCAAAAGAGGTTTTGAAAATACTGCCCGACGACGTCAAACAGGATCTGGAACTCCCACTGGATTTGCGATCCCAGATTCTGGCCGGGCTTCAAAACCTGGCCAGAACAATCCTTGGCAGAAACAAGAAATCCGACGACAAAAAAGAGAGCCCCGGTTCTACAACGGATGGAGACAACCGATACCTGCAGGAGTTGGAGAAACGGGTCGGTATACGGGTTACTTCCGGTATTGCCATGATCTGGATTACCGCCGCAACCCTTGAAAAAAACCTGGCGCCCATCCTGGTGAAAAGCTACCTGGATGTTTTATTGGCCATGAACCTGGAGCAAAACAAGGCAGGCGTTCAAGGAAAAATTAAATTCTCGACGGAGCAAAAAAACGCTGCTCGACAAGCCTATAATAAAGCTGAACAGGAATTGGTCAAATTTCGAAATCACTATCAGATCCCGGCGGATTTAAGAATGACGCCGGATACGGAAATTCAAGCCAAACTGAACATGCTTTTGTCCAATTACGAAATGGCCAAGGAACATTATGACCGTCTGGATCGCATTTTTCTCGAGGCAAAGGTGAGGGAAGCCGGCGTTCTGGTAAACATTCGCGTACTGAGCGCCCCCATGATCCCGCTTCGCCCCTCAAAAAGCGCCAAACAAAAGGTTGCGCTGATGGGTATCATGATGTCACTTGCAGTTGGAGTGGCCATCGTACTGATGTTTGATTTTTTAAAAGGGCCGATTCGACACGAAAAAGACATCAACGACGCGGTTCATCTTCCCATATACGGCAGTATTCCGAGTCTCTAGAAACGAATATCGAATATCGAACAAGGAATGCCGAAGGAAAAGAAAGACTCCCTCTCGTTCCCACGCTCCGGCGTGGGAATGCGCTTTGGACACTCTGCATCAAGTTGCGTTACTTCAGCTGGTTGCCGAGCCACACACCTGCTCCAACCAAGAACCTGAGACCTGAATATGCCCCAGCAATCACACGATCATAATTTCAAAAATCTCTTTCTGGACTTCCCAAAAGAATCCCTGGCGTGGCTTTTCCCCCAGGCCCAGGAAAATTGGGGTCCGGTGCGACATATCGAATTTGTACGACAAGAGCCCAAAAAGCGAAAACTATCCGACCCCGGTCTTGCATTGGATCTTCCCATATTATTCAGCTTTGATAACCATCAACTGCTGTTATGGCTGGTGGAATTCCAAGAAGATAAGGTCCGGTTTTCAATTCACAAACTATTGCGCTATACAACGGATCTGATGGAAGCCTACCCAAAGGCGATGGTCATTCCAACTGTTCTGTTTACGGATCGGAAAAAATGGCGCAAACCGGTTTTGCAGAGCCTTGAGACCAAAATTAATGACCGGCTGTTTCTTCATTTTGAATATCTGTTTTTCAAACTATTTGACTTCAAGGCGCGTGAATATTACAATGTCAACAATTCGGTTGTTAAAATCCTGCTGCCCAAAATGAGCTATGAAAGAAGTGAGCGAATAGAAGTTATTCGGCAAGCTTATGTGGGTTTATACCAACTCGCATCCAATGTCCTTTTTGACAAATATGTCGATTTTATTGACGTCTATGCCAAAATCAGCCCGGAAGAACAAGATACTTTATACCAGGAAATCATCGAACATCAGGAGACGGCCATGCTAGCGCAGGATATAAGGGAAAAAGGCAAACAGGAAGGGTTGCAGCAGGGTAAGCAGGAAGGACTGTTGCAGGGCATGCTGCAAACAGGTAAAGCCAACATCATAGAGGTTCTTGAGTTACGTTTTGGCAAAATTTCTGAGGATATTATTCATCAGATTCAGCAAATCAATGACCCGGACAAATTGAAAAATCTTCTAAAAAAAGCAATACAATTAAAAAAGATGGATCAGTCTGAATTTTTTTGTTAAATTTGCGTCACTCACTAAATATTGCACACAGACCGGTTGCGGAACTGAGAAAGTGGATTTATTTCTCGTTCACGCTGGAGCAAGGGAACCAGGTGTAATTTATACGCCGTTGGGAAAAAACTTCGTGATTCGACATTCCTTGTTCGATATTCCGCGGTTCAAGAAAAGCCGCCAAATGCAACGCCTTACAAATGCGAAAAATAAACTCTCAGAGTGAAACTGTAAGAATCTAAGAGGGCTCTATGCTGAATAATAAAAACTTGCCGTTTAAAACCAAAGCAGCACTGATGGTTCTCCTCCTGATACTCCTCTCAATGGTTCTCACCTCCTGCGGCCCCCCCCTCTCCACAAGGGCTTCACAAGTTCATTTGGTCAATGTCGAACAGATTCGCAAAGTTGTCAATCAATGCGATTTTCTGGGGAATGTCAGAGGCTCCGCGCTTTTTCCTTATTGCTGCGTCTTTTCCTGGGGATTTCTCGGTGATACCTTCTATGCCGGAGCGCTCAATGAACTCATGGACAATGCCGCCGAATTGGGCGCAAGTCATGTGTTTGTCAATATGGGCGATGGGCCCTTCCTGATTGGAGAGGCCTATTTCTGTGCTTACTGTGTCGGGCCCGAAGGAAAGCCCGACGAAGCTTTCTGCATGGGTGAAGACGGTAGGCGGGACGTCGGTTTTTGTGAAGACCAGTTTGGCAATCCCGTTGGAACCGCTTCATGTAAAGGCGCCACGGGGAACGATCGATCCGAATGCAAAGCAAATGGCGGTAAATGGATCCCTGCCGTTGACCAGCCTACCTGCGAAAAGCAGGGAAATACCTGGATGACTGGGGCAGCAGACAAAAAGGCCTGTGAAGAAAGGGGCGGCACCTGGCTGCCAAAGGCCATAGACAAGAAAGAATGCGAAGAAAAGGGAAACCGCTGGGTTCCCAACGAGGATGTTATCCGAACTTTAGAAGACAAAAAATAAGAGACCTAAATCCTGGAAGCGTCTCTTTTGCCGAAGCTACAAGGCAGCAAGCGCGCAGCCGTATTGTAATACTGCAAGCGCTTGATAACGCGGTAGATTCGATAAAAGAGGCGCTCCCGAAGGGTTCAACTTTTTGGAAAGAAAACCTCGGATTTTTGACAGCATTTCGGTGTTGCTTCATCCGTTTTATTCTTTCACCAACATGTTGAAATACCGTAATTTCTCTGTATCTTTAAAAAAGTTGAATGCAGGTTTTAGGAGAGAATATTCTGACACCGCGACTCAAACATAAAGAAAGAGTTACCCATAAAGCTCTTATAAGGTTTTTGATCATGCCCAAATACAAATTGCAGACACTGTTCAATTTTTTTTTCCTCTTCATACTTATTGCTGTTACGGGCTGTGCAGCAACCCCTGATCGCTTCTACATTCCGAAAGCACAACCTGTTTCAGTTAAAAAAGTCTTAAATCCGGAATTCAATACCCACAAGTATATGAACCTGGTCAACCAAGCCGACGATAAAGACATTTTCATTGGCGCCTACACCCACGATTGGTGGGCCAATTACCATCGCTGGACAGATGCTGCCATAGAGATGCTTCAAACTGAGCTCAAGAATCGCGGCAAAATAGTAAACGTTAATGCGGCCACGGTTTTCGCACTTGGCATTTGCACCCATAGCGCCGGTGATATCACCGGAACCCTTTATACTGACCTTAAAAAGACCGGTTGTCTATTGGACACCGATCAGGACGGGATATTTGACGCTAATGACCAGTGTCCCGAGACCCCTGAGGGAATTTCTGTGGATTACAAAGGATGTCCTCTCGACACCGATGGTGACGGGGTCCCGGACTACAAAGATCAATGTGCAGGAGAACCCAAGAAAGGTAAGGATACAACCCCAAATAAAAAGAAAAAAGAGCAAACCCCAGGCGGACCAAAAACCAACTCTGTATCATTTAATTTTTCCAACAATGACCCCCAATGCAAGACGATCTATTTTTCAATCGCCGGCCAGGATCCCCCGGACGCGGTAATACAACTTATAAAGTCAGAACTCCACAAAGAAGATATGATCCTCGACCAAACCGGACCCAATGTGTTCACTTTTTCTGCAACCGCTGAAAGATGGAAAGAAGCGCATTGGAAACTCGAAGAAGCCCTCGAAAACAGGGATCTGCTTATGATCGAAGGTCCTCCTCAAATCCTTCGACTTGCCATCAATCACGTTCATCTTTTCTGGAATTTCCATGACGTAGGCTGCTTACTAAACCTTCAGGTTCAAACTTTGCAGGAGAAAATCCGAAATTTCGAATCCACCAATATTTCTCCTGAACTATATGTAAGCTGTAATTGGGCACTTTCCAAGGCGGTCGCCCAAATGTTTGTGGATACTGCAACGCTGAGAGATACGGACGGCGATGGCGTACCGGATCACAAAGATGAATGTCCGAACACACCCAAAGGCGTGAAGGTAGACGAACGGGGCTGTCCCTTGGATAGCGATGGCGACGGGGTACCAGACTACCTGGATGAATGCCCTGACACACCAAAAGGCGTTGAGGTGGATGATAAGGGTTGCCCCTTTGACACGGACGGCGACGGGGTACCCGATTACCTGGATGAATGTCCCGGAACCCCCAAAGGCGCCAAAGTGGATGAACGCGGTTGCTGGATCATCAGTGAGGCTCTATTCGATTTCAACAAATACCAAATTAAAACGGCGTTTTACCCTCATCTTGACGAAATCGTAACCGTTTTACAGGAAAATCCCACGATGGCCGTCGAAATACAGGGGCACACGGACAATGTGGGGTCCAGTCAGTACAACCGAAAACTGTCGGAAAATCGCGCAAAAGCAGTAAAAAATTATCTGATTAAGAAAGGGGTTAACGAACAACGTCTGATTGCAGTGGGATTTGGTTTTTCAAGACCCAAAACCACCAACCGATCGGAAGAAGGCAGAGCTTTGAATCGAAGGGTTGAATTGCTACCTTTGCAACAGTAAGGTTTCCAGAAACTTTACCACTTAAAAGGTTTCCCCGCCGTCAAAGTCAATCCAATTCTATTGTCCACAAATTCATCATTTGGATCAGGACTTATCCGGTTTGTATAATCATAAAACAATCCCAGGCTAAACCAACGGTAAAACCTCCAATTTACGCCACACCGACCCCGATATGTTTCATCTTTCGTTGCCTGATTCAGAAGAATGTCAATTTCTTCATTCGCGTATCTATTTTGCCGATATGTTCCATTGGCAAAAACATTGACATTTTCAACCGGTGTGTATTCAACGCGAGCAAAAGCGCCGCCAAATTTGGTAAACCCCCTCGGTATGACCTCCAATAAACCATCATCCCATCCAGACCTGGCACCTAAAGAAACGCTCCCACGCCGAAAACCTTTTGTGAACTGAATTAAAGAAGTTACGCCAGGCTCCAAAGCGGGCGTTCCGGGCAATGATGTATCGCCGGTTGGCTTGTAATATCCCAAAACCAATGCTAAAGATGTAGAAGGCGAAAAGCTATGGTCAAAGCCGGCGCCCACATCATGGATCTCATATTGTATGGGGAAATCGATAGATTTCCGGATAGAAAGACCATAATAAAGGCTACCGCCTGTCCGAACTCCAAATTGGTGAACATAGGCGCCCCGCATATTATGTGCGTCTAGGTCTCGCCAATTGGTATAATAATCAGGCTGGTCATAAACATACCGAACATTCTCATAGCTCAAATCCAGTCCATCTTTCTGGGTAAACCAGTATGACAGCGCTGCAAAAGGTCCCTGCTCCCTTGCATCTTCTAAGGACGGATCGTCATTATCCAAAATATTGTAGATATATCCGACCACAAAATGGTTTTTAGGGCCAAATTGGAAATCCAATGCCGCCCTGGCATTATTTCTCTGATAAGCACTTAGCGTATTGGCAACTCTTTGCGTTACTGGGAATTGATCGATATCTGCAAGAAAATCATTTGACTTAATATAGGTGTCTGTCAGCTCGAATGTTAAATGCCTGCCGATTTTCTGCCAAAACTCCAAATTGCCTCTATGCTTGATATAATCGTTTCTTGTGTTTTTGTGGTACTTGACCCAACCAAATTCGTAATCCAGCTCTAACCCATTGCTGCCCGAATCAGCACTTATCTTTAAGCCGGGAGAAATCGTTGTTGTATAATCTGCGATTGGGTCTTTATTGACCAATGTAACATTGTCATCGTATTCTCCTTTTACACTTATCCTTGGCGTTACTTCAATCTTATACGCGCCTTTTGTCGGCGTAGAAACAGTTCCACCCTCAAAAAAATCGCCAAGAGTGCCCCCGGCGCCCTCCGCTATATCCTCACCGCCAAACGGATTTTCGCGTGGTGGTTCTTTAGAAGGTAGAGATTTCATAGAACGTTCTCGGGTTTGGGCCAGGTTAAAAGCATTGTGAAAGTTCTCTTCCACATTATCGCGACCGGTCTTGACTTCGACATCTTTCACGTTTTCATGCGCCTGGATGGGGATGGATATGGGGCTGGCGGGTCGACCTTGCGTCTTAACGATGCAAGCAGGGGAAACGATGAGCTCATTGATCTTTATCGTGGATTTCTGAGCGGGCATATGCTCAGACAATTTGATCACCCTGGTTGAAGAGTTTTTTCTCTGTACGCTGATTGAACGTGATTGCCTTTGACTTGAAGCAATGGAATGCCTCTTTATCAGTGAATAAAGACGTACCCAACCCACATTAGATGGCTTCTGTTCTCCGAATGCCGGCGTAGGCTCACTGTTGGTAATAAAAAAGAACAAAGAAAACGCGATGGGCAGTAAAAGGAAAGCCACAACGTCTGATATGGTGGTTGATTTTTTTCTTGGAATTGTTTTCAAATCGACCACAAAACCATTGTAATTGATCTTCGAATTGTCCTTCAAGCTTTCAGCTTCGCCCTCGCCGCTCTTATGGTACATAAATAGTATCAAAAGATCTCAACCTGATATTCAGCTCAGGATATTTTCCCGAAAGCGCTTTTCTGAGGTTGTAAGGAATATTGCGCTGTCTTCCGTTAACCATTCGAATAATCATGATGTTTTCAGTATCAGCCCACTCTTCAAAACCACCTGCATAGGCAACCATCTGATAAACAGTCATATTCCCCTCGGCCAAATCATATTGCCCAGGACTTTCAACCTTTCCTAAAAGGTAGATCGGTTCTTTCTTTTCCAAATTCAAATGCTGTAAATAGGCCACGTAAATCGTATCGCTTGCATTGATTTTCGGCAGGTTTGATGGATCAGAGTCCTTGGCGTCGAGATATTCCTGTAAATCAAATCGTTCCATATTACCATTCGTACGCATAACCATTACCTTGGTCAAATCAGCATCATACGTCCCACCCTTTGCTAAGGAGAATATATCCATCAGAGTCATATCGGGAACAGGCTCAAAAACCCCTGGTTTTTTGACGCCCCCAAAAATTCTAACCATTTTCTTGGGTTCAGTTATTTCCTGCCCTGCCTGTTTCATGAAACCAATGTACACGGAATCACCATTTTGGACTTTTGGAAGTTCGACCGACCCTTGGGTACTTTGGAGAATTAAGGCATTCAGATCGTATGTTTCAGTTTTATTCTCTCTTATCAATAACGTTTTGGCCAAATCTGCACTCACCCTGTTTCCACCAGCCATAATAACTAAATCAAGAATAGTCATGTCTTCTTTCGGCTCATACACTCCCGGCCTAGCAACCGCACCAAAGATACGAACCTTGCTGCCCGTATCCTCTTCCAACTTTGAGGGAGGCGGTTCCCATGGGCCGAGGGTACGCTTTACGTCTCCAAAGGCAGGGGAAATGGGCACAAAAATAGAATCATTTTCATGAACAGGCGTGAGCAACCTAACATCACCAGTAACGGTGTACTGATAAAGATTTACACGTACCTTTCGAATTTGCCCTCCCCACCTGCGGGTAACTGTAACATTGCTCATAATGGCCCCATCCACCGCACCGCCCGCCACACTCAGCGCCCCTTGAATATTACCGGATTCCGGAATGTTGTACCATCCCGGCCTTGCCACATGCCCCCCAATCTGCGCATAGTGCCTTTTCTCGATGATGTTCACATGGACTTTCGCGGAACGAGCGAGGTATTTAGGAAGCCGGTTTGTAATAAGCTTGCTTACTTCTGTTGTCAGCAAGTTTTTGACATAAATATGACCATAGTCCGGGATGTATATGTAACCGGACTTATCGACCTCAATCTGGTTTTGGGTTACTTTTCTTTCTATCTCGGACAAATCCGTTCCGCCCGGCTTTTCAGGGATGTTAATGAAAAGAAGATCCCCGCTGTCAATTTTTCTTTCGTATTTTTTTGGGGTAGGCGCCATCAGCACATCATTTGGCTCCAGGGAAATCCGGCCCCTGGCTTTTATCTCCCGAAATCCGGTCTTGGTGCTACGCCTGATTTTAATTTCCGAAAAATCCGCTCCCGCAACAAGTCCGCCCGCCATTTCCACCAGATCATCAAGGTTGGACACCTGGGGAACGCGATACCAACCCGGGTAATTGACCCCGCCGCTGATGTTGACATAGCGCATGCTATCAACAAGCTTTACATCTGGTTTTGCTCCCTTGGGAATAAGTTGCCTGAGAACCATGGTGATTTTCTTTTCAACCAGAGAAAGATCGAGCCCGCCAATATTGACCTCCCCCGCCGACATCACAAAAATCCTGCCATCAGGATCAACATCGTAATTATGACTCATCTGTTTTTGATCGGGAATTTCGATATTCACAATATCCCCGGCGGATACAACGACTGTCTCTTCCTGCGATTCGGATAAAAAACGATCTCCCCCTTGAACACTCGCCCCAGTTCTAGGCGAACTGACGGAAGATTTCACTTCTCTTGCGGGTGTAGATGGAGGTGTAGCGACCTTATGCCGGCCTTTAGATTTGCCATCAAGGTCTTTCGGGATGGAAGCATTGGCCGGGACCAATGGCGGGTTTACAGGGCGGACTGCGTCAGTAGCAAACGACCGCAACGGTGTACCCGAATTCGATCCCTGCGTATTTCGTGATGGACGAGCAATTTCTGAAGTTTTTACTGAAACAACAACGCTGTCATGCCCTCTGGATTGAAAGAATTTCTGTTTTCTCACCGCGTCCTCTCGACTGACGAAAGGCCCCAGACATACCCTGTACCAAACACCCTTTCCGAGCATCTTTACATCTTCCAGGAATGCATCCTCTTTTGCACCCCCCTGTTCCTTTAGAAAAGTCTCTAAATATTTCTGAGCGTTGCTTTGACTCTTAAAAGAACCAAGCATCAGCCCAAAATCCGCATACGCCGTCGGAATCAAGAAAGCCACAAGAAACAGCACCTGCCATATACCCAGAATAACGCCTCTCTTCATCGCTCACTCACCTCTTTTGTTCAGATGGGATCACTCCAAACTCCCCGCTTCAAACAGCATAATTTGAAATTATATTAGATCTAACAAGACGGATAAAGACTCATTGTTTGTTTGATATTCCTACGCAAGTAGTTGACAATTCCTTGTTGGGTAAAGCATTCGTCCTCAATAGACTACAATCTTTGCTATTCACCACAGATCTAGCGGCCCTTTAGTCGTAAACAATTTTTCCACTTGGCAAGCTCTGCAAAGATGAAAATCTGAGAGTTGCAATCAATATAGCAATACCACTAAGGTATTGGCAAGAATCATGTTGTTTCATTATGATTTTTTAGCCTTTTCGGCTACAAATTTTTTTCTTTACAATTTTTTACTCAAATTGCAAGTCTGCATTGAATTTTGTAGATTGATAACGTACAATCCTCACTTAGTATTTGTCAACTTGCAAAACAAGATTCGTAGCATTTCTTATTTTGAAAAAAATATCTGTGGGAGCAGCTTTCCAGAAGCTAACCTTCGGAACAAGATGCCTATCACACAGCATGTGGGAACTTGCTTCCATACAATTAGCATTTCTGAAACAAAATCTGGTTCATCCGGATTTTTCGTTTCGTACTTTGAGTGATTGAAAAAATCCCGATGAGATATTTTGTATTTTGGGCTAGTGGACTGCACCCCCCTGTGTCAGGATAGATGTCGCCTCAATTGAAAATTTAAAAACCGGGGGCATTGAGGTGATTTTATATGGGATACCCTATCGAAATGAAAGAGGCTGTGCTAAAAAAAGTGCTAACGAGTAGAA
>Ga0207996_1002586_pt1 | contig 10798 bp, 10 predicted proteins | sample AntAceMetag02UKG_FD_184773 | JGI IMG/M metagenome (GOLD analysis project Ga0207996, IMG submission 184773) | Saline lake microbial communities from Ace Lake, Antarctica - Antarctic Ace Lake Metagenome 02UKG (SPAdes) (version 2) | ecosystem: Environmental > Aquatic > Non-marine Saline and... | reverse complement strand
ACACATTACATCAGGATTAGGAGTTCTCCCATTTTTGTACCCATCTACCATATAATCAAATACACCTTTCTTATATTCTTCCTCTAAATCCAAATCTAAAAACTGCACTCCCAAAGTCGCACAAACTCTCATAGCGTCAAGACGGTCTTCTTTCCATGAACACTCTACAAAATCAGGTTGCCAAACCTTAATAAAAACACCGGTTACGTCGTAACCCTGTTCCTTTAAAATAGCCATGGTGGTAGAAGAATCAACCCCACCTGAAGCTCCGACAAAAACTTTTTTTTTCTTAATTTCCATGTATTAACATTAATAGAAAAACCTTTCTATGTAAAGATTTTATTTGTGCCTTTGAGGATCTATCTGTCGACAGGCAAAATTAGACCTCCGTAAATTTATAACACTAATAACTAGACTATAAATTTTTCCATATCTATTACTTCTTTACTAAACTAGATTTTTTATTATCTTTTACAATCTCATCTATTGCTTCACTAATATTTATACCTTTCTGCAACCATCCCTTGATTTCTTTTTTATGTTCCTCTTCGTCACCTAAAATAACTGATAAAAATTCCTTATCAATTACAGAAGGAAAATTTTTCTTACCAACATAATCCAATAAACTACTCCATCTGTAATTCTCTAAAAACTTCCAATCTTCGGAGGTTGAACCTCCAAAAATTTTCATAGGATTAAGATGAATATAAATAGGAAGATATCGAAGATGTTCTTCTCTCTCAACTAAAACTGCTTTATAATTTCCCTGGAACAAACTCCCTACTCTCTCATATTTTTTATTAAAACTCATCGTATAACCAGTCCCCAACTTTTGCATAAACTTTGGTATTCCATCATCCGTTTTTTGTCTTAACAATAAATGAAAATGATTTGGCATCAACACAAAAGCCAATATCTCTGTTAATTTTTTTCTTTCTGTCTTTCTTCTCCTTTGGTTCTCAATCTTAGAAAATTCAACCTGTGGAGGTTGGACCTCCACAGATTTTTTATTTGTTACCAAATTTTCATCGTTAAACTCAAATAAATCATGAATAAACTGAAACCTATCATGATCATCCATAAAAATATCTCGTTTCTCCACTCCACGATTATAAACATGATAAATATGATCGTTCAAAAATTGAGGTTTTTTCATATTATGTTTTTCATTCGGAGATTGAATCTCCGAAGATTAATATTCTCTAAAAAAATTATTAAAGTGTGGAGGTCCAACCTCCACAGATTTTTTATTTATCTTTAGTGGGAACTTTTCCGTGCCAATGGTAGTCATTTTCAAATTCAGGAAAACCTTTTCCAGGAATTGTGTGAGCTATAATAACCGTTGGTCGAGTTTCACTAAAGGGTAATAAAGCTATCTTTTTTGCAATTTCCACTGCTTCAAGAATTTGTTTAAAATCATGACCATCTATTTCCAAAACTTGCCAATTAAATGATTCTAACTTTTCATGCAACGGTTCCAAGGGCATTACTTGTTTAACTTCACCACTAATCTGAATATTATTTCTATCAATAATAACAACAAGATTTCCTAATTTTTCCTTACCAGCCAACATCAAAGCTTCCCAAACCTGTCCCTCCTGCATTTCTCCATCAGACATCAAACAATAAAAAAACTTTTTATTTTTCTTCGATTCTAAATCAGAAAAATAATTTATTCGATCAGCCAGAGCCATTCCAACAGCTTGCGAAAGACCTGAACCTAATGGTCCAGAACTTGTTTCAATTCCCTTTAGCCATTCTCTATGTGGATGACCTTGCAAAACTGAACCAAACTTTCTTAATTCTCTTAATTTACTTTTTGGAAAATAACCAGCCTCTGCCATAGTTACATATAAAGCAGGACAAGTATGACCATGAGAAAGAACCAGTCTATCCCTTTCATCCCAATCTGGATTACTTGCATCATGTTTTAAAATATTAAAATACATAGCTACAAAAATATCCACCATACCTAAAGAACCAGCGATATGACCAGAACCAGCTTCTTTTAACATTTCAACCACTTCAGTCATAACCAAAGTTGAAACATTTTTTAATTTATCAATTGTTTTATTCTCCATATTTTCTAAATTCTCTCATTATATCAGCAATCTCTTCAGCTTCGTTATTACCAAATAAAGCTGACCCAACTACCAAACGATTAGCTCCTGCAAGAATTAAACTTTTGGCATTTTTTAAATTAACTCCTCCATCTACTGAAATAATAACTTCAGGATTATTTTCTCGAAAAACCCTTATTTTTTTCAACACCTCTGGATTAAACTTTTCTCCTTGATAACCAACTTTACTAATCCCCATAAATTGAAAAAAATCAGCATCTCTAACATATTGATCTAAACATTTCGTTGGTATTTCTAAATTTACAGAAAAACCAAATTGAGTTGACTCCACATCAAAATTATTAAATAACTCACTTGGAAATTGTTCACCCAGACTTTTAATATTTAAAACTATTCTTTTAACTCCAATCTTCTGAAACTTAGCCACTAAATCTTTTGAATCTTTCACAAATAAATCAATTTCAAAATCAAAATTATCACCAAATTTAATCAACTCTTCAAAAGAATTACCTTCAGAAAAAGGCCAAGTTTTAGCTGGTACAAATAATCCATCACAAAGATCTACTTGAACAATTGGTTTTTCTTTATCACCTAAAATTGAAAAAACGTCTTTCAAAAGAGCTAACTTTCTTTCTAAATCATCAAAATCTTTAGGTAAAATAGCTGGAATTATTTCTATGTTTTTCATAAGTTATCCACAATTTAGAGAGAGGCCTTGCCTCTCAGTAACTTTATTTTTGCTAAACGACGTAAATGACGTTCTTCACCCGCAAAAGATGTCTCTAACCACAATTTTACGGCTTTTTTAGCCTTTCTAATTGAAAGAAACCTTGCTCCCAATGACAAAATGTTAGCATTATTATGCTCCCGAGAAAGTTTTATAATATCCAAATTATTAGCACAATAAACAGCAGCTCTCACTCCTTCAAAACGATTAGCCACCATCGCTTCACCTTGTCCAGAACCACCAATTATAATACCTTTTAAATCATCATTTTCAGAAATTTCACGAGCTAGAGGTGCAACAAAATCAGGATAATCATCCTCTTGTAAATACTTAAAAGAACCCTTGTCCTCAACTTCATAATCTATTTTAGTAAGATAAGAAATTAATTCTTTTTTTAATTCATACCCCGCATGGTCAGATGCAATTAATATTTTCATATTTATTTATTCTGTTTAACTTAATCCCGAGTAGCAAGTAAATGCTTAATCAATGTTCTTGCATAACCCATTTCATTATCATACCAAATTAAAACTTTAACTAAATTACCACCAATAACCCTAGTTAAAGACAAGTCAACAATAGATGCATAGGGGTCACCAATAATATCAGAAGAGACAATTGGTTCTTCGGTCACAGTAAAAACATTTTCCCAAATTTTATCTTTGTTAGCTTCCTTTAAAATCCCATTAATCTTTTCCACAGTAGTTTCGACTTTAGAAATAAAAGTTAAATCAACAATTGAACCCAACACCGTTGGAACTCTCATTGCCATACCATCAAATTTTCCAGCTAAATCTTTAATAGCCAAAGTCGTCGCAACAGCAGCTCCAGTACTAGTTGGAATAATATTCTGTCCAGCAGCTCGTCCTTTACGAAAATCTTTTTTGTTAGGAGAATCAACTAATTTCTGAGTAGAAGTATATGAGTGAATAGTATTTAAAATTGCTTTTTCTACTCCAACTGTTTGATTGAAAATTTGTAAAACAGGACCAACAGCATTAGTTGTACAAGAACCATTTGCACTAATCTGGCAAGTTTTTAGTTCATCGTCATTAATTCCCATCAAAACTGTTTTTCCTGAGATATCATAATCAGGAATCTTCGGAGGTCCAACCTCCACCTGTGGAGGTTGGACCTCCACAGGTTTTTCACTTTTAACAGGAGCGGTTAAAATAACTCTTTTAGCACCAGCCTCAATGTGAGCACTAGCTTTTTGATAAGTATTAAAAGCACCCGTAGCTTCAATAACTACATCAATATCCAAATCTTTCCAAGGTAAATACTGTGGAACAGGCTCATTAAGAAACTTAATATCATTAAAAACGCCCAAACAATTTTGAAAACATCTCCCATAGGGAGTATCATATTTTAATAAATATGAAAGATTTGCTTTATCAGATAAATCATTGATAGCTACGACTTCTATATCTTCTCTTTCAAAAACTAACTTAAAAAAAACTCGGCCTATTCTTCCAAAACCATTAATCGCTATCCTAATTTTTTTATTTTCTTTTGCCATTTTTTATTCTTCATTAACTATTTCTAAATTAGAATCATCTGACCGATTGTAATCAATCACCGACGCTGTCATCCCTTCACTGGTCCCAATCACTCTCTTAATTAACTTTGCTGGAACTTCCTTAGCTTGTCGTAATACAAAACTAATAAAACTTTCACTTTCATAAATAGGATCTTCATTAAAACTTTCCGTCAAATCAGTATCAGCTTTTCCCGAATCACGAAAACCAACAACATTAGTCACCATCTCGTCTGAAATTTCTAATATAGAATTTCCAACATTTTTACCAATACTTTCCAAACCTTCACTAGCATCTAAAATATTAGCTCTTAAAACAGAACTAATTTGGACAACTACATTACCCGTTTTCTTCATTCCTTTTATAGCTTCAACTCTCAAAATAGAACTAGTCCGAATAATCACATCACCTGTTTTCTTTAATCCTTTTATAGTTACATCACTCATTTTCTTAAATCCTTTCGTAACCTGCTCTCCAATATTAACTGTTACATCTTTCAATAAACTTCCAGTACTTTCCATGGTGTTATTAAGAACTTCACTAGTATCTAAAATGTTAGCCCTTAGAGCAGAACTGATTAAAATAAACACATTACTGGTTTTTTTAAACCCTTTTGTAATTTCATTACCTGTTTTATTTAATCCTTTTGTAATTCCTTCTCCAATATTAACCATCATATCTTTAAGTAAACTTCCAGTACTTTCCATAGTGTTATTCAGTCCTTCACCAGCATTTGAAATATTAGCTCCTAGGGATGAACTAATTGTACTGATACTTGCCTGCAAAGCTGAACTAATATTTCCAAGCAACTCCATGAAGTGAACAGCTTTAATCATAGCTGAAACTTCCTCAGTAATAGTTTCAACAGCTTCAGATACTTGTTCTACGGTAGCCGTAGTTGTTTCAACAACAGCTTCGGATACAACTGTAGTTACTTCAACAATTGTCTCAGACACGGCTGTAGTTGCTTCAACAGCTACATTAGCAACATCCTTAACTTTCTTACCAGCTTTTTTACCACCCTCTACAACAGTACTAACTGCTTCCACAGCAACATCAACAACACTAACAGTGACTTCTTCAACTTCAGGTTCCGCTGCTTCTTCTGTGGTTGTGGCTACTTCTTCCTCACCATCAATAATTATTTCTTCTGTAGTTGTGGCTACTTCTTCCTCACCATCAATAATTATTTCTTCTGTAGTTGTGGCTACTTCTTCTTCAACAATTACTTCTTCTTCAATAATTACAATTTCTTCTTCATCGGGCAAAACTTCTTCCACAACAGGTTCAGGTACAACTTCTTCCACAACAGGCTCTGGTACAATTTCCTCTACCACAGGAGTAATTCCATAATCGTAAACAATTACTTCCCTTGTAGCAGTTGCAACATTTCCAGCTTCATCAGTCACCGTGTAAGTTACAAAATAAGATCCTTTTGTAGAAGTATCTACTTCATCACCACTAACAACAATTCCTAAATTGTTGCTAAGATTATCTGTCACCTTGGCTCCCATATCTGAATAGGTAGTACCAATTTGAATTAGAGCTGGATTATTTCCTTGAACAACTAATAAAGGAGCTTCATTATCAACCACCCCAGAATCAGTAACATTATCTACATCTTCCTTAACCACAGTCGCCACCTCCTTACTTTTTTTAACAGGAACATAGTCACCGAATTCTTCATTTTCAACATCCAAAACTTTACCAACTAATGTTTCGTATTCTGTTAATTTATTCTTTATCTCAACAGCTAAAGCATCAGCTTTTGCTTTCTTAGCTATCTGTATTTTCTGAACTTCTTTCAAGAAAATAATTTCATTATCAACCACTTCTCCCAATTCTTCAGAAAGATAATCACCTAAATCTCGTTCATCTAATCTAGCTTTAGTAACTGAAATACTTTTTTCCTTGGTCACTTCTTGCCAAACTTTATCTCTAATAGCTAAAGAATTAAATTGATATTTACTGTAGTAGCTATCATCATCATCTGTAATATCTGTAATTTGTAAATTAGTATTAAACTTATCAAAATCAATCGAAAGAATTAAAGAAACATCAACCTCTTTTACTTTCTTGGTAGATTTAATTGGATTGATAGAACGCTGTAAATCTTCCACCTGAGAAAGTACAGTTGTTGTAGAAGCAGTTTCTTCCACAACAGTAATCGGACGAATAAAGACAGCTGACTTCACATCCTCTCGGTCAAAATAATCAGTTTCACCCTCTGGGGCAACAATCGGAGTGGCGACAGCAAAGCTGTCGCCACTTTCTTCCTCCACTTCCATTGAAGGTAAAATACTTTGTAAAGATTCAGAAATACTCGCCACTTGAGTTCCAAAAAAACCATTATCTTCAGATAAATCCTGAGCAATTTCGACATCACCGGAGGTTAGAGTTAGATCTTGAGGTTGGAATAATTCGCCATTATTAACGCCCAAAGCACCCATAGTAAACCCAACAACGGTTGTCACACTATTCTTAATTAATTCGATTAAGTTATCAAACATAAATAATACAAAAAGACTCCTACCACATCATACACTACGGATTATAAAAACAATTATATAACATTTTTGACCAAAACATAACAACTTTGGTGGATAACTGTAAGATAAAAAGGTATATTTTACTTCCTAAAAATCAAAAATAGGTCAATCCAAATAAAATCTGACCTTCTAGCACCATCTTTAGCTACTACATACTGTTTCGCTATCACTGAAATCAAACTTACTCATTATTTTTTCACTTTCTATTTAACAAAGTTGACTTTTTTTATACAACTGATAATATATAATTATCATTATGAAAGAGGCCCTTACATGGATTCGTCCTTGTCGGGGGCTTTTTCTTTTTGTTCTCCCAACAATTTTGAAGAAAATTTGTGATAATGTTCATCTAATGGTGAAATTCGAACCTTGGTTTTTCTTAATAGATAAGAACACTTTTCTTTCACTGGTGGTAATATTAATACTCTTTTGTTCTTTTCCAACAAAAACTCAACTAAACAACCAAAATCTCCATCTCCAGAAATAATAACAAAATTATCTGTTTTCTCTTCATAAAAATCAGAAACAACTTTCAAGACTAACTCGGCATCACAATTTACCTTTACTTCTCCGTTTCCATTCATTACAGTTTCCTTAAAAACTAAAATAAAACCATACTCCTGAAGTCTTTGATAAAGTTTTGAATACTTAGGAATTAAACCGATAAAAAGATAAATCTTATCTGTCTTATATTTTTGTTTTAACCAACCACCAAATTTTTTATAATCTATTTTGTTGTTTAATTCTAATGATCCTTTATGTAAATTTGCTCCATCTATATAAACAAAACTCATTCCAAAGTTACTCATTACAGTAATTATATCATAAAAAGGTGGCTGACCCCTTTAACAACCTCTAGGCAAACTACTTCTTCTTCTTTTTCATTACCACATGCAAAGGATAAAACTCAAAGTAATCATTTTCATCAAACCAAGCACACTTAAAGTGAAAAAGTTTCAAACCAGTTAGTCGTGATAAAGCTAAGGCATAAATAGTTAACTGCTCAATGGGTTTCACCCGCTTCGCTCCTGGTTTAAAATCTAAAATATGAACAGCTCCATTTCTAATCTGCACAATATCAATATGTCCAGTAATAACCTCCTCCTCTTTTAATTCTAAAGGCACTATAAAATTTTTCATTCCTTTGAAATGTTGCACATCTTTATAATCTAACAATATCGGCACCTCCGTCGCCACTGTCACCGAATCATTCAACAACATGAATTTTTGTAAAACTTCATGCCGTAATTTATTATTCACTACTGTTTGCAAAACAAATTTAGCTGTTTTACAAGCGAAATTCGGTCGCGGAGTAATTTTGACTTGATCCATATTAAAAATATTTTTATACTCAGAAGCTCTTTTTGGACTATCCTTAAAAATTTGATGAGGACATTCTGTATCAATAATCTCTAAAAACTTCTGCAAAGGCTTAAATTTCTGGTGTTTAAAAAATTCGTCAATAACACAATCTGTTTTAGCTCGATGATATAAAAAGTCATAAATTTGACCATGGAAAAGATGAGCTTCTACAAAAATATCTTTTTTGTCATATTTTTGAGAAATATAATCCCTCATTCGCAATATCGGTAAGTATTCCTTAAAACCCTTCATCCAACTACTAATATTTTGAGAGCTTATGGAAAGTCCATATTTTTCGTTTACCAATTTAGCTGATTCTTCCATTGTTTTAAAACTATTATAACCATTGATAGCTTCTAAAATCACTCTAAGCGGATATGTTCTATTTTTTGTAATACTAGAAGTAAATTTTTTATCACAATTTTTACAATAATAAATCTGCACCGTTTCATGCTTCTTTTTTCGCACCCCACTTTTAACAATATTAGGTCCTTGGCAATAAGGACAGTGAGTAATAATTTTTTGGGTTTGAATTTCTTTTGACATTTTAAAGATTGACTTTTTTTTTGTCTTTGTTACTATAAAGAGATACAGTACTTCTTCGGAAGCTTTGAGAAATCCCGCTTCGGCGGGATTTCGATTTTTCTTCTAAACAATCAACTAATAAATTCCTTTAATCTCCCTTTAATCTTAACAAAATCATCCCTAGATATCTTATAAAGATTCCTCTTAAACCTTTTACTACTCATCAATTTTAATTGAGCCAAAACTACAGAAGCCTGCTGGTTATTTTTATCTTTAAAATTGAAATAAAAGTCAAATTTCTTTTGTTTGGTTGAAAGAGGAACCACCCAAAACATTTGATTATTAAATTTCTTGATAACTAGAACCGGGCGAGAAAAATTATCAATTCCACCATTTTGTTCAACTCCAATATTTTTACCAAGATAGCTCACCCAAACTTCACCCTCTTTGGGGAAATTATCCAAACTATTCATATCTTTTTCTAGATTCTTCTTGGTTTGATTCCATTGATCAAAATTTTTCTCAAAAATATCCATACTATTTGTTACCAAACTTCTCATTCAGTCGTACCCACGACCTTTTTAAATTAAGCACCTTCATCCGTACCGCTGTGTAATCTTTCAAAAGTTGATTAATTTTTGCATTAAAATCTTCGTTCAACTCGTTATCCTTTTTCTCTTTTTCTTTCTCTTTTTCTAAATCTTCACTTTGTTCTTTTTTCAACACCGATAAAATAAAGTCAATTTTAGAAATAACCGAAGAGATAATCTCAGCAGTTTTTTCTAATTTGCGTTCCGCTAAAGAAAAATTATCAAAACGATTTCCATAACTCTCGGCAATCATTTTTGGAATATGTTTAGAAATATTTTTTAACAAAGCCATTTCTTCTTCCAACTCAGAACCCTCCGGTACCCGCAGAGTAAAAATATCTGCAGACAAAGCTGTAGTCTTGCTATATACCTCCAAATCCCGAAAACTCTTAATTGGACCTTTCACTCGGAAATTCCCTCTTCCTTTGTTGTTTGGGCTAAACTTATTAAAACTTGGCCTATATTGATTAAACATAATATTAAATAAATTTAAAGTTTCGAATTTTAAAAAATTATTTCTTCTGTCTATCTTTACATATTATAACAGTTTATTTATTAAGTTTCATTAACAGGGTTGATTTTTTTTATACCTGATAATATTTAAATATAAATTCCTACGAGATCGCCCTCATTTTTGAGGGAGTACAAATTTTTCTTTTTATTTTGAATTCAAAATTAGGTTAATAATATCTCTCAATTTTTTCCAAAAAAGTCAAATTACACCACAACCAATTAAATTACGCAATTTTTTAATCAAAATTGACTGTTTTTTGGTAAAAACCTCTCGGATTTTTGGATAAAAAATGTCGGAAAACCCTTCAATTCCATTAAAATACCCCAATATTCTAATGGAATAGCTAGAATATGGCTCTAATACTTGTGCGGAGAGAATTTGAAAAATTATTTGGCTTGGTTGAGCCGTTTTTTAGAAATATCTCCTGTATTTTTGAGTTAATGTCTCTCGGATTTTTGGAAAATCGGGAGTTACCAAAAAATTCGAGAGATGAAAAACCCAAAAAAAAAGCGTTAATTTTATAAAAATCTAATTTTAGATTTTTATAAAATTAACGCTTTTCCAAAACCTCAATTCTTTTTGTTAACTCATTAATTCTCTTAATCAAATCCTTAATTACTTCATTTTGAGCAGATACAGTGGCTGACAAATCTCTTCCATCTCCTGACTTAATAAAATCAGTTAATTTAGAGTGATCCAATTGAAATTCCTTATTACCTTCATCATATTCTCCTTCAGGAAGTCTCATCATAGAAAGAACAGATTTATAAGCTATTTCTAAATCTTTAGGATAAGGTGTTCTATCGCTAAATGTTAGAGCTGAAACATCTCCTGAAGCATAAATATCCCCAACAACATCCAGTTCAACTGTCGGTGCTGTCGTCCCGATGCCGATGTTGCCGCCATTCTCCA
>Ga0207996_1002584_pt1 | contig 10804 bp, 20 predicted proteins | sample AntAceMetag02UKG_FD_184773 | JGI IMG/M metagenome (GOLD analysis project Ga0207996, IMG submission 184773) | Saline lake microbial communities from Ace Lake, Antarctica - Antarctic Ace Lake Metagenome 02UKG (SPAdes) (version 2) | ecosystem: Environmental > Aquatic > Non-marine Saline and... | reverse complement strand
TATTATTTGGAAAATCCGAAGTTGATTTATATTATATTGTAGTCATAAATGTTGGGTTAGGATTTTTGTTAAAGATGTTGTGGGGGTGTAAAGATGAAAATTAATAATTGGAATTATGTGTTGTATATGGTTGCATCTATATTAGTATTAATATTATTTAGTGAAGGTGTAATTTTTAATGATTTATATTTATTAATAAAAAGTATAGGTTTTTTAAGTGTGTTAATATGGGCAAGAGTTACAGGGTTTTATAGGTTTAAGGAGGAAAAAATATGAATGTAAAGAATGAAATTATAAATACAAGAAGAGCAAAGTGTTGTAGTTTGTACAGACAACAGAATAATGAAAGCTTTGAAAAGTTATATCAAAAGGTATTTAAAAAAAAGTTTATAAAAATAAATGTGAAAAAAGATGAATAGTCCAATTACTATAAAAATGAAAAATAGAAGAAAAAAATGTTATGAAAACTGGGATAATGTTAGTAATAAAGATACATTTGAAGAAATATATGAAAAAGTGTTTAAAAGAAAGTTAGGAGAAGAAAAAATATGAATGAAAAAAGTGGAGAAAACTATTTAAACTGGAAAATATTAGATCTTAAACTGTCAATAGAAAAACTAAAGAATAACCTACAATTTAAAAAAAGGTTGTTAAAAAATTGTAAAAAGGAACTAAAGAAAGATTAAAATAGATTTTGCAACAATCTATTTATAAACTAGTTGTTGCATAATGTATATAATATAATTAATTAAAAAAAGAGGTAATAAACTATGATTGAAAAAAAGATATTAACAAAAGAAAATGTACCATATAAAACTGAAGAAGGTATAGAATTGGTTGAAAATATAATCGAAGATGGAGATCAATTCATACCACAAATAAATGATGCAAAAGTTAAAAGTGGTAAGTATGATTCTTATTCTTTATTAGTAAATTTAAAAGATAAGAACGGAATTCATAATGAAGTGTGGATTAAACTTACAAAAGCACAAGCAGTAGTAATTGAAGAATGTGAAGAACCAACACAACATTTGTTTAAAGTTAATGAATATGTGAACAAGTTTGGAACATTTTTAGGAATTGGCTGGAAAGATAGAAAAAAACCTAAAACATTTGAAGATTTTAAAATGGTTTAGATATGGATGATAGAGAACTAGCTGAAAGATTAGAAAGTATAAATATAAAACTTGTGGATGTAATAAGTTTTGTTAAAGATTTCTTTGAAAAAGAAGAAAAACAAGTTAAAGAAACAGACGAACTAAAAGACAAGAAAAAAGAAATTGAAGAAGAAAAAGATATAGATATAGAAATAATGCCAAAGATGTGATAAAATGGAAATAAAGAATAATGTAATTTCTAATGTTGAAGAAATAGAAATGCCTAATGATAATGTGAAATGTAATGATGAAAAGGGAATAGTTGCTGACATAAGAAATTATATTATTAATTCCAAAATTGGTAATATAATTGGAAAAAGAAAACAAATTAAAAAGAAAATTAATAAAACACAAATTATACAAGATAAGTACCAACAAGAAATAAGAAAAGTTAGAAAAAAGTTTGTAAAAAAAATACAAACTGAAAATGGAAACTTAAAAGAACTAGAAAAAGAATATCAATATCTGACAGAAATACAAAATTCAAAAGATGCAATAAAACTGTTAAAAGATCCATTATTATTGCTTATAAGACAAAATAAAAAAATTGAAATATATCAAAAAATAAAGACTGGGTGGTTTTTGATACCAAGTTCAAAAAAGAAAAAGATGATATATTTAGATGTAAATAATACTAATGATTTAGCAATAGGAAAAAATGTGTACAAAACAATTGTACACCATGAAGATGAAACTTTCGATTATCCAACATTGCCGATGTTAAATGCTGAACAAATAACAGCAATAATAGAATTAACATGGGCACAAGCAAAAGATGAAGATAATCTTGAAAATAAAAAGAAGTTAGGGATTACTGATTGGATTATATACGGAGTAATTGGGCTAATAATAGTGATAATATTAATAAAAGGTTTGCCAATGTTGTTTAATTTAGTTGGTATAGGTGGTACAGAACAAGCTGTTAGTAGTGTAGTGACAGTTGTACATGATAGTACTGGTGCAATGGATATGAACACATTACCAATTGCATTAATGAAAGGATGGTAGAAAAATATGGAAAATACAGAAGTAATAGATATAGAAGATGTCAAGGTAATAAAGAAAGATGAAAAAATTCAACTTAAAGATTTAAGCGGAATTTGTCGGTTAGGTGTAACTGGTGGATTTATATATTTTGCATTGATGACAGCAAGTATAATACTAATAATAGTTAGTTTGTTATAAAATATGATAAAATATAAAAAAGAAAATTAAATATGTTAAAAAAAAATATGATGAAACTAGAAGATTATAATAGAAATATATTTTCTAGCAAAATAGATTATGTTTATGTAGATGTTGATGCTATAGATTATATGCAAATTGATTGTAATTCTATATGTTTAGTATTAAACTATAAATATAAATTAATAATAAGAAAAACAGCTCATAATATAAAAACATTTAAACAATTTGGTTTAATAAATGATTAATATTTAATGTAAAAATATAATCAAAGATGTGATGAAATATGAAAAATAAAAACAAGTATATTACAAAGATTGTTGAACTAGATAATAAATCAAGAAAAGGCAGTTATGTACGAATATATGATACAAAACTAAAAAAGGTTAAATATTATGTTTATGATCCAAGTGTGTCAATAGACAATTATATTGGATATATTCATGAAAATAAAATTCATAGAAAAGCTATAAAAACTAGAATTAAAGAAACTAAAAAGAAATATAGAATATTAAAACAAATAGCAAAGGTTGAAAGAAATAACAGAATTGAAAGTAGTGAAAAAGTTGGAGATTTTGTTAAAAGGTATAAAAAGAAATTTGTAAAGATTGAATTCGAAAATAAGAAAAATAAAGGGTTTGATGTGAATAAAAAGATTAGAGAGGTATATAGTGGACATGGACTCAAAGGGAAAGAATTAACAAAAGCAATAAAAACACATGATAAGTTGTGTATATACGATAATATTACACTAGAATTTTATGGAAATAATTATGAAGATAGAAGCTATAATGTTAAGCTAGGATTTGCTCAGTACACAAATGTGTCACTAGAGAAGTTAAAAGGAATACTAGCAAAAAGCCAATTAGAAGGCAGGTTGATAGATAATTATATAGAAACTTTAATAGATTTAAAGTTAGATCTAGGTACAAATAAAGTGTATATATTGAGAAAACATGCTAGAATTAATAGAGTAAAAATAATTTATGAAAGTGGAAGATAAATGCAAAAACAACAATATGAAGATGAATTCCTAGCAAATAAGGAAGAAACATTTGAAGACAATAGAGATGTCTTTAAATATCTGTATCAATATGAAAAGAACGATAATAAAGCTAATTTGATATTGGCATATTTGCATAAAGAACCTAAAAAGAAAAAGTTTATAAGAAATCAAAGAAAGTTAATGGTGCTAGTTACAGATTTTTTAAATGCTAGTTCAAGAGTGTTGAATACTAGAATGATACACCAAAACATAAGGTTTAATACTGAAACTAAAAAAATAGAATGGCTGACAAAAACTGATGAAACACAAAAAAAAGCAGAAGAAAGAATAAAACTAGAAACTGCAAATGTAAAACTAAAACTCAAAGAAGAAAGCGAAAAGACTTGTAATTTCTTGTATAATATTGTTGAATCAATATCCATACTAGAAAGGAATAGAGAAGATAATCATTTTGCAAATAAAGGATTTGGAGATAATGGAATGGAATATAATCAAAACGAACAAAATCCGTTATTACAAAAAACACCTGATGTTGAAGAAAAAAAATAGAACTGTTTAAATAAGTTTTGGTTTACAATATAAAATAGTACAAGAATAAAAAAGATAAATATGTTAAGCAATAAAATAGCACCTATATTTGCATTGATTGTAAATATTGGGTTGGCAGGATTTATATATTCAACTTGGGAAAAAGCTAAAGACACAATGGTTACTCAAATTGGCGGATCTGCATCTGTATTAATGTATGTATCACTAATTCTATTTACATTGTTTGTATATATTGGAATACCATTATTAATATTTTATAAAGAAGATGATACGGCTGGGTGTATATTTAGAATTGTTGATTCTATAATTACAATATTTGTGTTTATATTCATATCATTGATAGCACCTGTTTTCTTTAAAGTATTTTTTGTGATTATTGAAGCTATAAGTGGGTTAGGTGTAGAAACAATAATAGCACAGATTGTAATGTGGATTATTATGATAGCTTTAGTTGTAGTTGCTCCAATAGTTACCTATTTGATGCAACCTACTAAAATGTTGAAAGAAAAATATTTGAGTGGTAGTGTTTAGGTATGGAAAAGTTAAATACAATGTGGATTATATTAACTCTGTTAATGTGTGGGATATTTCTAATTGCAGATGTTCATGCTTTAGATGAAAATATTACTAGTTGTTCAATAGACTGGAATGAAGAAAAAAGTTTTTATTATGCTGAAGATATATTAAATTTAAATATAAATACTGATGGAAATATTGAAGAATTAGATTATTGGATGGATTTTAATTTTTGGAACGATAGTTTTGAATATGATATTAATTCTAATTATAATACTAATCAATATATTTTAAATGGAAATGAAGCATTTAAAAATATAAAATATAGGTGTAATATAGATATAAATTATCCAATATTAGAACCTAGTTTTGAAACTATTGAAAATTGGGCTTATAGTGAATCTGACCCTAGTGGTACTATGAGTGGTAATCAAAGTACAAGCCATGTAACAGATGGTGTTAAATCATATCGACTATTAAAAGGTACTGATACTAGTACTAATGGAAATTATGCTAGAATTTCACAAAATATAAATTTTGATAATATAGATTGGATTTATTTTGATTATTATTATGTAAATCAAGATTCTGATGTACATTTTATAGTAAAAATAGGCAGTTCAACTTTATTTGATTTAACAAGTAATAGTAGTTCAGATATAAATTATGATTGCTCTAGTATAAATGGTGTACAAACTTTAAGTTTTACACTAATTTTAACTGGTAACGCTTATAATAGTTGTTGGGCTGATATAGATAACTTAATTGTTAATGGAGATTATAATATTGAGACTACAAGCTGGTATAATTTTGTAGATGATGGGATAATATCTAAAAAAGCTAATCTTAATATTATTGATAGTAATTCTGAAACTATAGAAAATTTTAATCTTTATCTAACAGATAAAGAAAATAATAATAAATATATATATAATGATACAAATTATATAGATTTAAAAGACTTTTTAAACTATGAAGATATAAATAAATCGTTTTCTATATTAATAGAAAGCGATAATATGCAAAGTAAAATTTATGAAAATTATGATGTAAACTCTGAAACTAATGATATAAACTTAACAATGGCTAATAATTCAATAACTTTAAGGTTTAGTTCTAATACAAATGGTACTATATATGATAGTCAACAAGCATTTACTTTTAATACTACTGATGAAATTAGTTATTATACAAATGAATTTGATGATGGAAAGATTTTAATAACTTTTAATGATAATTCACAGTTTTATGAATTTGTAAATTATTCTGAATATAGTATTGATGAAAATTTGTTTGTATATGATGTAAATTCGGATGATATGAAACTTATTAGTACTGGTACTAAAGAAATATATGGTGTAGCAATACAAAATGCTATAATTAAAGATTTTGTACTAGATGCTAATATTTGGAATTTAGTAGGACAAAGAATTACTGATGTTGAAGGATTAACACAGTTTTATACAAAAGAAAATACTTATCATTATGTGGTTGGATCTAAAAATGAATATGATGATGATTATTATTTAGGAGATATAATTAATTTTTTTGATACAACAAACATAATATGGTTGTATCTAATCCAAAATTTGTATAGTTATAATGAAAATTATAGGTTCTATACTAAAGAATATTTTGATGTAAACGCTGGTGGATATAGTTATTTTGAAGAAGATCAAAATGTTAATATTGTGTTAAATACTATATATAATAATGATTCTATTACTATTAGAGAATATAAAAATGATGTGTTACAGAATACATATTCTAGCACAGAAGACTATTTGCAAAAGACAATAGAAATAAGTGCTAATAATAATTATAAGTTTGAGGCATATATAAATGATGAATTACAAGAAGTTGTAATTAATCTGTATGGATCAAATATAATAACAGAAATTGTAGCAAATATAGAAACAGATGATTTAATACCAATGGATTCAGAAAAAGATTCTACACTTTTTATAGTGTTTATACTTGCAATAATTATAATTTCTGCAATCGCAGAATATTATATTAGTAAAGGGATGTTTGTGTTTTTGATATTAACAATAATAGTGTCAATATGGGAAGGTAATATGTTAGTATTGATGGGGATTAGTGTGTTATATTTTGCAATACAAATTATAAAAAAGTTGTTTGGTAGTGATTAGATGCAATTGAACTGGATAAAGATAGTATTGATAATGATAACAATTAATATTGTTATAGCATTCTCAACAAACATATATTTGAGCCAAATAGATGCAAAGGATATTGTTGGAGAATATAACGATGATGGATATGTTGAGTTTGATGAAAATGCAAATATGGGTGTATTAACAAAATTGTTGTTGTTTAATAATTCAGTAGAAGGCGATGTTAGTGATGTAACAGAAGATGGTAGTCTTGTGTATTACAAGACTAGTCAAAGCTTTTGGAATGTGGTTGATGGTATAGTTAATATGGCTTTGTTTGTGGGTATGTTCTTTGAAATTACACTTAACATTTTGTTTACAGATTTGTCAATACAATATGCACAAAATGTGATGGAAATGTATATTATATCGTTTGTAATATTCATTGTGAGTATTGGAAATTTGTTAGTGTTCATAAAAACAGTACAATTATTATTCAATAAAGATACAAGTTAGATGATCATGACAGAAGAAAGTAAAAGATGGTTGATAGTAGCGTGGATTATAATAATAATTTGGCTAGTGTGTGTTTATATGGTGTTATAAAATATGAAAGAAAAAAAGAAATTTAAAATTAAAATGTTTAATATACTTCTAATTATGAGTCTAGTAATATTATTAACAACACACATAATAAACGCACATACAATAATTGCACCTGATGATTTTAATGTACAAAATGATGTGAATATTGGTGGAGACTTAAGAGTAGATGGACAATTGTTTGGAGATGGATCTATGTTAAGTGGTATTATTCCAGGAACTAATTATTGGGCTAGAACAGGAACAACCTTAACTACTACAACTGCTGGTGACGATATTGATTTAGATGGTTTTTTAACTGTTGACACTGATGTTCTTGTAGCAAATCTAACAGGATATACTGGAAAAGTTGGTATCAATACTGTTACTCCGGCTGTAGAATTAGATGTAGTAGGAAGAATTAAAGCAACAAGTAGTTCATATCCTGTATTAGGGTTTACTAGAGAAACAACTACTAACGGAAATGGTACATTTGATGATACCACTGGTATAGCTTCAGCTATGCGACTTATTACAAAAACAACTGCTGTAGGTGTAGATGGATTTGGTGGTGGTATTGTTATATGTGGACAAGACTCAGATGATGCTTCTCCAAATGGTTTGGTTAGATTATATGGTCGTAGAGATGGTGGAGATGATTATGGATGTGCTCAAATATTCACTGGAAATAATGCAGAAGATGTTGCTCAAACTTGGAGAGCTTCTGGAAAAATAGGAATGGGAGTAACAGACCCTGATAGCAAATTAGAAATAAAAAGCACTGATAGTTCAGGAAATTACGCTTTAACAGTAAGAGATTCAGACGATACAGCATTATTAAGAGTGGCTGATAATGGTGTTGTAAGTATTGATAATTATTTAGAAAGTTCAAGATTAGTTATAGATACAGATACATTATCAGTAAATAATAATCATGAAGATCATAAAGTTGGTATCAATACTGTTACTCCGGCTGTAGAATTAGATGTAGTAGGAAGAATTAAAGCAACAAGTAGTTCATTTCCTGTTTTAGGATTTACAAGAGAAACTAGTGTAACAAGTGGTAGATTAGATACATTATCAGGACTTGCATCGGCTATGCAGTTAATAACATATACAAGTGGAAATATGGCTGATGGATTTGGTGGTGGAATTGTAATTTCTGGACAAGAAAGTGGTGGAACTGCAAAAGGCTGGGGAAGATTGTATGCGCGTAGAGATGGGGGTGACCAGGAAGGTGCAGTTCAAATATGGGGTGGTTATAATGGTACTGATGTATTACAAACATGGAGAAGTGATGGTAGAGTTGGAATTGGTACAACTGAACCAAATGCAAAATTACATGTTAAAGGAGATTTATTTGTTGGTGAAAGGGCAATATTCAGTCAAGGAATTGTTACAAATGAAGATGGTGGATCAACTAGCATACATGATACTAGATTTGAATCTGATAATTATAATAATGCGTTTATACTAGATGCTAGTTCTGATGAAATTAGAACTAATGTGATTATGAAATTAGGTAATGGTAGTGGTAGTAATTATACAGAAATTAAAGCTGATGGAGAAATTAATCTTCATGGTACAGCAAGAACAAAAAAGTGTGTTTATATAGGTGCAAATGGAATAAAAGCTCCAAGTTCAAACCCTGCAACATTTGTTGAAGATGGTTTAACTGGATGTTGGGAGTTTGCAGATACAGATGTTGAAGCAAACCAAGAACAAGTTTCTGGGACATTAAAAGTACCCTGTGGAATGGATATTACTGTTGCACCAACATTTAATTTGGGTTGGCATACAGATACTGCAAGTACTGGTAATGCTAAATGGCAGTTTGAATATTTATGGAGAAGTGCAGATGAAGATGTTACAGCAGTTGCACAAGAAACTTTAACAGTAATTAGTAGTGCTTCAGCAACAGCAAATGGATTAGTAGTTGCTACTATTACTGGTATAGATTTGCCTAGTTCAACAGATAAAACAATGTTTTGGAGAATTACAAGATTAAGTGCAGATGCTAGTGATACTGTTGAAGAAGATATACATTTAAGAGGACAATTTTTTGAATATACAGCAAATAAATTAGGTGAAGCGATATGAAAAAGATAATAGGATTAATAATATTAATTATGGTAATAGTTAATATAAATATAATAAAAGCAGATGATGAATTTCCTGAAGATTTAACAGAGCCTGTAGAAATTGATATTAATGCTTTTATAGATTTAAATAGAAGTCAAATAATAAATGCTATTGATTTAACAGTTGATGATTTTGAAATTAATCAAAATAATTTGACTGTAATATTTAGTATGTATAGTATAGAAAAAATTAATCAAAATTATTTTCTAATAAGAAAAAATATAAACACTATATTACCATTTTATATTATAAACTATTGTTGGGAAGTTTGTGGATTAGGTGCTTGTAATTGTATGGAATTATTAATTACAGCTACGCAAAGCTATGAAGCTACAATACCAAACTATGGAATGGTTACAGTTGAACCTATAAACTATCAATTAATAACACTAGTTAATATGGAAATAGATAAAATTGTAGATATGCAAGATGCTATTAATAATGAAAATATAATTAATAATATTATTGATAACGGAATATATGAACTACCAATAATAGAATAAAAAAGGATTAAAATATGAAAAAGATAATAATAATTATTTTAACAGTTTTTTTTTTAGTTAGTAGTTTAAATTATAGTTATGCAGATTTTACATTACCTAATGAAGATGGTAATTTAAATCAAATAATGGTATTAAATGAAGATAATGTAGTAAACTGGGAAGATGACCCAGCAGTAGAGGATTTAAATATGTTTGCAGAAATTGGATTTTTAAGTTTTATAATGATTACAATATATTTCTTGCTATATAGAAAAGGTTATCAATTATTTTCTATAATTGCATGGAGTGGATTTTCTGTATTGTCAATGGCAATACTAGATGGTGTAGCAAGATATATTGGATTTTTTGCATTTCTAACCTGTATAATAGTGTATATTATATGGTTTAAAGAAAAAGGTGCAAAAATACTATCAGCAAAACTTAATGATGGAAAAATATAAAAGAGATGAAAAGATATGGCAATTGAAACACTAGGAGCAATAATATTCGATTTTGCGAGAAATTCTACAATCCTATATAGTGGGATGATAATGATAATATTCGGATTTGTAGTTTCTTTAATAGTAACATGGAGAAATATTAAACACATGGGAATAATGCTGTTTCCAGCGTCAATAATACCATTAATAATAGGTTTTAAACCTAATATAGTAATATTAATATTATTTGGAATAATATTCATATATTCAGCATGGCAAGAAGACGATTTTAATATTAAAAGTATGGGACTCGGAGAAAGCCCTATATTCAATAATAGATAAAGAGGTAATAAGATGAAGAATAGTAATTTTTTGAGGTATGCAAAGCTAATAAATACAAACAATAAAGGTAAAACAGATAGTATGAAATTGTATCTATTATCAATTGCATTAAGAAGAAAAAATTATGAATAAAAAAAAAATAAAGAAATATAAAAATTGTGTAATGACACCAATTAAAAAGAAAAACCCATTCCTAAAGTTTATGAATGTGTTAAAAAAGGAAGGTAATAAACATGAAAAAAGATGAATTGTTTGAAGAATATAAAAACAAACAAAAAGAATATAT
>Ga0207996_1002579_pt1 | contig 10812 bp, 5 predicted proteins | sample AntAceMetag02UKG_FD_184773 | JGI IMG/M metagenome (GOLD analysis project Ga0207996, IMG submission 184773) | Saline lake microbial communities from Ace Lake, Antarctica - Antarctic Ace Lake Metagenome 02UKG (SPAdes) (version 2) | ecosystem: Environmental > Aquatic > Non-marine Saline and Alkaline... | reverse complement strand
CTATTTTCTAATCCATTTCAGCATAATAAAAAAACATAACAAATTATTCAAAAATATATCGATTTCTGACCAAAATTTCTTTCATAATCTTTCATAAATTATGTTACACTACCAAGCTTCTGCTTGGGAAGGAAACAACTTTCTTGAAGCTTCTGGTTCTTCTCGGACAGCTTTGTAAGCTGTCCCTATAATGTTTATTGCCTGCCACGTTAGCAAAGCGTTGTGGAGGTGCTTGTTACGGGTTGGATTTTTTTTGCTACAGCAACCATATGCGAGGAAAACTTATTGAGTCTTAAAAATTCCTGCAAACTCATCAGGACACTATTGTCATTATTTGATATTAAAGATCTAATATATTCATTTTCGTTTAACTGAATTTGACCAAGCTTGAATGCTCTTTCTACAATTTGTACATCGAGAATTCCTGGAGTTTCTAAAGAGCTCACTTTAAATCCTATGGATTCTAATAAAAGTGTTATTGAGTATGGATTAAAATAGTTCAAATGTTCAGGAGGTGTAATACTGACAGTATTTTCCTTCATAATTTTAAAGTCAAAACCCTCACCATTGGGACATGCAATTGATAAATACCCATTTGGCTCTAAAGCTTCATAACATTGTATCAGAAATGCCTTTGGCTCAAAAAGATGCTCAAGCATATCATTGATGGTTATCAAGCTTGCTGTATTATGATCCAGAACTTCAATTGACCCCTTTTTTGTTTCAAGGCCAGAATTTCTGCAAACGTCGCAGCAATCTTCATCAAAATCAACAGCAAGTATATTTTTGAAATACTTCGTTTTTGATAATGCCAAAGCAAAAGCTCCAGAACCCGCTCCTAAATCCACAGCAAATGAAGGATTAAACTCCAAATCATTTTTTAAAATATCGACAAGTAGTTGAACTCTTGGAGCATATTGCAATATTTTTCTGTCATTATCAGTTTGGACAAGAAGAGATGTCCAATACTTGGTTGCTTCGGATGAAGAGTAATAGTCGTTAAGAAGCAGTTCAGTTGGTCTTGGTGAACACCATATTGTTGAACAGTTTTTACATGTTTTGTGATGAAAACCATTTTTATTGAATGAATTTTTACCTTCTAAACCACAAGCAGGACATACAACGTCTATAAATTCCGTATTATGTTTTTGAAAGAATTCTTTGCCACATTTTTCCCTAAGAGATAAAGCCATATTGTGTTTCTCTCTTGGACGCATTCTATCTATTTCATTTTTTGTGTTTAGCATTTTATCTCCTTAAATTTAACATAAGATTAGGTGTACTAATGAAAAAAGTAAATGTTGCTTCACATGACTATCTAATCTCTTTTGGTTATTATTTGTCATAATTTACTACCAATTCAATCCTTCTTCTCCAAAATCTTACCGATAACATTAATGATGAATATCATACACCTCCAACAAAGAACGTCAGGGTGTCAAGCAGGACGTATCATTCTGATGCTTCCGAAAGGTTTCGATTCAATCCAGCAGTTGCCGGAATGAACCTGTAAGATATTTTGTCATCTTCGCGTAAGCAGGGATCTATTACAATTCATGGATTCCCATTTTCATGGGAATGACACAATTATTTCAGCAAAATCATCTTCCTAATTTTCTCAAAACAACCTGTTTTCAATTGATAGAAATAAATTCCATAAGCTACAGACTTATTGTTATCATCTCTTCCGTTCCAAATAACTGAATGCTGACCTGCTGAAAGCTGATCGCTTACAAGCTGCTTCACTTTTTGTCCTTTGATATTGTAGATATTGAGTGAGACCTTTGAGTTCTCTTTGAGAGAATAATTAATTGTAGTGGTTGGATTGAAGGGATTAGGATAGTTTTGATGTAAAAAGACTTCAGGAGTATGAACAATTACATTGTCATCTATATCAACATAAGGTGGAGCTCCGTATTCATAAGCTCCCATATCAATTATTGCTGTTCCATTTCCATCTCCATCCCAGATTCGCAGGTTGCCGATTATATCCCAGGGTGGTAGATTCAATCCTGTTGTATCCGGAATACCAGCATCGATACAGGGAGAATCTTCCAGAAGCGAATAAGGATGTTCTCCAGTTCCGACAAATAATGGATCATCATCTATATTACCTTCCAGCCAATTCACTGTTCCGTTATTATTGGTTACGATTCCTGCTTCTCCACCTTGAATATCTGAAAATGCTATTGTTATTGAATTTGGGTCATTATTTGAATTAAAATAAATTTCTTGTGATGAATCATTCCACATAATACAATTTACTAAACACGGACTGGAATTAAAATAACAATAAATACCACCACCATAATAATAAACAGCAGTATTTCCACTTATCGTTACATTCTCTAAACTTGGATTGGCTCCCAACCTACAGTAAATACCACCACCAAAATCAGCAGAATTACCCGTTATTGTTACATTTTGTAGAATCGGACTGGCATTTTCTCGACAGTAAATACCACCACCTAGGGAACCAGCAGAATTATCTGATATTGTAACATTCTCCAAACTCGGACTGGAATTATCAAAGCAGCAAATCCCACCACCACAATAAATAGCAGAATTACCTATTATTGTAACATTTTCCAAACTCGGACTGGAATTATCCCAGCAGCAAATCCCACCACCATAATAAATAGCAGAATTATCTGTTATTGTAACATTTTCCAAACTCGGACTGGAATTATCACAGTAAATCCCACCACCATCTGAATATCCTACGCCAGTTCCACTACCTCCTGTGATTGTAAAACCACATAAAATAGCAGTTGAATCTTCTCCACTTTCAAATTTTACAACAGAGTCCAGACTATCACCATCAATAACCGTTTGTGAAATATAAGTTGTATCCTGGGTTGTTAAGAATAATGAAGCTACAGTAATAAGTTTTCCATTGTAGTTGATGTTTTCTATATACGTTCCCGGCTGTACAAGCACGGTGTCAGCATCTACAGATGCATCAATTCCGTCCTGGATCGTTGGTTGATCAGCAGGAACGTTGATGATGGTTGAGAATAAACATGTAGTAACTAAAAAAACAACAATCAGGAAGAGTGTTTTCCCCGATAAAACGGGATTAATCATAGATTTTAACATTTTTCCTCTCCTTCTCGTCTTTGTCATTCCCGAGAAATCGGGAATCTGCTTTATTAGATTCCGCATCAAGTGCGGAATGACATTAATTATTTTAAAAGTACCATTTTCTTAGTTTTCTCATAATTTCCAGTTTTCAATTTATAGAAATAGATCCCTGATGAAACTGCTTTACCATTATCATCTTTACCATCCCAAACCACAGAATGCTGTTCCGCCGAAAGCTGATCATTGACAAGCTGTTTCACTTTCTGCCCTTTGATATTGTAGATATTGATAGAAACCTTTGAATTCTCTTTGAGAGAATAATTTATTGTTGTGATTGGATTGAAGGGATTTGGATAGTTTTGATTGAGTTTTGTAACCAGGGGAATTATATTCTCATTTGCATCTACAATAACATTCTGATTTTCATAAGCACCCATATCAATTCTACCACCAAATACACGCGGATTTCCTGCCAGATCAAATTCAGGCAGATTTAATCCGGTTGTGTCTGGAATACCAGCATCGATACAGGGAGAATCTTCCAGAAGCGAATAAGGATGAGTTCCAGAGTCTAGAAACAATGGGTCTTCCGCAATATTTCCTTCTCCAGCCCAACCAGATTGAATGTCAGAATAAGCAGCCACGATCGAACCGGAAATCACGTTAAAATCATAGGGAATATTATCCCAAAAGATACAATTCGTTAATATCGCATCTGCATTGAAATTGCAGCAAATTCCACCTCCGTAGGAGTGATCTGCAACTGTTAAATTTGTTAATATTGGATTTGATTCTGAACGAAAATACATAGCGGCACCCTGAACAGCTTGATTGCCTGAAATTAAACATCCAATGATTGTTGGATTACAGTTGTCCTGACAATAAATTCCGCCACCTCCAGAGGCAGACATGTTATCGGAAATATCAATATTTATCAGATCCGGGCTGGAACCATTAATACAATAAATACCACCACCATTTTCCGCTTGATTATTCAAAATTGTTGAGTTCTTAATTATTGGGTTGGAATTTTCACAATAAACTCCACCTCCATGAAAACCAATATTATCCATTATTGTTACATAATTCAAAACAGGTGAAGAATTCGACTGGCAATGTAAACCACCCCCATTGTTACCATTGTTACTGATAATATTCACATTTGTCAATATTGGATTAGATTCCCACTCACATTTAATACCTCCTCCCCAAGAAGCCATATTATCGGAAACCACTAAATTCTGTAAGGTTGGACTGGAAGAAGAACAATATATTCCACCACCATCAGAAGCTTGTCCATTTGTAACGGTGAATCCTGTTAGCATTGTTGACGCATCTTCTCCATTCTCGAATTTTACGATACTATCGATATTACCCCCATTAATTACAGTTTGAGAAATGTATGTTGTATCTTGAGTCGTAAGAAATAAGGATGCTACAGTAATGTTTTTTCCGTTGAAGTTAATGTTTTCTATAAAAGTACCCGGCTGAACGAGAACAGTATCTGCATCAACAGAAATGTCAATCCCTTCCTGTATTGTAGGTTGATCAGCAGGAACGTTGATGATGGTTGAGTACAAACAAGTTGAGATTAACAAAACAAAAATCAAGATAAATGTTTTCATGAGACCTCCTTTTTTAACCCCCACTAACTCCCCCTATTTAGGGGGAGAATCAAAGAGGGGGTGAAGATTTATTTCATAAGGATCATTTTCCTCGTCTTTTCGAAATTTCCAGTTTTTAGCTTATAGAAATAAATTCCTGATGTAACGGGTTTACCTACTTCATCGGTTCCATCCCAGATAACCTTATTAATTCCTAATTTCAAATTTCTAATTTCTAATTTCCTTATCTTTTGTCCTTTGATATTATAGATTATTAGCTCCGTATCCTCAGTGAGGTCTGTGGTTAGAAAAGAGATAGTAGTTTCCGGATTAAATGGATTCGGATAATTCTGAAGCAACTTGAAACCATCATCAGGAAGTTCAGATTCAGCGTTTGTTAAGGTTTTTTCAAGAATGTTGGAAAAAGCAGGAATCGATTCTACGCAATTTGTATGAACAGAAGTCACAGCGAATTGATATATTTCCATAGGAAGAGAATTCCAAAAAGTATTGATATAAAAAGTATCGATAAGACCAGTAGAGAGCCAATCCCAATTTTCCGGTTCATTATTATTAATTTCTAAAAAACGATAAATATTATAGGATTCAAAATCTCTTTGAAATTCTAAAAAAGGAGGAGCAAACCAGGAAATTTCAGCTTCGGTTTGCGAGACACTTAAAACTGCCTGAACCATTGCCGGAGCAAAGGATTTTTCATTTATTATAATCACACCCAAATCCAGGTTAGAATTCTGAACTATTACCTCATCGGCATACAATGAATAATCTGGATGATTAATATTTAGAGTGTAATCATTATTTACATAAACATCCGGGAATAAAAAATCTCCGTTTGCATCTGTAACAGTTGAGTAGTTTTCGTAACCGGTTAAAATCACATTGCAGTTTTCAATACCAATTGCCTGGTCATCGCTACCTACCACTTGTCCACTAACAGATATTGTTGAGAGAGCATAAAGTTCAAAATTTAATTCGGTTGTTTGATCGATATAAATAGTAGCTTGTTCAGTAACAGAATTAAATCCATGAGCTGAAGCTGTAAAACTATATAATCCTTCAATTATGTTTCCAAATAAATAATATCCGGAACTGTTCGAGAATTTTTGAATCTGGCTTTGTTCCAGAATTACATCAGCACCAATAAGAGGGATACCGACATCATCAGAAATATTCCCTTCAATAGAACCAGTATTATTGACGGTAATATAGAACGTTGTATTTGGTAATCGACTAAAAAGGTAACCGGTTGGAGGATTGGTCGGGCTAATTGTTGTATTGCTATTTACAGCTCTTGTCCTATCAAAATAGGTTGTATTAATCGTTGAATAAAATTCATCGTCCTGTTCATAAGTATCATCATCCCAGGGTCGGTTGCACATTACCACCAGGTTTCCTCCAGAATATGGAAATGGAGGATCCAGAGGGATTAGAATATCATTTATGCCACTAGGAAAATCTACATAATCATCAAATACAGCAGTTAAAGATGAAGCATTAATCCAGCCATTCGTAAGATTACTCTGATTTGTATTTCCCATCCAGAGTTTTGTGTGGATATCAGTCAAATTCGAATCGAAATTATTTTTATAAGAAATTGCTGTAATTTCTCCAGCATAACCCAGTTCTGGAGAATAAAATATTGTTTCAGATAAACTGTTATGGAAAGAGAAATTCATAGGATACCATTGGGTTAATACATTTCCATAACCCACAGTAACAGGATTTTGACCGGAAGCTAAAATATTAATGGGAAAAATTCCCGAACTGTTATTTGAGGGATTTTCATCTTCGGGAAATTCAACTTCAGCCCATAAATATGTTTGGATCATACCATTATCCGGAACAAGCCAGACCATTTTATGAATTGCTTCAGCTTCGGATTCAAGGTTTTCTGTGATTGTGATAGAGTCATATTCTATGTTATTTTCACCAAATAATCTGATGATATAATTATCCTGGTCGAGATTTCCCCAGTTTTTAATGACAATATCATAAGCTGCAGAATCTTCGATATAAACAATTGTTTGTCCGTAGATTGTTTTTGCAGCCAGATCATTATCGAAAGTTGTTGTAGTAGGCGGGAAAGTGATGTTATCGATCCATCCAAAATCCAGATTAGTTGAACCGGTTTCTCCTTTTTCAAAAGTCCATTTAAAAGTATGTTCTCCGGGATTTACAGAAATAGAAAAGAGCTGCCAGGAATTTACAAAAGTGATGAAATCAATTTCAACACCATCGATATAAAAAATTAGTTTATCATCAAATTGCAGGTTGGATTTCCAATAAAAACTGATATCACCAATGTAAGATGTTTCCAATGAAATCGATAAAGATGAAGTTAGCCCATCATAAAGATATCCTGTTCGGGCACAGAAATTTCCTGCAAAAGGTTGGTAGCTTGTTACAAGCCAATCCTCATCTCCATTCATTTGCCAATCCAAAGATGAGAAATCACCGGTTTCAAAATCCTCCGAATGTTGAGAATGCAAAAAAGAAAATACTAAAAATAAAATAAAAAAAATAGTTGTTTTTTTCATAAGATCTCCAATGTTTTAATCGGAGATGAGATTAATTGATTTGATTAAAATTTGTAAAGCAGAAAAAATCAGAAAAGGATATTCAATCTGTTTCAGACTCGATTCGAAGTGACATGTCCGTGCGTAATAAAATGACGACTGAAGTCGTGAATTCACAATGAAAAAAATGGAGCGATCTTGGAGATTTCTCCATTAAAAAGATTAAATTACATTACCTTAATAAGATCATCTTCTTAACAATACTATAATCCCTGGTTTTCATTTGGTAAAAGTAAATTCCACTGGTTACATTTTTTCCATTATCATCAGTTCCTTGCCAAATAACATTATAATAACCTGTACATTTAAACTCATTAATCAGGGTCCTCACTTTCCGACCTCTGATATTATAGATTTCCAAACAAATATTGCAGGGTTCTTTCAAAGAATACTCAATCGTTGTACTCGGATTGAAAGGATTGGGATAATTTGATAAGTTAAGCATAGCTGAAGCCAGTAATTCTTCAGAACCGGTATAATTCAGTAAAAAATAATTGGAAGCCTCGGATTCACCTGAAGTATAAACTGCAGTCGCAAAATATGTGTGATCTTCCTGGTTAACATTTGATAGCTGGTAGTTTGTTTCGGTTATCAGGCCAGAATTGAGCGAATTTGGATTTCCTACTTCATATAGATTATAACCCGTAAAATCTCTGGTTGTTCCGCCTTCTCCCAACACAACATCATCGATTGCCCAGCCGGAAGCCCAGCTGCCGCCGTCATCTGCATGAAATGCCAACCAGACATTTTCAAAGCCTTCACCACAAACATCCTGCAAAGTCAGAGTTAATTGCAGCCAGGAATTATCTTCAGGAATTTCGGCAACAATCCCCCAGTTTGCACCTTCATCCAGGCTGTATTCCAGGGTCGCTGCATGATCATACAAACCAGTGAAATAACTCTGAAAATTGATTTCAACTTCAAACAAGCGGGAAAAATCCTGGGGAGGAAGAATAAGATAATCCATACTTGAATCATCATTGTTTCCGTCATCGTTGGAAACTGCATAAAATGTGTGATCAGGAATTGTAAAGCCACTGCTGCTGCCTTCATTAGTAAAGAACCAGCCCTCATCTTCATTTGATATTGATAGCCAACCTTCTGGTAATTCTCCCGATTCAAAATCTTCAGTGAATCCTGTATATACCCCAGGTGAATTCCAACTCAATTCTACATCTGAACCTATCCACTCAGCGACTAAATTGTTAGGAGGTAATAATCTTTCATTTAATTCGATATTAATGGTTGTAACTTCCCCCACGTTAACAGTGAAGGTCCCGGTAATATCTTCATAATTTTCTGCTGTGCAATATAGATTGTAATCACCTGCGATAAGTTCCATGGAATATTCACCATTGGCATTTGTGTAATCTGTAAATGAACCACAACGAATCAAAGCATTAGCAATTGGTTGTTGGGTAAATGCGTCAACTACAATTCCATCCACTTCTGCATTCAACTCAATTGGTATTTTCACTACCTGTAAAATTCGCTTATCACCACTGAGGGTTTGTACAAAGACAACTGCTATGATACTGTTAAAAGTCCAATTAGGATCAATCTCCATCTGCTGAGTGAAGATCTCGCTGCTGCCAATTCCATTCAAATTGAAATCCTGTTGTTCTAATCTTCTTTCCAATGAGAAATACTCGTAATCATAATAATCTGTGATCACAAAGAAAATTTCATTTTCCGTAGTTGTGATGTTACCAGTAACATCGACATCTGCATTCAATTCAAAACCAGTTTCGGGATGAGAGGCATAGGAAACCTCTATATCGAGCGGACTGTCCTCATTTTGTATTTCATTGTAATAGAATTCCAAGCTCGCATAGCTGAGTGAGCCTGTATTAATCGAACCATTCACGAAACTATCTGGAATTCCCCCAACTCCATAAAATATAGCACGTTCTGTATAGTGGGAACTCACCTGTCCTTTGTAAATGAGAGGAATCACATTGGGATAATTGTCATGAAATTGTTGAAGCGCTGCCAGCGCTTGCGGACAATAAGCTCAACCATCTGCAGAAAACAACTCGATCATCATATTCATTTGAGTTGCCGATAAAAGCGAGCTGATCAGCAACAATCCCATCATTAGTTTTAGCTTAAACATTTATACCTCAATTTCATTTATTACATTTATTCTCAAAACCTTTTCCGAGATGCACATCAGAAAGGATTTTTGGAATGAGAATTATTTTATTAACATAAGCTTTTTCGTAATTTCTATTTTACCAGCTTTTAATCGGCAAAAATAAACACCGCTTGCTACAGGTTTTTTGTTATCGTCGGTACCATTCCAAACAATTTGATGATTTGGTAATTGGGTGATTTGGAGATTTGAAAAAGTTTTAATTTTTTGACCCTTCAAATTATAAATCCCCAGTTCGGTTCCCTCATTAATATCCGAGGGAAAACTAAAAGAAATTGTTGTAGAAGGATTAAACGGATTTGGATAATTTGTCAAATGCAGCTTCTGGGTTGGAAAGTCATTGTTTACTCGAACAACATTGATCTCATGATCAAAGCCAATTCCACCGAAAATGCCGATATCGTTGGTTAAACTTCCTTGGGCAGGATAAAGCGGATTTCCGGGATTATTCGGATCTTCAAAATCATTGAAAGCAGCATCTGGATTTCCAGCATCGATACAAGGTGAAGATGGCAGATAAATCCAATCTTCAATCTGTGAGAAATAGTCCATTCCCCAACCTTCCGGGGGATTGCTGAATTCGGGATCGGAAAAAATATTACCAGTTCCATTAAAGTTTTCGCTTAAACAGCAATATTCTACTTCCGGTACACTGCCAATCTGAATAAATAAATTTGTATCCTGCCAGATAACATTGTTTGTAGCAATCAGATCAGAAGTATGAACAAAAGCTGCTGCTCCGCCTTCGTTATGGGAGATCGTATTATTGATCATTTCAACTACACTATCTTCTTCCAAAGCCAAAGCACTTGCAAGATTACCTTCGTTATTTACTATCAAATTGTTCATCACGGTTGCATCCGAGGCTGTAAAGCCAAGCCCTCCTACATAGGAGGTACTTTGATTTCTACTGATGAAATTGCGCAGAATCTGTACTTCAGTACAATTTACAAGTTGTATCGCTGGAGCATTGCCGGATGCAGTATTCTCGATTATCTGATTGTTCGTAATTATCGCTTTTGAATTTTCAATATAAAGTCCACCATCCGATGATTTGGATATGACACTGTAATCTATGACATTATCGTTGAAAGAATCGACAATTTTAATGCCGTTCCACTCTGTATCTGAAGAGAAGATAATCTGTTCTTCAGCTGTTCCCACAGACTGCAAAATTCCATCAACGTTCAGACAGGTTCCTTCCGAAAACAGCAGTTCTGTACCAGCTTCGATCTGTAATGTAAAATCAGGAGGAATTGTAATTGTATCTGAAATTTCGTAAGGACTGTTTGCAGCTGTCCAAATACCACCAACATTACCGGAAATGTTATTAGTTTCGGAAACGGTTATATAATCATCTTTAGTAATCTCT
>Ga0207996_1002576_pt1 | contig 10814 bp, 7 predicted proteins | sample AntAceMetag02UKG_FD_184773 | JGI IMG/M metagenome (GOLD analysis project Ga0207996, IMG submission 184773) | Saline lake microbial communities from Ace Lake, Antarctica - Antarctic Ace Lake Metagenome 02UKG (SPAdes) (version 2) | ecosystem: Environmental > Aquatic > Non-marine Saline and Alkaline... | reverse complement strand
TGAGCCGACCCAGATGCCACAGGTATCTATCCTCATCCATCATACCCATATCACCGGTATCGTACCAGCCGTCCACAATGTGCAGGGATGTTTCCTCTATATCATTGAGATATCCCTTCATTACCATGTCCCCTTTAACCAGAATTTTTCCCTCTTTTCCCAGGGGTAGGATTTTTCCTGTATTCAGATCTACGATCCTTATCTGAACACCGGGAAGGGCTTTACCGATACTGCCAGGACGATTATCATCAGGAGTATTAACAGAGATTCCGGGGCTGGTCTCGGTAGTACCGTACGCCTCGTACAGCTCAATATTGTGTTTATTCCGATATTCCTGCCGCAGCCAGTCCGGCGTTTTATCCGCACCCGGAAGGACTATCCTGAGTGAAAAGAAATCACCTGGTTTGGATTCTTTCAAATATCCAGCAAAAAAGATTGGAGTTGCTGCAATAAGGGTTGCTCCTTCTTCTTTTATCATGGCGGGGATTTTCTTGTAATCCAACGGATTGGCATACGTCACTGATTTACAACCGACCATCAAGGGCATCCAAAGATTGGCATTGAAACCAAAAACATGAAAAAGAGGCAGGACGGACATAAAAACATCTTCTTCAGTCAAAGAAAATACTTCTCTCAGAGCTTTGATGTTTGCCCCAAGATTTTTATGAGTTAACTGAACGGCCTTAGGATCTTTTTCGCTGCCGCTTGTAAAGAGGATCACGATATTATCATCCGGCAACTTCCTTGGCAGCCGGGCAATGATGGCTGATGCAGGGAGTTTTGATCTGAGGGCAGCGCCAAGTTTTTCTTTGAGGGAAATTCCTTTCATGATGTCTTCGAGACAGACCATGCCTGGAACCATAGGACATTTGATCTTGTCGAGCAGCGCCCGGGAAGTGATGATCGTCTTGAAGCCGCATTTCTTCTGTGCATATTTGCAGTTCTGGGCAGCGCCCGTGGAATAGTTTATCATAGCAGGCACCTTCCCAGCCATGAGAATACCGATAACTGCGAGAGCGCATCCTGCTGATGTAGGTATCATCACCCCTATGTCGCCATCTTCATATTTTTTGAATTTGTTGCCCAGTATCAGTGATCCGATCAATGCCTTGTTGTAACTAACTTCCTTGTTCAGTGTACGGTCTTTTATGGCGATCTTGTTGCCAAGCTTTTTTGCTTTCTTTATAAACTCGTAATGAAGTATCATGTTTTAACCTCTTCTTTTAATAAATGATCAGTGAGAATTCTCGAAAACTGCTGAATTCCTAACCATTCAGGGTATCCCTTGTCCATTATGTTATCCCATCAATTTGCCTGACATTGTGATCAATCATAAAGTATGGAGAATAATGGACTTGGTTTATTCTTGATTTATTAACGTTTCACTTATACTTTTTTTACATAACGATCATACACCATTTTTTTAATTTCACCTGCAATTGTATGTCAACAAAAAAATAATATCAGTGTGGTTTTAGGGAATCAAATTTGTTAAAATCCTCAATTATTGAGATTTTATTTCATTGACACATAAACACCTCTTATTCAAAAATAACGTATCATCGTTTCAGGAGTGTAGATTTAAATAACTCCTCAAGTTATGATATTTTAAATAGTAATTATCACACGGGAGAAGCCATGAAAAAAATTCTTACAACTTTATTAGCAGTTCTACTGCTTGTATCCTTTTCGTCTGCGCTTTATGCGTATGATGACGACACACAGGTATTGCTTGAGACCGTTGGCGCTTTAGCAGCTCAAGGTTTGTATCTGACCTATAGCTCTATAGGTGCAACGGTCGATGCATGGAGTTTCGAGACGTACACCGACACCGAAACGGTTGATATGATCCTGGAATATGTGGGGATGTGTGAGGCTGTATCAGACCAGCTCGATGCACTGCTCGATTTGCGCGTTATGAACAGTGAAGATGTTGCATATATATCCGAGATAATCGATGCATTCGATCTTCTTATTGATGAAGGTGATGCAGCAATAGATTTTATTGAAACAGGTGAGGAAAGTTATCTCGATCGCTTTGAAGAAAAGCGTATCGCTGCCTGGGATAGGATCGCTTACCTGCTTGATTTAGAGTAAGTAATTAGTACTCAAACTCGTTTAAACTGAAAAGGAAATTGATTCCTATGAACCGTTGCGAAGGATAAAAGAAACCATTCGCAAGGTTCTTCTTGTGTTTCTCTACGCTCTTTACCAAAAAATTGGATTCAATAGAGAAAAACCTGTTCAGGTAATTGCAAAAAATGATTTTACACAAATTAAATGAGCTCATACCAATTCATTCTGACATGCAAGCTTTTCATCCTGCACTGATGAAACTATATCCGATTGCTGTGTCCGATCCCAATGACAATATTTTATCCATATACGATATCGATCCTTCGGGAAAATATTCATTCATTACAAAAGAAACATTTGACTTCCCCCTACCCCGCAAGATAAGAGCCTCCTTTCCGATCGAGTCATACGACTCGCGGTGTTGCTGTGTTGTCTCTTCCGATATTTTTGACGAAGCCGACGGATTTGTGACTTTTTTCCATGAGTTTGTACATTGTTATCAACACGAGCACGGTGAAGAGAAAATAAAGAAATCTCTTTCGATCAGTCAAAAATACGATGATCCAAATTGGGAACTCAACCATCCATTTCCTTATGAAGAAGAATTTTTTAAAAGTGCATTTCTCGAAATTGTAAATGCAGCAAAACAGGACGAGTCTTCTAAGCTGAGAAAGAGATTTAAAGAACTACGATTGAGATTAGAAAAGTATGATTATGAGTATATGATCTGGCAGATGTGGAAAGAGGGGTTTGCGAGATTTATTGAGAATCGTATAAGAGAAAAGTACAAACTGAAAAGAAATAATTTCGGGGAGCTGACTCAATATAATAGAATTTCTTTTTACTATTTAGGAGATGAGATTATTTCATGTCTGCATAGATTAGACAAAAGTGTGATCATTGATATAGAAAGACTGTTTACAATACTCTATAATTATGAATTTGACCCGAAGATTTCATAAAAACTCTCTTTCATACCAGGTCGTTCCTTTCATAATCAACTTGTGGTGTGAAATATGACTCCGGTTTCAAAGATGAGTCGAATGAAAATTTATTGAATGGGCGTGTTAACTTAACTATGTCTGGAAGGATACTCAAGTTCCCATAAAATTTAGTTATTGTCCCAAAATCCCCCAGAGCACACCTGCTGCCACTGCCGAGCCGATCACGCCGGCAACATTTGGCGCCATTTAAACTCACAAAGAATAAACGCGAAATAAATTAAATTTGACAAAAATATAAATAAATACCATTTGGGAATTAATTACATACTGAACTTCTATATTATGATTCTGTTGCAGGGAAAAAATATGACAAAAAATGCAATAAATTATTTTGACCAGCTTTTTAACGACAAAGGAAGTTCGTTTATGTGCCATCAATTGACAGTCATCTCTAATACAATTAGAAAATATTAGTTAAGTGTAATAATATAACATGATGATAAATATAGTAACAAAAAAAGAATTAAAAAAAATTGGAGGAAGAAGATGAAAAAGTCATTCATATTCACATTTATTGTCGTTATATTTGTATTAATAATTACAACTTGCGATAAAAATTCTACAGGAAATTCTAATGATGAAGCCGTTATATTGGATGTTTCAAATAACTTTATTGAAAAAATCACATTGGGTGATTTGTCAGCTGCAGAACAATATGTAACTTCTGACTTTGTTTGGATTACAGATTATGACGAACCGTATGTGCCAGGTTCCGGAGATATAAGCGATTTGAATGAATTAATTGAATTTTGGCAAGAGGATGTTAATTCAATTCAGCAAGTTTCATTATCATCAAATATCGAAATAGATGATAACGAAGCTTCCATACAATTTACATTAGATATTTGGCAAGTAACAACTGACAACTGGATTAAACTTAAGAAAGAAGATGGCTGGAAAATTTTTCAGTTTATATGTAATTTGTAAAAATTCCTAAATAGGAGGAAATAAAAATGAAAACAAGAATTATTTTAGTATTAGTTTTATTATTGATTTTTAATGTTGTGTTAATAGCTCAAGCTCCTGATTGGCAATGGGCAACTCAAGCCGGTGGAACTGGTTGGGATAGAGGATATGCAATCACAACAGATGCCGCCGAGAATAGTTATGTGACAGGATATTTTAAAGTTACAGCAACTTTTGGCGACATAACTTTAACAAGCAGTGGAGATGATGATATTTTTGTAGCAAAGATGGATACAGATGGAAACTGGTTATGGGCAACCAAAGCTGGTGGAAATAGTGAAGATGTTGGATATGGAATCACAATAGATGCTGATGGGAACAGTTATGTAACAGGAATGTTTGAAGGAACAGCAACCTTTGGTTCATATTCTCTTACAAGTAATGGAAGTAGTGATATTTTCGTAGCAAAGATGGATACAGCAGGAAATTGGCAATGGGCAACCAGAGCTGGTGGAAGTAGTTGGGATGAAGTAAATGGAATCACAATAGATGATGCTGGAAATACTTATGTTACAGGGTCTTTTTACCAAACAGCAACCTTTGGTTCATATTCTCTTACCAGTAGTGGAGATCATGATATTTTTGTAGCCAAGATGGATGCAGATGGAAATTGGCAATGGGCAACTAAAGCAGGGGGAACTAATGCTGATGAAGGAAGATCAATAACAATAGATGATGCAGGGAACTGTTTTGTGACAGGAAATTTTAGTGGTACAGCAACCTTTGGTTCAAATTCTCTTACAAGTAATGGAAGTGGTGATATTTTCGTAGCAAAGATGGATACAGCAGGAAATTGGCAATGGGCAACACAAGCTGTTGGAACTGATTATGAACAAGGAAATGGAATCACAATAGATGATGCCGGGAATAGTTATGTTACAGGAAGATTTTATGAAACAGCATCTTTTGGTTCCTATTCTCTTACCAGCAGTGGAAGTTCTGATATTTTTGTAGCCAAGATGGATTCAAATGGAAACTGGCAATGGGCAACCAGAGCTGGTGGAAACAGTTATGACGGTGGAGATGGAATCACAACAGATGATGCTGGGAACAGCTATGTGACAGGATATTTTGTGGATACAGCAACCTTTGGTTCATATTCTCTTATAAGTAGTGGATTGTATGATATTTTTGTAGCCAAGATGGATACAGATGGAAACTGGCAATGGGCAAACAGAGCTGGTGGAAATAGTGAAGATGTTGGATATGGAATCACAATAGATGCTGATGGGAATAGTTATGTGACAGGAATTTTTATGGATACAGCAACCTTTGGTTCCAATTCTCTTACCAGCAGTGGCAGCTACGGATATCCTGATATTTTTGTAGCAAAACTTAATAATAATATTTCATATGATATCACCTTCAATTCTTTAGCAGATATGAATACTGCAAGATATGGTTTTGGATATTGTAATGATGAGAATTATCTCTATGCTATTGATGGTGGAACTTATGAACCACCATATTATCGAGTTAATAATATTGAGAGATACGATCCAACCACCAATAATTGGGAAATATTTGTAGATGGATTAATACCAAGGAGATATTGTCGAGCAGAATATATCCAAAGCACAAATAGTATATACATATTTGGAGGGCAAATATACTATGTAAGCAACCCGGCAACATATACGGATACTGTCGATGTAGTTGATGTTGCTAATGGTAATATCACATACCTTACCTCTAATCCTATTCCAAATACTTCTTCTGGGTCTGCTGTCTTGAACAATAAAATTTATATTTTTGGTGGTAGCCAACATGGTGTATATTCCAGTGAGTTATATGAATTTGATCCTATAAATAATGTTTGGACTCAACTTCCTGATATGCCCGAAGCAAAACAAACTGAAGGTGAAGTTGTTGATGGAATATTATATGTGTTTGGCGGTTACAATGGCTCAGTCTCAAATAGAATTGATGCTTATGATATTCAAAACAGCGAATGGTCCTTTATTGATTATATGCCAGTGGGTATCTCTGCTCATCATACTACAGTATCAGGACAATATATCTGGCTAATAGGTGGTTATGATAATCTTGAATCTGTTGCGGTTTTCAACACGGAAACACATGAATTCACCCAACTGAGCAATAATATGATCGGTCGTAGGCATTGTGGTACTGAGGTAATCGGAAATAGTTTGTATGTATTCGGAGGTAATATTGCGACTTATGGTCCTGCTTTATCAAGTTTGCAATATGCAGATATATCATATTTATCTATTAATGATGAACCAAATGTAATTCCTTCAACAATTACTCTTTTTCAAAATTATCCAAACCCGTTCTATCCTAAAACCACAATTTCCTTTTATATTAAGCAAAATTGCAAAATTGAACTTGAAATATTCAATATTAGAGGACAGAAAGTTAAAACTCTAATTAACGATTTTATGCAACCGGGATATCATACAATTTCCTGGGATGGAGATAATGCGTATAGAAATAAGGTAAGTTCGGGATTGTATTTTTATAAATTGAGTGTAAATGGAATAACAGAAGTTGTAAAAAAATGTTTGTTAGTGAAATGATATTTAAATTTAATGAAAAAAAATTCAAAAATGGAGATAAAAATGAAAAAAATTAATTCAATGTTTAGTGTATTATTGGTTTTGACAATACTTGTTTTTTTATCCTGTGGAAAAAAAACAACAGAGTCAGATAATACACCGCCTACAGTTACAATAACACAACCGGCAAATGGTGAGACTCTAACAGAACCTGTTACAATAAAAGTAGATGCTGTAGATAATGAGAGTGTAAAGAAAGTTGAATTTATTATTGATGGAGACAAAGTTTGTGAAGATACAAATGAACCCTATGAATATATGTGGAATGTATGTTACTATGCAGATGGACAAGTACATACTATTCTTGCAAAAGCCCATGACTCCTCTGGAAATATCTGTCAATCCAGTGTTGTGCAAGTAACTGTTTCCGAAAATGCAGAAACCTATCCAATATTAATTAGTCCGGAAAATAATTACTCGGTATACTTTTTAACACCGATTGATTTTATTTGGACGAGTATTGAGGATGCAACAGGTTATGAAATAATTATATCTTCAGATTTTCAATTTTTTAATATTGAATATAATACTACAATTAATGATACCATATTACAGGTTGAAGGATTAAGTCCAGGAAACCATTACTGGAAAGTTAGAGCAGTTAATAATATTGGTTTATTTAGTAATTATAGTCCCTATAATTCATTTTGTTTATTGAATAGTTTTACAAAAACATTTGGTGGTAATAGTGCGGATGGAGGTAGTTCTGTAGCCCAGACAGAGGATGGTGGTTATATTATAACTGGATATACATATTCTTATGATGTAGGTTGTGGTGATGTATGGTTAATCAAAACAGATGGTTTCGGAAATGAGGAATGGAATAATACTTTTGGCGGTAGTGATAGCGAGGATGTAGGTAGTTCAGTATCTCAGACAACGGATGGTGGTTATATTATTGTTGGAAGTAATGAATACGCTAAAGATAATTTTGATGTTTTATTAATAAAGACAGATGGTTCCGGAAATGAGGAGTGGAGTAAAACATTTGGTGGAAGTTCTGATGCAGGAGGCAGATCTGGCACTCAAACTGATGATGGAGGATATATTATTACTGGACAAATAGAGTCTTACGGTGGTGTGGATGATGTCTGGTTAATAAAGACAGATGGTATGGGAAATGAAGAATGGAACAAAACATTTGGGGCAGGTCGTGGTCGTTCAGTAGCTCAGACAACTGATGGAGGATATATTATTACAGGAATTGGTGGGTTTCTTATAAAGACAGATGGCTCTGGAAATGAAGAATGGATTACAGGTTGTGGTGGAGGTATGGGTTTTTCGGTATCCCAGACTGATGAAGGTGGATATATTATTACAGGATGTACAGGTAATTATAGTGGTGATATATTTCTGAATAAGACAGATGGTTTAGGAAATGAGGAATGGAATAAAACCTTTGGGTTAGGTAGAGGTAATTCAGTATCTCAGACAGCTGATGGTGGATATATTATTACAGGATATACATACTCTAGTTATTATAATGTGTGGCTAATAAAGACAGATGTCTCTGGAAATGAGGAATGGAATAAAACCTTTGGTGGTACTGATTACGATAGTGGTCGCTCAGTGTCCCAGACTACTGAGGGAGGATATATTATTACAGGAAGTACAGAATCTTTTGGTGCAGGTAGTAGTGATGTGTGGTTAATAAAAACAGATTCTGAAGGTAATGTTTCTGAATAAATCAATATTACTTCAGGTTTAATTTAAATGTAAATATCGTAATAATGGAAGAAAAATGAAAAAACAAAGAAAGGAGTTTACAAATGAAAAAAATGATAAGATTTGCAGGATGTTTTACAATAGTTGTATTACTTATGCTTGGTTGTGAAAAAACTACTACAAATAGCAATAACGATGAAAATATTGATGGCATTTATATTGCTGATGGAGGAAATAATCGTATTATTCGAATGGATGATATGACTGGTGTAGGATGGGAAACCTTTGGAAGCGAAGGTAATGGTGTTGGAGAATTTATAAAGACATCTGGTATTGCTATTGGACCAGATGAAAAAATTTATGTGGTTGATAGTGGAAATAATCGCATTGTTCGCATTGATGATATGAATGGTGCGGGATGGATATCCTATGGAAGCGAAGGTGAAGGCTTGGGAGAATTTGATTTTTCTTGGGATTGTGGTAGCATCGTAGTTGGAGCTGATGGAAAAATTTATATAGCGGATAACAATCGCATAGTTTGTATTAATGATATGACCGGTGAAGGATGGATAACATATGGAATTGAATGTAGTGGTCTTGATATTGGGAGTGATAACGAAATATATATCGCTGACTATGAAAATGATCGCATTATTAAAATTTATAATATGATTGGTGAAGGATGGATATCTTTTGGCTTTAATAGTCCACTTGATGTTGCTGTTGCACCTAATGGTAAAATATATATGATTTCTGAAGGAGGAGTAATAGGTTGCATTGACGATATGACTGGATCTGGATGGGTATCTTATGGTAATGAAGAGCTATTTAATGAACCTTGCGGAATAGATATTGGATTGGATAATAAAATCTACATATCAGATTCAGATAACGATCGTATCGTTCGTATCGATGATATGACTGGTTCTGGATGGATAGAATACGGCTCATTTGGTTCAGGCGATGGGGAATTTGGAATGCCCATGGGTATAATCGTAATTCCATAAACTGTAATGCATAATGTAAATATTAGTATAGATAGGTCTTGTTTATGGGCAGCATTAAAGTTTGAATTTTATTTATGTTTATTTGGATAATTTTGTTTTGCTTATCTACAGATTAGCTTTTTTAATGTAATATGTTAATGGTTTTTTATAAGGAAACAATGTCATGAAACATATTAAATTCACATTCATAATTACATTGTTAATATTTCTTTGCTCATCCCTACTTTTCTCTCAAACTAACGATACCCCACTAAGCTTTGATGAAGATATTCCTTTCTCACTTGTATCTGGTTATTTATTTAGAGGAAATGAATTCTTCTATGAAAAAACTTATAATAGTGTAAAAAAACTTAGAGATTGTTTATTTTACTTTCAAATTGGCGGATTCTCAAATTCGAATTCAAAATTATTAACTTTCCCGGAAAATGGAGTAGATTTAACGCCAATGGCATATAGTGGCTCATTAGAAATTAAGGGTATTTTCGACTTAGAACTTTCATTTCCGTTATTTTATCAATTTTATGCCTACTTTCGGAACTACATCTATTTTCAATATTCAGATGATAAAGAGGATGATAATTCAGAAAATGATGTGAGATTTATTGGAGAATATACTTCCGGGATTGTGAGTGGTGCATTAGGTTTTGAAAATAACTGGTTTACTCCGATAATTGTCTGGAATAAATTAGAAGCTGAGCATGAGAATAAAGAAGATGAATTAGACGAAATACCAGAAGAATATCGTGGAATTTATACTGATAGATTTAATGAAGTTTATTCCAGATTTGATTCACTGGGTTTTGAAGAAAAGGAAGATAATAATATTTCCTTTATTGGTTACAGCAGGAAGCTCGATGTTGGTTTTATTCTTGCACCTGAATATACTAAAATCGACTTGAATTTTGTATCCGGTATTAATTCCAATAATAGCATTTTACCATTTAGTCAACACAAAATTAAAATAAGTAATATCATTGATTTCATTTTTCGCACAAATATAAAACACTATGTTGATTATTCTATAAAAACAAATTATCAAAAGACAAATTTCAAGCATTTAAAGAATACTGTTAGTGAGTTAACGATAAATACACGAGATATCTTCAAACCTATTAAAAAAGCCATTGAATCGAGATCCAAAGAAGAAGGTATGGGAAATGTTTCTGGTGATATAAATTTATTTGCTAAGTTTCAATTTGATCATTCAATGAATGAGTTAGCATCAATAGAAATCGGGTTAATATTTTATGCTTTTCAAGTTGTGTATGAACATAATAACACGAAATTGTTCATGCCCGATGTAGATAGATTATACAGTAATTCGCTAAGTTTCAAATTTGGTGGTGGTTATGGAAAAGGTGGTTGGATTTTTGGGCTTTAATTTTCTCTCGAGCTGTTGCGAAGGATAAAAGAAACCATTCGCAAGGTTCTTCTCTCGTCGCTTTTCTCTCTTCACTCTACTCTCCACGCTTTCCGTTCTACTGTCACGGCGTAGTCCCCTCTGTGACGAAACCGGA
>Ga0207996_1002575_pt1 | contig 10816 bp, 7 predicted proteins | sample AntAceMetag02UKG_FD_184773 | JGI IMG/M metagenome (GOLD analysis project Ga0207996, IMG submission 184773) | Saline lake microbial communities from Ace Lake, Antarctica - Antarctic Ace Lake Metagenome 02UKG (SPAdes) (version 2) | ecosystem: Environmental > Aquatic > Non-marine Saline and Alkaline... | reverse complement strand
TTGCCTCCGATAATAGATTTACACCTTGTGTATAATCTTTTTTATCAGAAGTTGGTTGCAGATGGGTCAATTTTCGGTTAGCATTTATGCTGTAAATGGGTCAATTTTAGGTTAGCAAAACTAGATTTCAATTCTTTGAAAAACCTTCTAATTGACTCAAGTTTATTTAAGGCAAAAAATATTATTCAAATTACCGAGAAAGAAATAAAGAAGGGTAAGGAATTTTCTCTACTCCTCATGCACTGGAAAAGCTCTAAAGCATCTCTTGATTCGATTTTATCTGATAAAGATGATGCAACAGCATTGATCATTTATTCTCCTCAAGAAGAGGGGATTCTTTTAGACGAAGAAATCAAGAAAATTAATCAACATAGAAATGTGATCCTTGTTAATATGCGTGGACGCTTACTAAATGATATTATCACTTCACTTATAACTACAAGCTATGAAAAAAAATGAGTTTAATGCAAAATTTCGTGAGCATGCAAAGCAGAAGCTATCCCCAACAAATGCTGAAAGAAATCTTGTAAGTATATTATATAACGAATTTCAAAAAGTTTTTAATGGAAATTGCATCCAAATTGGATCTTATCCGCGTTTTACTGCTACACGACCAATTCATGACCTAGACATTTTATATATTTTAGGAAATTATGATCCGCAAAACGTCGATCCTAGAGCTATTTTAAAGCAGCTACAAGAAGATATTCGCACCAAATTCAAAAACCCAACCAAATATAAGTACGACATTGAACTTCAAACACATTCAATAGCCGTTACATTTTTGGAAAATAACAAAGAAATCTTTTTCGTTGATATTGTACCCTCATATATTTCCGATTGTAAAAACGAATTTGGAGATGACACTTATTGGGTGCCAGAAATAGCAAATGTTGGTTATTCAAAAAGAAATGCTTATTATCAGCAACTTTCAGAAAATTCCTCTACAGTTTCCTGGATTAAGTCTGATCCAAGAGGTTATATCAGTCTTGCACAAACAGTTAATCAGCAAAGCGATGATTTTAGAAAAGTTGTAAAGTTTTTAAAAACTTGGAAATTTGAATGCAAAAAACTTTATGATGATTTTAAATTAAAGTCATTTCATATTGAGCAAGTAATTGTTGGATACTTTTTAAGAAATCCTGCCTTGGATTTTTTTGATGCAATTTTTAGATTTTATTTAGAACTGGAAGACATTATAAGTAAACCACAAATAAAAGATCGTGCCGATGATAATAAATTTATTGATGATTATGTAAAAGAACTTTCCAGATGGAAAAAAGAGAAAATATTAGAAGCACGTGATGATTTTATGATTAAACTCGAAGGGTTTAATAGCACATCAACTGTCTCAGCTTTGCTTAGTGGTGGCTTTTATACACGAAAATGTGTTGCAGAACAGTTCTTATTCGATTTTGGTATTCCTACTTTTATTGACAATACTCTTTCTTTTATGGTTGATGGTTATGTAAGAAAAAAGGATGGCTTCAGAAGTGGCTACTGGTTAAGTAATAATGGCGATAAAGTTTTTAGAGATTTAAAAATAGATTTTTCTCTAAAAACTGACAATAGCAATGCAGACCTAACAAAGTGGAAAGTTAGAAATAGTGATGGCTCTTCAGATCCAAGGGGAGAAATCACAGACAATCATACAAGATATACACCTGAAACCTCAAGCTTCATTGGCACGCATTATGTTGAAAGTTATGCAATTAAAAATAATACTTGCGTAGCAAGACATAAAAGAAACGTAATTATTAAATAAATACAGGTTTAAGATTTATTAAAGCACTTACAGCTTTTATCATAAAACAGCACTACATCATCATATAATTTATAATAATAACATTCTGACCCATCCCAAAACTCACAATGCCTATATTGATTTCTCTCATACCATTCAAATAATTCCTTATCATCCTTAATATCGGGTTCGCATTCTATAAGTTGAAACAATCCCTCGCTTAAAATTGCTTCTTCATAATCTATTTTGTCATCCCAACAATCATTTAACATTTCATTCACTATCCGTGCTACACCCCATGAGTCATCATACTTTACAGCACCACATCCACCGCATTCAACATATGATTTAGGATCAAGCTTAGCCTTTATCTCTTTAAAGAGATTGCGATCGTTGATTTCAATAAAAGAGGTTTTCATAAGTTTACCTTGATAAATTAATTACAAATATTATACGTTTTTAAATTCATACAGAGTCACTAACATATTAATACTCATATTAACTTTCACAACATCATGAGGGATTAAAATATATTTCCAGGGTTTACCACCATTCTGTGTCGTGAAGGCTGTTGCATGTTTACAATAGGAAAAAGCAGCCTGTGCCTTTTCCTGAACGTCCGTTGATTCAATGTCTGCTTCTTTCTTTGTCTCTACCATAAATATATTATCAGCAGTCTCCACAACAAAGTCCGGATGATAACGGCGTGAATTATGTTTCCAGTAGATATAAAATTGATTTTGGGCAGGCCTTAACCACTTTAATACCATGTCGTCCTGTTCAAGAATTATGGCGAAATCTTTTTCAGTTTTGGAATCAAATTTGTACAAGTTATGACAGGATTTTTTAAAGCCGCTAAAGACCTTACTTGGAATTGAGTTGGTAGGCGTTATTGTGTCAGTATAATGATAAATACTATCTTGTGTAAGTTTTGAAAAATTATGCTCTTCAATTTTCGTAAAGGGTTTTACAATCGGTTCCTCATAGCTAGAAGCTTCACAATAAAAATTCTCCATTAACTGTGCATAAATATAGTTACCAATCTCTTTTTTATGATACTGAACAACATTTTCGATCTGATTATCATCAAGATATCCTTTAAATTTATCAATCGCATGCCCCGCCAGCCTAAACAGTAAGTCAGCCTGAAGATCATAATCTATTTCAGGAAAGTTAATCAGCTCATTAACAATAATTTTATCTAGACTATCCGGAACAATTCTGCCACGTCCTATAACAAACTCGCGGTTATTTTCCTGTTCACGAAGTAACTGAACAAGGATCTCTTCTGAAACAGGCTGATAATTTAGATTATTAACATCAAGATCAAAATCATTAAAACCAGATTTTACGTCCCCACTTTGCTGGAGTACGATACGTGGAATTTCAACAATATTGTTAGCAAAATACTCCACAGCCTCTTCATATGCATACTCAACTTGATTTATCATTTCTTCAGCAAACAACGGAATCTGGGGGGAAGTGCGTATGTTATGCTTTATCTTTTCAACTACTATTTGCTTTATTTCAGAGTTAGTTAACTCAGTTACGTTCTTAACCTCCGTGCTTAAATCAGAAAGTGAATCAACTATCGTCTTTTTTACATCCAGTTTCAGCTGAGCTTTTTGCTGTTCTTCCGGAATAGTTATTTCTTCGATCTTTTTCTGTTCCTCAGCAAATTTAATTTCTATATTCGAGAATGAAGTTAAAACTTCTTTTTTCTGTCCCACATCTTCGTCATCAATTTCAATAATATTTTGTAGTTTTATTATAGAACCTTCTTCATTGGCTGCATCAATAATCTCCTGAAATTTGTCGTGGGCTACAATTGTAACTTTATCGACCTTAATATCACCTGTTCGTTTTCCATAGGGCAAACGTAGTCCTCGTCCAATTGTTTGTTCTCTTAATGTCATAGAGGCTGCTGTTCGAAGGGGAATAATAGTATACAAATTTGTAACATCCCAGCCCTCTTTCAACATGTTTACATGAATTACTATTTCAATTTTATTCTCGATGCTTTCAAGAGAAAGGAGTTTTTCTATATTTTCATCTTTTTCCTCTCCCCTTTGATTTGAATGAATTTCCATAACCTTGTCGGCATAATAGCCCTCAAAAAAAGACTGTGAAACAATAAGATCTTTTAACTGTCCTGCATGTGTAGTATCCTTCGCAACAACTAATACAAAAGGTTTAACGGGTTGGACCTTATTATTTTTTGCATATATAGCCAGAGCAACTTCGGTATCCGCATGTATCCGAATTCCATCCTCGAGTTTTATCCTGTCCAAATCTTCTTCAGAATAATGCTTTGGATCAAAATCTTTGCGTGTAGCAACTGCTGGTTCTTTAACAAAACCGTCTTCAATTGCCTTGGCCAATGAATATTCATACACAACATTTTTAAACTTAATTGCACCTCCAGCCCGTTCAATTTGAGGAGTGGCTGTCAGTTCTAGTCCTAAAATCGGTTTGAGTTCATTAATTACCTGAATACCACGACCAGCACGATAATGATGCGATTCATCCATGAGTAATACAAGGTCATCAAGACCGGCAAGATATTCAAAATAAGAATGTCCTAAATATTCAGACAACCGTTTAATTCTTGGGACATTACCACCTCTAGTTTCAGCATTAATTTTTGAGATATTGAATACATTAATATGTACTTCAGATTCAAATATTGCTGTCTGACTAGCATACAAATAATTGTCTCCTGTAATGATCTTGGGTTTTTTATTTGCAAATTCACCGATACCCTGAAAAACATATTTAGGACTTGAAGGATTAGACAAGTCATCAATCAGCTTATTGTAAATGGTGAGATTAGGCGCCATCACAAAAAAGTTTTTAATCCCTTTCGCAATGTATAAATAAGAAATAAAAGCACCCATTAATCGTGTTTTCCCGACTCCGGTAGCCAAAGCAAAACAAAGAGAAGGAAAGGCCCGCTCAAAATCTGTACATGTGGGATGCTGACTTTTTATAATTTCAAGTTCATTATTCAGATCAGCATCCTTTTTAAGGCTTAACTTATCTGCCATATCAGCAAGTATCTCAAGACTGTCCGTTTGCGGAGATCTTAAACTCAAGCGGTTTTTTATTGAATTGGCAATCCGATCCATCATGATCCCTTCATTTATTTGTTGATATCTAATAGATTTGGCTGATTAGGTTTTGTTTTTAGTTTTATCTTTTTCTCTTTTTCTTCCGGTCCTTTTGGAACAAAATCTGGTGCATCAGGATCAGTAGGCATAGAAATTATATTAAGACTATAATCGTCTTTTCCGAACTCACACCTGCCAAGAAGCATCTTGGGAATTTTCTTAAGAGTTATGTTTGGAAAGCGACTTTCACAAGCTTTTGAAAATGATTTACAACAGATAAGAAGACTTTCATCACCTATCATTTGATCGTTTATTTTATCCAGCAATTCAACAGTTACAAACTGGGTGGTAGTGAAAATAAAATCCTTTTCAGTAGATTGACCCTGCTTCCAGTAAATTTCTTCATCGGGCTGATGTTTAAACCCTTCATGTTTGGCCATTGCAGCAGCAAGCATATTTCCATTATAATTATCGTCAATTACCCAATTGTTGTATTTATCCTGTTTTAGAAGACTTGGCGCTAAATAATAATATTTAAATCCGCCACCGCCTTTCCATACAAGCTCACCACCTTTTTCAGTTTTACCAACTTTTTCTTGACATTTTTCACATATGGAATCGTAACATGTCTTACAAAGTGTGACGGTTGCCTTTGATTTTGAAGTAACACTAACCCCACCTTGATCTGTTCCATCACAAACCTTCTGTAACCGTGGCAAACAATGAGTATCACAATGCTCTCCCAACTCAATCCCTATCCATCGTCGCCCCATCTTATGCGCAACCGCCGCCGTAGTTCCAGAACCAAGAAATGAATCCAGAATCATATCTCCCTCTTTTGTAGAAAGAACTAATATACGTTCAATTAATCTCTCGGGCTTCGGAGTAGAAAAAACATCCTTAGCATTAAAAGACTTAACCTCTTCTTTTGCCTCATGGTTATGACCAACCTCATCAAACGTCCAAATAGTTTTTGATGGAACTCCATCATGTTTTAGTTCGGATAAAAAAGTTTTTTTTGAAGGGATTGAATTTCCAGCTTTACCAAACCAAATTTCATTATTTACATCTAACTTAACTAAGGAATCTTCTGAAAATCTTGGATATGTTCCAGATGGAGGAGACCATTTAACACCATTTCTAAAAACATATGTAAAATTTTTGTTATTTTCTGAACCGCTCTTCGCATGTAACGGGGTTGATTTCCAAGACCCCTTAGGATGATCGTCAGGATTTTTGTAAGCTTTATCCATATCTGCTGTTCGAGATAATTTATTTGGGTGCCACAACTCTTTGTTTTTTGCATATACTAATATATGGTCATGGTTGTCAGAAAACCATTTGGCATCATTAGCCACTGTATATTTCTTCTGCCAAATAACATTATTTATAAAATTCTTTCGTCCAAAAACCTCATCACACATTACTTTTAGATAATGACTCTCATCATCATCAATTGATATCCACAAACTTCCATCACTACTTAGGAGATTGTAAATCAGAACAATCCTCGGCTTTATTAAATTGAGCCATTGTGAATGTTCTACAAAGTCATCATAATGTTCAAATGCATTTCCTGTGTTATATGGAGGATCAATGTAGATACATTTGATCTTTCCTGCAAAATCCTGTTCCAATGCCTTTAATGCCAGCAAATTGTCACCATGGATCAACATATTATGTGCGTTCTGATCACCATATGATTTATCTGGATCTTCGATTAGAATGCGAGGTTCAAGCCTTGATTCTTCGTCTTTTCCAATCCAAGTTAATTCCAGTTTTTGTTTTTTTGACATTATTCTTCCTCATCTAACTTTATTAAAACTTATGAAAATTCTTAAAACACACAGAGTTTTTAACTTTTAATCAATATAAACAAAATCAAAATTAAACCACTCTCCATCTAATCATAAACAATTCCTCAACAGTAGTTTTTTGTTTTAATCTTTTCTCGATCTCATCAATCAAATTATCTTTGCGTTCTTCAACATTATCCTGCTCTTCAAAAAGGCGTGCACGCTTTTCTTTTCTTTTTTTCTCCAGATCTTTAATATGTCTTTGAGCTTGAAGCTTTTTATTTAAAACAGATATTCTTTTTGCATCACGTTTAAGCTGTTTGATCTCTTTATCAAGATTCTTAATCTCTATTTCAAGTCCATTTTTTAAATCATCTGCCCATTTATCAAGCTTGGTCAGTTCATCATCAAAAAACGAGCTGTTTCGTTCTTCAATTTCGGAAAAGATCTCACCTTTTTTAACCTCAAAATTATTCTTCCAGTTATCAGGTAATTGAATTTCCACTTTTTCATTTATAACTTCACCCGGGACAGAAAAAAGCCTGGAGCATTGATCTTCAGAGAGAATCGCTTTATTATCATTATACCCAAAGAAAACTAGATAATTTTCTGTTTCCAAGGCTTCAATGGTAATCTGATATATTGCAAGAATTCCAGATTGCCCAACCAACTCTTTAATTACACTAATTTGTTTTCCCCAATTTGAATAATTAAAAATTATCTCGGCAGGATCAAGCATTTGTTTAATAGACTTTTTAATAATCTCCTGTGCAATTGGGTGTCCCAGACGATAGAGATGCTCTTTTGATATGTCTATATTCCTTCCCATTCGATATGGTCCTGTGGGAAGTTTGCCTAAATTAGAAAAGGGGTTTTGTTTTAAAATAAAAGCATATTCATCCTGCTTAAATTCAGCACTTTCTGAAAGAGAAAATTTAGTAATATCCCATAGCCATGATTCATATTTATTTAAATAACCTTTACTTTCTTCCTTACTGATCCGGAGCTTTTCATGAACTTCTTCATCTAGATTTTCAAGGACGTTCTGTCTGGTTATTTTCATACGCTCATCAATTTTATCCTCAAGTTCCGTGCGAAGACCTTCAAATTCTTTTTCAATATCTTCAGTACGCCTGCAACACTGATAAATACCTGCTATTCTCTTTTCGAAATCTACACCAGATTCTATTGCTCCCAACACTTCGTCACTTACACCAAAAACCCCGTTAAATAGTTTGAACTTTTCATCCAGCAATTCATAGACTCTTTGATCTGCAGCGTTTTTCTTATTTAAGAAATTCACCACAACGACATCATGCTCCTGTCCGTAACGATGGCATCTACCAATTCTCTGTTCTATTCTCTGCGGGTTCCAAGGAAGATCATAGTTGACCACTAATGAACAGAACTGAAGGTTGATCCCTTCTGCCGCTGACTCTGTAGCAATCATAATTTCTGCTTCATCTTTAAAACAATCGACAAGAGCAGCACGCTTGTCAGCCGTTTTAGAACCTGAAATACGATCTGTCCCCTTATATTTTTCAAGCCAAGCTTTATATATTAACTTTGCATTATTGTCATTGTTTGTTCCATTAAACAAAACAATCTTATCTGCATATTCACTTTCTGATAAGAGCCGGTATAAATATTCCTGGGTTCGTCTTGATTCAGTAAATATAAGCGCTTTCCTTTGAGAACCGAGTTCCTGAGCTTTTTGAAAACCCATAGAAAGCGCCTTTAGCAGTACTTTCCCTTTTGAATCGTGAGTAATGCTTTCTGCCAGTTCAGCAAATTGTTTAATATCGTTTATTTCCTGCTGAATGGCCTCAATTTCTTCTGATGTGAAACCTGTTTCATCAGTCAGTTTTTCATTTTCTTCCCACTCATCTAAAATCTCTGGAAGCTCCTCATAATCTTCTGTGAGTTCCTCTGAAAGAGATTTCTTTATTTTCGCATCTTTTTTTAATGAGCGATCTAAACGATCAATCAAAGATCGAAGCGTTTTTGAAATAGCGTATGAGGACGATGCTAAAAGCTTTCTTAAGATAAGAGTTATGAGTTGCCGTTGACCTGTAGGTAAACCGTACAGAACGGGACGTTGTAAATAATCAGAAACATATTCATATAAAAGTTGTTCATCTTTGCCCGGTGTGAACTCCTGCACAATCGCAAGCCGAGTTGTATATTTAATATATGCCAACACCTGTCTTCGCAGCGTTCTCTGACAAATTGGCTTTATTCTGTCTTTTAAATCACTAAAAACATCCTCATCAGTAATTCTTACAAACTGTTCTTTGAAACTTTTAATATCACCAAAAATATGCTCATCAATAAAACTGGCGAGACCAAATAATTCCAGAAGTGAATTCTGTAAAGGAGTTGCTGTTAGTAATATCTTGTTCGGAACAGATTCAATTGATGCCCTGATCGTTTTCGCAATCTTATTGTCTGTCCGATACACATTTCTCAACCGGTGGGCTTCATCGATAACAACAAGATCCCAATCAATCAATCGGACAAATTCTTCTTTATTTCGGGCAAAATGATAGGAACAAACAACTATTTTATCTTTTTGTTCAAAAGGATTGTGTTTGCCGTTCTTTACAGCCTTGTTAAAAGAAGGAGCTTCAAGAATAATCGAAGGAAGGAAAAACTTTTCTGCAAGTTCCTGAACCCACTGTTTTCTAAGTGACGAAGGCACAATGATAAGAATTTTTCTTTTACCTTCAGCCCATTTTTGAGAAAGGACAATTCCAGCTTCAATTGTTTTACCAAGCCCAACCTCATCGGCCAGAATAACACCTTTGGAAAAGGGAGAACGAAAGGCAAACAGCGCAGCATCGACCTGATGCGGGTTGAGGTCTACCTGTGCATCCGCAAGCGAGACCATAAGCTTCTGGATACTGTCTGACGGACATTTTTTTGTCAATTCATGAGCATAATATTTTGCATGATATTTTGTAATCATCTGTATCCTTAAAAAAAATCAGGTAAGTGTTAAACCTTTAATTTTTTATAAAATTCAGGCTGTTGAATCTATTATATATTATAAAATTTATCTTAGAATAGTTTATTGTCCAAGATTTTGTCATATATGGTCAAAAAAGCAAATAAAATATAATATTTCTTCTATTTTATTCAACCTAAAGGCCAAATACCCATAAAAATGCAACCAAAAAAGAGGCCTATCTAAGCACCCCTATTAATCTCCAGATTACTACCCTTTTTTCACCAGCCCCAACCCATTACACCTCGTACACTGATTTACACCAACCGGATCTTTTAATGATGAACCATACCCATTACAATGCGGACACTGCTCATATCCATATTTTTCCGGATTCATCATGATCTCAAACTGATCACCCACAAAATCACCTCCTTTTCAATACTGAACTGTCACTACTACCAGCCTCTCATCCCTGTTAAACCTGGCATTCTTTATCCATCCCCGACTCTTAAAAAACCTGACAACTTTTCTAACAACACCCTCATTTTCAGCAGGAATAGCCAGATAAGGAACAACTTTAACCTTCCTGAAATCAATCCTTTCTAGTTCACTGTTTCTTTTTTTAGCAACTTCCAAATGTTCTCCATCAAATTTATAATATGTAAAAAGCTGACTGCTCAGAGTAAAGGAATACAATCGCCATAATCCCGGATCATCTTTATATCCAGACACCTTTTTTATCTGCTCAAGTATTTTCTTCCGGTTTAAGCCTTCAACATTATATTCCGTTGAAAAAGTTTGCATCGCATCAATCTCACGAGGACTTTTAACCTCACAGATTGCAAACCGTTTCAATTTCCGGTGATAGGCAACCACATCGCAATAACAAGGACTACTTAAAATTTCCGTAATATAATCACGAGACTTAAACCACTCAGATGTCAACGCATCAAATTCATATTTCATAGGCGTATATTGCCGGACCATTAATCACCCCCGATCACTATTATTTTTTTGATATTTGAACCACATAACGATTAACAATCCTGTCATGATCATTGAAAGCGTGTTTCCAAATATGAAAACAAAGTCCTTCACAGTAATTGAATATATCTGCAGCAGGATCATACCCATCATTAATATACAGAGATACAAAATACTCAGATCACCCGAACTTTTAGTTGTGTATGTTTTAATAACCTGAGGAATCGCACTC
>Ga0207996_1002573_pt1 | contig 10818 bp, 10 predicted proteins | sample AntAceMetag02UKG_FD_184773 | JGI IMG/M metagenome (GOLD analysis project Ga0207996, IMG submission 184773) | Saline lake microbial communities from Ace Lake, Antarctica - Antarctic Ace Lake Metagenome 02UKG (SPAdes) (version 2) | ecosystem: Environmental > Aquatic > Non-marine Saline and... | reverse complement strand
TCTCTGCGTGATAATGAATGCGCAGCCCTCAATAAGAAAAACTGCTAACATTCACAAAAGGAACAATCTACACAGGAAACAAATATAAGACCATCTTCCTCGCGAAGGACAAGATCACAACCGCACTCAGGACAAACCGCAAAATCATCAACTAAATCATTAACAAAATAATGTATAACCATAACACCCTCCTTTTTTTAAGAGACAATGCCTCTTTTAATAAAAAAGACGATCCCGCCCTGGAAGATGTGGTCTGACCATAGGAAGAACACATATGGAAGGCAGCTATATATGCAAGCCTGTCGAAGACAGGTTGAGGAACGGAAGAGTTTTTAGAACAAAATTCGAAGAATTTTTTCTTAAAACTATCCGTAGTATCCTTGCATATATAGATGAGGGATAAAATGGGAAAACAAGAGGCTGAAGAGCCAGACAATAATTGGCAAATAAAGACTATATTACTTCTTTGAGGATTTGAATTTTCTGCCGACTAATTGCCTTAATTGAATTTCAATGACATTAGCAATCATCATCATTGATTCTATTTCTACCAGCGTACCTGAATAAAGTGAAATAGTTCTATGGTGAGCACAGCAGTTGAGTCTTCCTTCAGAATGAAGGATGTCTCAATTGCGAAAAGGGCGAATGGATTTCTGTTGTAGCGAAAGCGAAAACAGAAACATAGATCTATGAACAGAATGGAAAAGAGCTGGTACATTAAAATATGCAAGAGGAGTTGGAGAAAGTTTTGTAGTGAGCGAATCCCAGCAAAGCTGGGACTGAAGTTTATGACTATAAGGAATAATCTTCTGGCGAACATATCAATCCAGTGATCCCGTTGAAAACGGGATGTCTGGGTTGATACAAAACTTTCGGAAATTGCCGCTTAAAAGGGAGTTGCCCTCTTTTATTAATTAGAAAGATTGGTTTTATCATTTTTTCCATCTAACATTCAAATCCATCTACCGAAACACACAACTTTTTGGTTAGCAAAGATTCAGGGGGTCTTGAATTATGAATTTGGTTTTATTGCTTTCACAATTCAAGACCCCATTTTCTCGTTAGCCATCTTCCAGAGCCTTTTGCAACACCGATCATTGGGCTTCATTGAAAGAGCCTTCTCAAACAAGTTTAAAGCCTTGCGATAATCGCCAATCCTGTAGGCAACACAACCAAAATCGCTGTGCATCGCGGCATTATCGGGATGTTTATTAACCAGGTCGTTATATACAAGCCAGGCCTTTTTGTAATTCTTGCAATGATAATGTGCCCATCCTAAATTGTGCAATATATGATCATTTTGCTTGTTTACGTTATAAGCTCTTTTATAATAAGATAAAGCATTTTCCCATTTGCCTTCTTTTGATAGGATTGCGCCAATATTGTTTAATGACCACTCATCATCGGGATCAAGCTCTGATGCTTTTTCATAACAAACTATTGCCATATCGTTACGTTTTTTATGTTTTTCAAAAATATACCCTAAATTTACATAGGCACAGGAATATTCAGGAAATCTTTTAATTGTGTATCCATAGTATTTAATTGCTTTTTCTATTTTACCGGCATCCTTATAACACATAGCCAATTCCATATATGAAGAAGGATCATTCAGATCAATGTTTATCAACTTTTTACATTCGCTAACTGCATTTTTATACAGACCAAGCGTGGAATACGCCCACACAATACCTAATAATCTGTTTTTCTCGTCAGATGAATCTCTGTGATTCAAATATTCTTTCATATGCCCTCTAATAAATAAAAAAACCTTCGCCAGTCATACCATAGGCCAGTGAAGGTTTTGCTTTTTTAACGTCCGGGTTCCCCTCAATCTTTTTCGGGTGGTAGTAATAAAGGTCCCCTTTTTTTATGGAAGATGGCATAGCGAGATCATCTTTCATAAAGCACTCTATCGCATCATATAGACCCTTAAAAATGGTGTTACTATTCTTTACATTTGTTTAAGCCGTCTCGAAATATCAGTTATTGTAGCGGCAGCTTCGGCTTCATGTTTCTTTAGCCGCAAGGACGGATGATATGTACAAAATACAGGGATATTCCGCCCTTGTATGCAAACTAGAAATTCTTTCGTTATAGCTGCAGGAAAACAGATTTTGCCTTTCTCATACATTATTCGCCATAACATTCTGAACACAAGTCCATCTTTACCGCACGCGATAATTACATTGGGATTAATCAATTCAATTTGTTTTCTGATAAATTCTCTATCGTTATAAGAATACAAACAAATCTCTTCCCTATTCTCACTACCCGATCCCGCCAATTTCTTCAAATTGATAATCGCGACTCGCTGCATAGTACGAGCAATATCTTGCCAAGAAACAGAGCCACCGGGATCATCGCCATCGCATATTATTCGAGTCCACCTCGCTATGTTGCGATCAAACGGTTTCTTTAAGCATATTTCACCCCATATCTTGCGAAGATCAGCACCCTTATATTTGTCATAATTTCCATCTTTACTATTAGGTTCTTTGGTGACAAATAAGATTCTTCTCTTCTCATTTGAGAAGACTTCTTCATTAATGACACCATCGCGGTGAAATTCGCCGCGAAGAGACTCCGAATATGATTCGATCCATTTCTCGAAATATAATTCGTGCATTTATTTTCTCCTCCGTTTTCCGTTCTCGTGAACCCACCCTTCCCTGTCATGCAACTCTGCATGACAGTTGAGGCAGTACACATAAAACTGTTTTAAAAGGGAGTTGACCCCTTTAAAAATTTGTATAATCAGAAAAAAGGTTAGAAGCAACACCTTGTTAGCTTAAAAATTATTTATTCAATCAATGTCCAACCCTTGAGTTTATTGATTTTTACAGAACCTGATTTTGCTGTTGCTGAATATTCAAGATCAAAGAAATCATTGATATACGTTGATAAATCATCATGGCTTGGATCAAAACTAAACTCTTTTGTGCATGCCCATTTCTTTTCAAGCACACAAAAACAAAATACAAAAGATACTTTTTTAGTTATATTTTTAGAACATTTCTGAAATGAATCTTTAAATTTATCAAATAACGTTGGAATAGTTTTATTGCCGATGTTTTTTAAAGTATGGAACCAATTTCCAGCTATATTTTCTCTTATAAGCTTTTCAATATCTTTTCTAATATCTTCAACTTGTGGGTTATGGGCTTTAAACTCAACATTAACCACTTTCTCAAATGTATTATCATTATTGATGAACATACTTAAATCAGTAGATGCACTCACTGGGGTTTTCCCTTTTTGCTGGTACACATTCTCCGTTGGGGTCTCTATCGAATAGAAATAATTCAAATTATTTAACACACTGCAATACAACACTCTGGCTTCTTGCTCGCTTACGCGTATTTCGCCACTTCTTTTTTGTGGTAAAATCAGGTGTGGTGATAGACCATTTAATTTGCTGTTAACATTAGCAACGTTCCATAAATTTAAACAGACTCGCTTATTAATCTTATAAATATCTTTAACAATCTGTTGTTGATTCATTTTTTGTTTTCCCTCACACAATTCAAGTATTTTTCCCGAATTCCCAGCAAATTATAAGTTTCTTTTTTATATGTATTTTATGTACCATAAATACAATAGTAACATTTTCAATTCTTTAAACTCTTAACTATTTTAATCTTATAACATCGATACCACATTTAGCGCACACAACATCAGGCTCTCAGAATTTAATCATAGTAACACAATGTCATTTCTTATAATATTACTCCACACTATACTTGTCACCACGTTGCTTAAATGCCTCCTCGCCACCCTCCAATTCCCATAATTTCTCTCTATGATCAAGGTCTTCTATCGTCATGTCAATTATCGTCGTATGTTTATTCACCATATCAAGACACTGAATTAACTCGGCATCACCATTGACGACAAAATTAGCATTGTGAGTTGCAAAAATAATTTGTCTCGTCTGCTTCTTTTCCTTTATTAACTTGACGAGATACTTAGAAATAAGAGCGCTGTCTAAATGAGCTTCTGGTTCATCAATCATTATTGGAGTATTTCCAAGTATGAGTAAAATAACAATTGCAGCGGTGCATCGCTGCCCAAAGGATGAATCGTTGAGAGATTTACCATCATACAGTACTTTAATCACCTTAAAGCGTTTTACGTCTCCATAAACTTTCTTAATTAGAAGCTTATAAATTTCAAAATTTCTGTCATAACTGAATGTATCAAAAAGATATTTCTGCGTTTTTATAAAGTTTTTTTCCTTACCATTCTTGATCGCCTCGATAAATTCATCTTTTTGCATAACGTCAAGTGGCTGCATCTTAAATAAATAATCAGCCAAAATATCATTTTTTGGCATTTCTTTTTCGTCAGAAACAAATATTTGTTGAAATTCCTTTAACAAAACAGTTTTTGCATCTACATCATGAAATCCATAGAGAAGCGATATCGGCTTAACCTCCTCTCCTAGGATTTCCAATCTTTTTGATATCGGTGCAAGCTGCGCCTTAATCTCATTTTCTAATTCTTTTTTCACATCATCTATTTTCTCCGGACTGAAGTCTGATATTTTATCATCTAAATCCCGAGCTATATTCTTTAACTCTTCAAGATTTACAGTTAGCTCATTAATTTTTGAGTTTGCATAAGCTATATCGGTTAGGTCTTCTCTTACAACTCCTTGTTCTTCTAAATATTTCTCTAAATCATTACGAGTATCTTTAATTTCCCTAACCAATTTCTCACGATGTCGTATTATATCTGCATAATCTTGTTTTTTTAATTCCTCTAACACCTTCGACGCTCTGCTAATTTCTTTGGTATATGCTTCTCCATATGTATTATGAACCACATCATCACTTTTCTTATGTTTTTCAACAATAGTTTCTAAATCTACTACAAATGAATCTAATTTTTGCTTACTAACATCAATGCATCTTAAGTCTTTATCATATTTTGACAGATTATCGCTTAGCTCTATATATTTATCCGTTTGTAATGACGATACTAATTTCTTATTAGTTTCGAGTTCTTTGCTCGTATCGGAAATCTCTTTTTCTTTTGTTGCTCTATCAAAGATACGATCAATCTGTTCATCAATTTGTTTTATTTCCTCTCCAACTTTATTTTCTAGATTCTTAAGACAATCGTTTTTATCTAACTTTTCTAATCGTTGATATATTGCATCGGTAAACTTCTTATGATCTAAAGCAAATGTTTCTATCTCATTTTGACTCAAAAATTCTATATATTTTTCTTCTTTGTCATCATCTACAAATACACAATCATAAATACTTTTGCTATCTGGAATTCTTAGTTTACGTTCTTCCATCATTTCCTTAAAGAATACTGTTGACCCAGGTCTTAGTTTCTCACTTATCAGATTTAATATTGTGCTTTTACCTGTGCCTCTACCCCCGATAATACAGTTCAAGTGAGGGTTAAAATACATTTCATGTTTCCCTTCTAAACAAAAAGGTTCCTCAACGATTTTTACGCCCAGAGGAAAGTCAAATACGACTTTTTCCAATTTGTAAAGTGGCTCTCGTGGTTTTGTTTCTTGAATACAAATACGACTAGAAGGCTCATAAATAATTTGTCTTAACCCTTCAAATGTCGGATCAGCTTTAATCCAACAGTTATTTTTTAAAGCATATTTATTGATATTGTGATTATCAGAGCAAATAATCATTGGTATTACACGCTTAATACTCGGAAATACTTTTGTGCGGTACCCATCGATATCGCTAATCTTCCCAACTTCATAAACATTAATGGATTTTACAATATCTTCTTTTACTGCTTCTTTGTATGGGAGAGCATTTGTTATTTTCTCAATAGTATTGCTTTTTGACCCAGCATGAATTGTTACAATGCCCCCTAATTCAGAAATAAGCTTGGCTGCTTTTTCTAAATCACAATATACCTTATCGTTACCTTTTACCTTAACATCATTAGGCGTTAAATGAAGTTGCCCCTGCAACTTTGTCCAAATAGTATCTATATCTGAATTCTCTGAGAATATTCCTGCAAAATGGATAGATGTACTCCCACCCAATTCAGAACGCAACTCGATCCCTGGTAATATTGTTATCTCCCCCTTAGCCAGCTCTCGCAGTTTATGTATTCGTTTTACATCGATAAAATGATGATCAGTTATCGCGACAACTGCAATTTCACTTTCTTTCAGCACCTCGATTATTTTCTCATTCGCAATACCTTTATTTTCATAGTCATATGATGATGGTGTATGGAAATGTAAATCCCATTTTCGCCACACCGAACCACTTTTACAGATCATAAATTACCTCTTTCATTCAATTACAGTCTAGAGTAAAAAACAAATAGTTTCTTTGCACACCCACACAGTCTTCGACTAGAACATCTATTGAAGTAAGTTTTTCCACGCTTTAATCATACCACTTAAAGCATCCATGACCGGCATGCTATTACCATCTTTTTTTAAATAATAAACGGTGTAAACACTACCCCCAAAGTTAATATTATCTAAACTGGTGTCATTTTCTGAAATTTCTTCAACGTAAACAGCTCCGCCAGAAGCAACAGTAACATGAGCCTTGCCAGAATTAGCATATAAGTGTTTATATGCATTGGCCATACTCTGAACATCATTGAAATATGGCGTAATTCCATCCATGTGTTTTTGAAAGTCTTTTAACTCACCAAACAGAGCAACTCTAGGATCCCCTCTACGTTTATAATAGTTAAAATAGTTATCTGTCATATGAAAAAGGCTGAGAATCGCATTAAATGCCTTCCTTATACTTCCCTCATCATCACAGAATTCGTCATAGTTTGGCTTGACAAAGCTATCATAGTAATATTTTGGATTCATTTGCATATTTTGCGTTATATATCATTGTAATGTACAAGTCAACAAGATTTAGTGTTGTAACAATATCTACGTATTCACCAACGCGAAGCTGACCTAAAGCCAAAGGGAAAAACAAGAATTACAGAAATGATTTTATGAACTTAGAGTATTTTGAGGGGTAAATATTTTTACCCCTCAACTGTAAAAGACGATAACTACTATCTCTAGTATCAAACTCCCATAACCCTGTCTCCGTAGCTATGCGATAACAAAACCATGGATGCCAGGGCGCACTAAGGAACCCCTCAACACCACCATGCTGACGTATAAAACGATAATATCTTCTATAATCTCTATTAATAGTACGTCTCCAATGATATATACCACCATCATCAGTAACATCCTTATACAAATAACTACCCTTCCTCCTAACATCTCTAGGAGCAATCCCAAACATACCTACAAAAACCCAAAAACAGAAACGCAAAACAGTAAATATATATAACATAACGAACTCCTCTCTCTGCGTGATAATGAATGCGCAGCCCTCAATAAGAAAAACTGCTAACATTCACAAAAGGAACAATCTACACAGGAAACAAATATAAGACCATCTTCCTCGCGAAGGACAAGATCACAACCGCACTCAGGACAAACCGCAAAATCATCAACTAAATCATTAACAAAATAATGTATAACCATAACACCCTCCTTTTTTTAAGAGACAATGCCTCTTTTAATAAAAAAGACGATCCCGCCCTGGAAGATGTGGTCTGACCATAGGAAGAACACATATGGAAGGCAGCTATATATGCAAGCCTGTCGAAGACAGGTTGAGGAACGGAAGAGTTTTCAGAATAAAATTCAAAGAATTTTTTCTTAAAACTATCCGTAGTATCCTTGCATATATAGATGAGGGATAAAATGGGAAAACAAGAGGCTGAAGAGCCAGACAATAATTGGGAAATAAAGACTATATTACTTCTTTGAGGATTTGAATTTTCTGCCGACTAATTGCCTTAATTGAATTTAAATGACATTAGCAATCATCATCATTGATTCTATTTCTACCAGCGTACCTGAATAAAGTGAAATAGTTCTATGGTGAGCACAGCAGTTGAGTCTTCCTTCAGAATGAAGGATGTCTCAACTGCGAGAAAGGGCAAACGGATTTCTGTTGGAGCGAAAGCGAAAACAGAAACATAGATCTATGAACAGAATGGAAAAGAGCTGGTACATTGAAATATGTAGGAGGAGTTGGAGAAAGTTTTGTAGTGAGCGAATCCCAGCAAAGCTGGGACTGAAGTTTATGACTGAAAGGAATAATCTTCTGGCGAACATATCAATCCAGTGATCCCGGTGAAAACGGGATGTCTGGATTGATACAAAGCTTTCGGAAATAAAGTGGAATAGTTCTATGGTGAGCACAGCAGTTGAGTCTTCCTTCAGAATGAAGGATGTCTCAATTGCGAAAAGGGCGAACGAATTTCTGTTGGAGCGAAAGCGAAAACAGAAACATAGATCTATGAACAGAATGGAAAAGAGCTGGTACATTGAAATATGTAGGAGGAGTTGGAGAAAGTTTTGTAGTGAGCGAATCCCAGCAAAGCTGGGACTGAAGTTTATGACTATAAGGAATGATCTTCTGGCGAACATATCAATCTAGTGATCCCGGTGAAAACGGGATGTCTGGGTTGATACAAAGCTTTCGGAAATGGCGTGGAATAGTTCTATGGTGAGCACAGCAGTTGAGTCTTCCTTCAGAATGAAGGATGTCTCAATTGCGAAAAGGGCGAATGGATTTCTGTTAAAGCAAAAGTGAAAACAGAAACATAGATCTATGAACAGAATGGAATAGAGCTGGTATATTAAAATATGCAAGAGGAGTTGGAGAAAGTTTTGTAGTGAGCGAATCCCAGCAAAGCTGGGACTGAAGTTTATGACTATAAGGAATAATCTTCTGGCGAATATATCAATCCAGTGATCCCGGTGAAAACGAGATGTCTGGATTGATACAAAGCTTTCGGAAATGGAGTGAAATAGATTAAAAAGAAATCTTCCCTTCCCGGCAAAGACGTCTAACAGTGTAAGGATGGAGCTTAACTGCTTCGGCTACTTCATCAACTGTGTACGAATAAAACAACAACAAACATATTCTATGAGGTCAAACAGCCACACAAAAGGCGGTGCTAAATCCGCCAAAGGCGGATGTTGTAGCCGCCTAACACTGACTACCGCGCAGACAAGGTTTTTAAATAAATCAAAATATTCATCAAAGCAACGCGAACCCGAAGGGCAAAAGTCTTTTCGCTAAAAGCGAAATGTCTTTTGGCGTTGCGAACTATTCTGGCTTTTTTAAAATAATGACATAAGAGGATAATTTAATAAGGAGGCTATTCATAAACAATTTGTTCTGTTATAAGATTTCTCCCTGGATTTTGAAAGAAGATATTGTTTATGAATGAATAAAGCCGACATTCCTTATTGGGTGTTATTTTACGTCTAATGGAATACAGACTATAAGCATATGACAAGTAGGTAGAACAGGAACTATTCAAATAATTTTATAAACTTAGAGTATTTAGAGGGGTAAATATTTTTACCCCTCAACTGTAAAAGACGATAACTCCTGTCCCTAGTATCAAACTCCCATAAACCTGTCTCCGTAGCTATACGATAACAAAACCATGGATGCCAGGGCGCACTAAGGAACCCCTCAACACCACCATGATGACGTATAAAACGATAATATCTTCTATAATCTCTATTAATGGTACGCCTCCAATGATAAATACCACGACAATCAGTAACCTCCCTATACAAATACCTACCCTTCCGCCTAACATCTCTAGGAGCAATCCCAAATATCCCTACAAAACCCCAAAAACCGAAACGCAAAACAGTAAATATATATAACATAACGAACTCCTATCTCTGCGTGATAATGAATGCGCAGCCCTCAATAAGAAAACTGCTAACACTCACAAAAGGAACAATCTACACAGGAAACAAATATAAGACCATCTTCCTCACGAAGGACAAGATCACAACCGCACTCAGGACAAACCGCATAATCATCAACTAAATCATTAACAAAATAGTGTATAACCATAACACCCTCCTTTTTTTTAGAGACACGAGCCTCTTTTAATAAAAAAGACGATCCCGCCCTGGAAGATGTGGTCTGACCATAGGAAGAACACATATGGAAGGCAGCTATATATGCAAGCCTGTCGAAGACAGGTTGAGGAACGGAAGAGTTTTTAGAATAAAATTCAAAGAATTTTTTCTTAAAACTATCCGTAGTATCCTTGCATATATAGATGAGGGATAAAATGGGAAAACCAGAGGCTGAAGAGCCAGACAATAATTGGGAAATAAGACTATATTACTTCTTTGAGGATTTGAATTTTCTTCCGACTAATTCGTCAAGTGATACTTCGAGGGCATTGGCAAGCTTTGTAATAGTGCTCATTCGAGGATCAATGTTAATATTGTTCTCAATTTTAATTAATGCGCTACAAGAAATGTTCGCTTTTCTTGCAAGGGCTTCTTGAGAAAGTTTGTTCTTTTTTCTTAAATTGATGATATTTTCAACAAGCATAAAAAACCTTTGACAATAACAATAACTACTTATATTATTGTACTTATACTATAGTGTAAGCACAATAACTCCTCGTGATTACTAAAAATATACCATATATATGCTTCCGAAAGAAGGATATATTTCATTGCGAAGCAAAAGAAAAAGAGGGGGATAAAAAAGCCGAGCCGACCAAGGCGAGGAGTGGCACAGCCTGTCCCGCCATCCGGCGGGAACCTAGTGCCACACAATACTGCGACTGCTTGCCTCGTTTCATTCCGAAGGAATGACGCACGGGGACAAGGAGGGAGCAGCAGAATACTACATTGGAATAGCCCAGCAGTGGAGTGTAAAGAGAATAGGCAGGATGTCTGTTTTCTTTACACTGCCTGCGGAGAGAATAAGCTTCATTGGTACGACCTAG
>Ga0207996_1002563_pt1 | contig 10863 bp, 1 predicted proteins | sample AntAceMetag02UKG_FD_184773 | JGI IMG/M metagenome (GOLD analysis project Ga0207996, IMG submission 184773) | Saline lake microbial communities from Ace Lake, Antarctica - Antarctic Ace Lake Metagenome 02UKG (SPAdes) (version 2) | ecosystem: Environmental > Aquatic > Non-marine Saline and Alkaline... | reverse complement strand
CTTTTGCATCAGCTGCACATACGCGCAGATCAAAGTAGTTATCTACGTATGGAGAAGCAGGATTGATAGAGAGCAAGAACTGAGACATGGTCACAGTGTAGAGTGTGTTAAGAGCAGAATCCTCATACCAGGGATTGAAATCAACATACTCGGATACTTCATCACCGGAACCGGAACCAATACCATAATCAAAGGTAAAGCTCGGTCCGTCTGCTGCACCCCAGTAGTTGTAGGTCGCATCAAGAACTGTCTTGACCGCAGTATCATCATTCTGCACACCAACATCGTTACCTTCAATAACGTTATAGTTAATTGCAACACCTGCTGCTGATTTACATAAGATACCGTAGGTATTATACTTGATTGTATTATGGAAACCGTTTTTCAAGGCACCACCAATGAGAACGTCTGTAAAAGTATCACCATCGGAACCAAGTCTTATACCCTGAGCAAACCCATAATCTGAAGTACTGCCACCAATGTAGTTATCACTGATGTAAATATCAGAAAGGTCACCCTGAAGGTTGATGCCTTGGTACGCACCTGAAGTTAACCAATCTGTGACAGGAGGCAGGGTCGTTTCAATTGTATTGCCGTTTATTTCGGAAGGACCAGCGTCCTCTATGGTTATTGCGCGCAAACACATTCCAGTAAATTCATTATCAAATATAGCGGTTTCACCACTGCCAGGATTGATATAGATTGCTTCGTAACCCCAGTCACCTTTTGCCAGATTGTCAGTAAAGGTGTTGTCCCCAATCTCCAGCGTACTGCAATCCACATCTTTATAGGTCTGGATCGCCTGCGAGATGTCGTCAGTGTTGTTTACTGTGTTATTGATGAATGTGTTGAATCCAATATCAACATTGGTCGCACCAACAACTATACCGCTTGAGTAGTATCCTTCAACATATGTGGGAGCTACTATCGTGAAACCTTCGAGCCCAGTGCCTGAACCAAGAATTTCAATATTAGGATCTGCAAGCGGGAAGAGTGAGGCTTCAACTTTGTCCTGTCCCTTAATGGTCACGTCATCCAAATCTTTGGTTATACCATATGGGTGGATGCTAAGATCCGTCACGGAAGCAGGAACACTGAAGTCTTCATAGAAAGTACCTTCGTAGCAGACGACCTCGTCATCAGAGCTTGCACCATTTACAGCAGCCTGAATAGAGGCATAGTATGGATCTGCTTTTCCAGAGCCGACAACAACAGGAGCAAAGAGGTTACCTGAAGGGTTCCAGCCGGGATCATCATATCCGGCACCGGAATCATACCACTGAACGAAATCGACATTATCACTCACCTCAACACCTTGAGTAAGAATGTTGAATGTGTTAGAATCATTATCAGGTCCATCTGTGCTGCCCCACCAGTTTTCTGTTGCATCGAGGACATAACCGGCAAGGTCTACAGTAGGAGTAAGTGTACTCACGGCATCAAAGCCATAATCGCCTGGTATATCTTCATCAAAGTAGTTATTTGTAACCGAAATTGTACCATAGTTTGCGCCAGTGAAGTTGGCATTTACGTCAAAGCCAACACCATAGCTGTTCGTTGCATCAACATAGTTATTCTCAAATGTACTCTCGGTAATCTGTCCGGTAGGGGATTTTGTCCCAGCTTCTGCCCAGAAGTAGATCACACCGTCGGTATATGAGAAGTCATTATAAATAATATCTAAACCAATAATGGTTTTGTCTGCAATGTTGATCGGAATGGAGCCATGATTTACATAATTTTCCCCAAACAACAAACCAGCGATTTCACAACCAACAGAGCCGCCGTATTGTCCGCCAACCTTGAATGGATTGGATATCATATCAGCAGGTCCATTAAAGGTACAGTAATTGATCTCAGTATCTTCAACTTTATTTGTTGGAGTACCTCCACCTACATATACACCAATCGACGGACTCGTGTCCATATCAAACTGGCAACCTGTAATGGTAGTACCATCAATGATCTGTGAAGCAGAATTGATCGTGATAACTGTGCCTGAGATACCTGAGCCAGGAGTGAGAGTAAAGAAATCGAATGTAACATCGTCAGCTGTAATCACGTGGGTACCAGTAATCTGGACGAGTGGGTCTTTCTCAACATCTTCACCATAGAGATATGCTTTATTGTCCACAACCAGATCTTCTGTGTATGGGCTGTCCGCATCAGTGACCTGCACATAGTAATAGTCGCCTGCAGCTGCATCAATACCCGGCTGGATCGCATCTGCATAGGCAAGACGAGGAAGGGGAGCTTTTGTAACACCGCTATGGGTCATTACGTATTCTGTTGAAGTTGTCACAGTACTTGTCGCATACCATGGGATGAAATCGACATATGTGGTGACTATCCCACCAAGAGGTGTCGTGTGAGGATTAATGTCTCCCTCATCATCGGGTCCAGTAGCATCTCCCCACCAGTTCTTTTCTGCGTCAACTTCAGTTGTACTCGTGTTATGGATAACATAATCAGGATTTGTATCAAAGGAGTTGTAGTTAATGGACATAGTGCCAATACCCGATAGGTGTTCTCCAATTCTTATAGTTTCCGTGCTAATATTCGTAAATGTATTATTCTGAACCACGACATTGGTAAGGTCACCATAGGGGGCACCAAAATCTGCAAACCAAAGGCAGTTATTGATGTTAGTAAATGTATTATTTGTAATCGATGTTCCGATTATATTTCTGCCTGAAGTATTGAAAGCTTTACAGTCATAAGCTGTAGACGTTCCGAGAGGCCAGTTACCAATAAATGTGTTTCCGTCAATGTCGAGTTCGACACTATAAGTTCCAGTACCATCGTCGTTACTAACGATCATATCAACATAATTGGTTGCAGGATCATAACCACTGAAATCGAAAGTGTTATTTGTGATATCAACTTTCACATCGCTTGATAGAGAGTAAGCATTCACACCTCTACGACCAGCCGAAGTAGAGTTACTCTCGACAACACTTGCTGTGGTTGAAGATGCACTTAAGAAACCATAATAGGAAGTTGAACCTTCCAGCGAGTTATGATGAATATTGGCTATTGCGTTTGGAAAAACAACGAAAGTCCCATAACTGGGGCAATTGTTGAAGGTACAATATCCAATTTCAGTTGTTTTATCTGTTCCCGAATCATCTTCTATAACAATACCCATACCTTTATTTGCAAGAGTATAGATATCATCAAAGGTAATGTTAGTAACCGTTCCTGCACAGTCGTCAAAGAAGATACCTGCAAAATAACCTGATGAAGCGGGAGTTCCAGTATTGAAAGAAGAACCATCAATGACGAAATCATTTATGGTTGTAAGAGTAGTTCCAGTATAATCAACAAGGAGCACAGACTGGAAAGGTAAGTTCGGGTAAGGAGAATCATGTACATTTTTAACCGTGGCAGAATCCATGTGAGCGAATGAGGGAGCAAGGTATGTGGTACCCTTTGCAGAGCTTGCACCAGCGAGTCTGATGTTTTTGTCAATCGTGACACATTCATCAAATGTACCGGCGAGACAGGAGATCGAGTCGCTTGTGGTAGCGCCATCTACACCTCTTTGAATGGATGAGTGGTAGGTATCCTGCGTTACATTATGCACAGGGGCAAATAAAGTTGCGCCTGCATCCGCAACCCAACCTCTTCCTGTTGCAGCATTTGTGCCGTCATCATACCAGGGGGCATATTCTACACGGTCACTTACTGTAGCGCGTCCTTTAAGTGGTGCAGGAGGAGTATAGGTGCTGTTGTCATTCTCAGGACCATATGCATCACCCCACCAGTTATCAGAAGCATCCAGAAGACCGGTGTAGTTATCGGCCATATAGACTGCACCGTAACCATAGGTTTCTCCACTCATTTCAAAGGCATTATCATGTATTCTATTGCCAGAACCAAAGTTAGCATCCGTAAAAATGGGGCCACCAAGAGCTGTTCCGCCGATTGCTACACCATAACTATTTGAGCTTGGAATATAGTTGTTCTCAAATATGAGATTAGAAAGCACACCATTTGGAGGAGTTCCGGAATCATTCCAGAAGTAAAGCACACCGTCGGTGTCATAGAAATCATTATCATGTATTCCAATACCATTGATATTTTCATTAACGAGATTTATAGGAATAGAGCATTTATTTACTTCATTGTCAGAGAAAATGAAGTGATAAATTGGACAACCAACGTTATTTCCAAAGGATCCACCAATTTTCCAGGGATTAGCTATCTTGTCATCAGGTCCATTAAAAACGCAAGCATAAATAATAGCGTTGCTGAGTATATGAGGTGTGGTTCCACCACCAAGATAGACACCGACAGAAGGGCTTGTGGTGAGAGTGAAAGTACACCCATATACCTCGAACTCATCAATTGCAGCAGCAGATGAGTTTACCAGTATCGCAGTGCCAGCACCATCAGGATCAAATATGAAATTTTCAAAGAACACACTGCCGGACGTGACTTCTTGTTCACCGAGGAGTGTAACGCTTTGTTTTTCAAGCTCTTCACCTAAAAGTTTGAGGGCTTTATCAACGACAAAGTCTTCTGTGAAGGTTCCTGCATAACAGTATATTTCGTCATCATTGTTTGCGGCATCGATAGCAGTTTGAAGAGATGAGAAGTAATCTGCGGGTAATGATTTGGATACAGAATACAGGTCAACAGGAGCAAAGGATGAGCCAGACATATCAGTGTCATACCAGGGTACGTAATCGACATAATCAGTTACTGCATCACCTTGTCCACCTAGTTCATTTACATTAAATGTATTATTTACATGAGTGGGTCCATTTGCAGAACCCCACCAGTTGTCTTCTGCACTGAGTGTGCCAGCAACGGCGGCATTGGAGATACCATAGTTGGTGTTCCCCACGATATGATTATAGTTCACTGCCCAAGTAGAGACATCATCTACTGAATCAGTAATCTCGATTCCAATCGGATTGTTAGTAACGGTGTTTCCCGTCATTGTTAGATTAGTCATGGTCTCTTTAAACCTGATACCAGACACACCGTTAGAGTCAAAGGTGTTGCCCGTTAACGTGGTGCCGCTTCCACCATTTATGCGGATACCGTATGTGGTGTTCAAGTTAGCGGTATTGTTAGTGAATGTAGTGTTGCTGCACCCACCGCCACCGCCAGTAACCACATAGAAACCGAATTTGGTGTTTGAATTAGCAATGTTGCTTGTGAATTGATTGTTGTCCCCAGAGTCAATTTTGAAACCATAGTTGGCATTCGAGTTAGCATTATTGCTTGTGAAAGTATTGTCGTCAGCGATATATACCTCAAAGCCCTGATAGTTGCCAGTCAAGGTATTGCTCGTAAGTGTGTTGAGGTTACTTCCTGCACCCAGCCAGATACCGTCGTAGTTTCCTGTTAGAACATTATCGAAGATATTGCAGAGTGACACGCCAGCACCAATATATATACCTGCTTGTCCACCATCGCTTGCACCGCTCACTGTAAATTCTGAAATACTTACAGAATTAGCAGTTACATTAAAGACGGAGGCGCTGGAAACTGCAGCATTCACAGTAACAGTAGAGCTACTAGCACCGATCAGAGTAAGAACTTTGTTCACATTTACGTTCTCAGTAAAAGTTCCAGCTTTACATTCGATAGTTTCACCACCAGCAGCAGCATCGATCGCAGTTTGAAGAGATGAGAAGTAGGGGTCACCTTTAAGAGCAAGAATTTCTACAGGCCAGAATGATGTGCCATACATATCGGTATCATACCACGGGACATAATCAACATTGTCAGAAGACACGTCGCCCTGTGCAGTCACATTGAATGTGTTATCTGCATGAGTAGGACCATTTGTAGAACCCCACCAGTTGTCTTCTGCATTGAGCGTGCCGGTGTCACAGAAAACACCATAAAGAGTATTGTTCTCAATAGCATTGCCAGTGATTGTGATACCTGCTGCGCTTTGTGAGTAGATACCGTTTTTGTTGTAATAGATCTCATTAGAAGTAACAGTCAGGTTTGTGAATGTACTTCCGCCGTCAGAACCAAGGCGGATACCTCTATTGAAACCGGTGCCACCAATAGTACCTTGTATGGTATTTCCAGTTATAACGATATCAGAGATGTCATCCCATGCCCAGATTCCTACCCAGGCGCCGGCTGTCATCCAGTCATCAGAAACGGGTACGAGATCTGTGCCAAGAGTGTTTGCTTCAACATTACAATTGGAACGCTGGACAGTAATTCCCCTGAACAAGTTACCACCGAAAGTATTATCTTCAATGTTCACAAGCCCAGCGCCACCATTATTGATATAGATGCCTTCGTAACCCCAGGAGGGTGCCCATTTAGGAGGTGTAGGCATGTTGGTGAATGTATTAGTAGAAATATTCAAACCTGAAACATCAACGGTGTTATAAGTTTGAATTGCCTGACTGATATCGTCAGTTGTTGCAACGGTATTATTATAAAATACGTTGTTAATAATCGTTGCATTTGTTGCACCGACCACAATACCGCTGGAATAGAAGCCGACGGCATAGTCCGGTGCTTCAATTTTGAAATTATGAATCGAAACACCAGTTGCCTGAATATCAATATTGGGATCGGCAAGCGGCCAGGAAGCAGCAGCAACTGTTGCTACACCTTTAAGCGTAACGAGATCGTATGCTTTACTCGGTGCAACGTATGGAAGAAGTTCAAGCGTTGTGGCAATTGTGAGATCTTCAGTGTATGTTCCAGTAGTTACATTTACAAAACCACCGGAAGCAACTGCATCAATACCTTCTTGAACTGTGTTGAATACGTTCCATAGGTAGATAATATCATCAGTATCACCGGAAACCGGAGCAGGCAAAGTCGTTGCATCAAATCCGGCACCTACATAGGTATATGCAGGATCGTAGTTCTTTACGATGACGAATGAATCGTCCGTGCCGGTGTCGGTAGCAGCAAGGCTTCCGGCATTAGCATGGACATCCCAAAACGTAGCGCTTACCGACACATTCCCGTCGAGATTTGATCCCGGAGCAGGAATGGTGTACTGAGCAGACCAGTGAAGATTATCAACACCCTCAACGGCCGTCACGGTTTCAGTCGCTTTCAATTCGGGAATGGTGAATGTAACCTGTGGCGCAACCGGTATTGCAGCGAGAGCTTCATCAGACTCAAATGCAAATGTAATAACATCACCAGCTTCACCAAGGAATGGGTTGGTGTTGTTTGTCGATAGAGTATCAGCAATTATTAAAGGGTCAACACCATCATCAATATTTATTGCAGTGGAAGTATTCTGCAGATTTCCATTTTGAGTAACAATGGGAGTCCCAGAGTAGTTAATATAATGCAATTTGAGATCGTTTTTGTCAGGACCATAATTATAGGTGCCAGTATCAAAGAAGAGATTGAAATAGTTAGGAGCGGGAACACCGAGGGTATTAATACTCGAAACGGGTATATTTGTAATACCGTCGAGAATTTTAAAGTCACCGATCACATTATTCCAATCAAATCCAGGGGGGAGGGCGAGATCGGCATTCAGCTGAACAAGAATGCTATCTACACTATCATAGCCCTGAGTTTCAGAGCCAACAATAAGAGCAACCGACTTTTCTGCAGCAAAAGCTTGAGCTGAGAATGCGAGTACGAAGAGAGAGATAAGTAAGATCGTAATTTTTGTTTTCATAATATTTTTTCTCCTTTCAAAGAAATATAATGAATTATTTTTTTTGTTAAAAACGTTAATATAATATGAATAAATTCCCTACTAAAGACGTTAACATCATATAAATGAATAAAACCTATTTTAGAATTTTTTGTTTTTTCAAAATTTTCGTTTTTCATTCTCTTTTATTTTAAGATAACCTTATTGAGGTATGCATAAATGCTCGGTTCATTGCTAACAAATTAATAACTTTTTCTGCCATTGCGTCCTTACATACTTTTTATAAAAAACAGTTAAGAAATATATATACAATTCTAGCAATCAATTTAGATAAACGCTTTTTTTGTTGTCAAGTTTTTGTAAAAGACTTTCATTCAGTAAACTACTGATAGTTGTTTGAACTTAAACTTCAAGCTGATAGAGTGCTGTAAGAGCCGTTTTCATTTTTACTTCAATTCGAGTTCCTGAAAAGTCGTTTTTTGTTATAATAAGACCTGATTTCCCCATGGTGCCAATATACACAAGCCCGAGAGGTTTTTCCGAAGTACCGCCATCGGGTCCAGCGATACCGGAGACCGCGATTGCATAGTCGCTCATAAGAAGTTTCTGGACTCCGCAAACCATTTCCCTGACAGTTTCTTCACTCACCGCACCATGTTTTTCTAGAGTCGACTCCTTAACTCCTAAAAGATTCATTTTTGCTTCATTACTATAGGAAACCACGCCGCCTAGAAAGTATTCAGAACTCCCTGCATTGTTTGTAATAAGACTCTGAATAAGACCGCCCGTACAGGATTCTGCGGCAGAGACTGTTTTTCCGGAAGACATCATTTTTTTATGAAAATTTTTCTCGATACTTTCCTCATCGAAGCCATAAATATTTTGTGATGGGATTATTTGCAGGAATTTCTGTATGATTTTTTGAACTTCTTGTTCAGAGGTTCCATATACCCGGATGTATACCAAGCCGGATTTTGGTAGAAAGGCAATTTTAGTTATACTCGTTTCTTTTACTTTGAGGGTTTTTGTGTAGAGGATTGATTCTGGAATACCGATTGTACGGATAGTTTTTTGATAAATTGGATGTGACGAAAGAGCACTTTGCAGCGTTGGAATCACCTGATCGATGAACATCGCTTTCATTTCGGAAGGAACACCCGGGAGGGCAAAAAAGTGCTTGTTGTTCTCAGTAAAATATAATCCGGGAGCTGTTCCGATTTTGTTTCTAAGAGGGGTAAATCCTTGCGGAATTTCAGCTTGCGTTCTCACAATTTTCGGAATAGGAACATTTTTCACCTCATACATCTTTTTGATGTCAGCCCAAGTTGAGGTATTAAACACGAGTTCTTTTTTGAAGGATTCCGCAATAGCATATTTCGTGACATCGTCATGTGTTGGTCCAAGACCTCCACTGACAATGACAACGTCATAGTGGTCCCAGCAATGTTCGAGCGTTTCTATGATTACCTTCTTGTCATCTTTGATGGTTATTGAGGTTTCGAGTGGCAGTCCTGCAGAGGTGAGTTGCAGTCCAATAAAACCCTCATTTGTATTAATTGTTTTGCCAATCAATATTTCATTGCCAATTGCGACGTATATGATCTTAGCCATTTTTACTCCAAAAACCGGTTATTTTTTATTGTCCGAAGCAGAAGAGAACATTGTTTAAATTACTTGACACTGAGAGTTTCGTCAATGATTTCTTTCATCAATAATAGTTTTCAATAAAAAAATGAATTAAATGCTTTCTTTGAAAGGAGCAACTATGATAGCTAAGAGAAAAATTTTATTGCCGGTCATTATTTTTTCACTCCTGTTTGTTGTCCTACTTCAGGCACAGGAAACAAAGCCCCATGCAGAAGTTATGAACCTGCAGGGAGAGGTCATTTTAAACCATGACCACCAACTTTCACCCGCAGCTGAAGGATCGGTGTTATACGATGGCGACATGATACTTACGAAAGAAAATTCCTTTGCTATAGTCAAATTCTCCGATAATGGCGCGATCTCAAAAGTATTCTCAAATAGCACACTCACAATAAATCTAAGCCAGCGCGAGCAAAGCTTCATGAAAACTCTTACATTAGATGTAGGAAAGGTTTGGTCTGAAGTAACAAAGGGGAAAGGTGATTATTATATTCAAACACCAACCTCTGTTGCTGCGATAAAGGGAACCGGTTTTATGACAAACGTTGACGCGCAGACCGGCTTTACAACGCTGCAAGTCTACGAAGGCACAGTTGAGTTCAGTAACGAATTCGGCAAAGTTGAAATACCCGCAGGTAATCAGGGTTTCTCAAACGGCATAGACCCCCCATCCTTCCAGATGATGGAAAATATTCAACCTCCTGAATCACTTATGGAAACAACAATTCCCGAAGATACAAAAATCGAACCTCCTGAACAGCAATACCAGCAGCAGGAAAAACCTGAAGTTGAGCTTCAATCTGTGGACGAACCGAAAACAGAAACCGATAAGCCGAAGACTCCGAGAAAATCCATTATGCCAGGCTCTCTTGGCATTGGCACAGTGACTATTGACGGCGTTACGTATACCCGTATTCGTTTAATGCCTGAAGTGCCGATTTGGAAATTTAAAATCGGATTTGATTTTGATATCCTTATTGACGGCGATGGTGGTATTAGAAAGAAAGATTGGGATAACTTCAACGCATATCTGAATAAGATCATGTATCTTGAATTTGCAAACAGGCACGACCCACTCTATTTCCGACTCGGCGCATTCCCAAGTGTAAAATTCGGGCACGGGCTCATTATGAGAGATTATACGAATATGCTTGACTATCCTGCGACAAAACAACTCGGAGCGGAAATTGCAGTTAATACAAAAACCTTGGGGCTGGGATTCGATGTATTTTGCCCCAATGTTGATGAGCATAATATCTTTGCAGCTCGTGTAAAAGGTGTTCCTTTTGCCTCATCAGGAATTCCATTTCTTAATAATCTTGAGGTAGGTATGACGGGTGTTACTGACCTTAACCAATATGGCAGAATTAGAGCACGCAAAAATGAATTTTTCCCCGATGAATGGGCTGATTATAATAAGGGGGATTGGGAAAATATTTATCATGTGATACACGGTGACACAACCGGTTTTTCAAGCTGGTATGAAGTAAATGAAGACAGTCTCCATCAACACCATTACCCGGACAATCTCGATGATAAAGAAAAGGTAACAATTATCGGCGCTGATTACACACTTCCGCTGCTAGACACAAAATTGTTCA
>Ga0207996_1002558_pt1 | contig 10877 bp, 10 predicted proteins | sample AntAceMetag02UKG_FD_184773 | JGI IMG/M metagenome (GOLD analysis project Ga0207996, IMG submission 184773) | Saline lake microbial communities from Ace Lake, Antarctica - Antarctic Ace Lake Metagenome 02UKG (SPAdes) (version 2) | ecosystem: Environmental > Aquatic > Non-marine Saline and... | reverse complement strand
TTTTATTTTTTGTTTTTTATTTTTGTCATTCTAAATACTCCACTAGAGTTTTCACTAACTTATTTTTTATTCCTATTTATTTAAAAAGCTGATTTATTCTTCACTATAAGCATTTTTTACATCATCCCTGATTGTACCGACCTTTGTGGCTGAATCTTTATTTCATCTGGTAATCCTTCGTTTATTGTAACCTTTTTCATCAAATGGTTGAAGTTTTTCAATCCAGATTTCTTCAAGCGCTTTCAAGTCATCACTATAGTCCATTTTTATATCTTCTTTAGGTTTAAGATAATCGATGATCTCAAAGGAAAATTTGTTTATACCATCTTTATTAAAATCTTCTTGAAGAATCCTGTTCATATGGGACCCGAGAGAAAGCTGAAATCTACATCCATTTATCTTCCCCTGTAAGTTGAGTCCACTATCAATAAATATCTTCCCATTTTTAAGATTTTTTACTTTGAATACACCCATCGGTCGTATATTTTGTTTATATTGCTTTTTTAATTCTTTTTTATTCATTTTATATCCTTTTATGTAAATTAGAGATAAACTTTGAAGACTTTTTGCATTTATTTTTTATGAATTATAAAAATACAATATTTGAATTGTTATCTTCTGATTTAAAGGCTTATACTATTTATTAAAATGAGGTCTTTTCTACTTCGCATATCTATATTTTTCCCTTTTATTTCATCAATTCTTCAAAAGAATTAAAATCACCTTTTTCCAACTTATCAAGAACAAAGTCAATAATATATTTAATTTTTTCGTTTTCTGTTTGCAATAAAGCAGCTATACGGGCAATTCTAATTTGCCGCTCCTTCTCTCCTTCAAGTTTATTAATCATATATTTGTACTCGTTCTTATCTTCTTCTGATTCGCTCTGCTCCAGGCGTCTTGATATAACAAGTATTTCGAGTTCCACTTTAGCAAGGGCAGACATATCCTTTGCACATTTTACTTCATCAACCAGATATGATTCATCAATATCAAAATAACTTTTTAGAGCATTTAATCGTTCAGCCGGAATAGGACGACGTTTTTTTATCCAATCTGAAAACTGCTGGGGTGTAATTTTTAATTCCTTACAGGCTTGCACAATGGATTTTTGATTTAAAAATAATAAATGCTGTATTGTTGTTTTAGCCTTTAATCCTTCTATTATATTCATATAAACACCTCTTTGACATATTTTATGTCATTTTATCATTTGACATAAAATATGTCAATAGAATAATGTGGCAATCCCCAAATATTTAAGCATTAAAAGAACACACTGTGTCCATGAATACTCACGTAATAATGTATCCGACTGCCCATAGAATGTTCTGAACATATGTAAAAACAAGGACGAGTAGAGGGTGTAACTGACTTTGATCCAGTCTCACGATCTATACTCTTCTTAATCAATACATCCGGAAAGAGTTCTTTTAAATTTATGTCTTTGTTTTTAAATATCGGTATATTACCTCTCCTAACTATTTTACTTAACCACCAGTTCCACACGTCGATTTTGAGCTTTCCCGATAGAGGTTGCATTGCTTGCAACCGGTGTAGATTCTCCGTGACCTTCCGTAAATAGCCGCGAGGCATCTATGTCCGCGCTAACCAGGTATGATTTGACAGATTCCGCACGTTTTTGGGAAAGAACCTGATTGTGTTCGGTCGTTCCGTCCGAATCGGTATGCCCCTCGATAATCAACTGCATGTCCTGCTCAGATTTCAACATGGCAACGATTTTATCCAGTGTCGGCTTGGATTCTGCTCGAATAACATTTGAATCATAATCAAAATTAATACCGTAAAGTCTGACTCTACCATATTTTAAAAGCTCTCCTGTTATCTGTTCCTGTACACCGCCTCCCCAATGAGGACAGCCGCCAACATCATCAGATATTTTTATGCCATTCCATGTTCCACCGGGTGAATCTTCTCTACCCTCATACCACCAAATGCCGTAAAACTTTTCTCCGTCAGAGGCAAATACCATAACAGCAGGTCCTTTTTGACCTGTTTCCATCCAGGTAAATTTCATGATACGGTCTTCAATACCCCCGTTTAGTATTCCTTCATCGTATTCATAACAGCCGGTCACTGATGTTCCTTCCTGTCGAAGATGAAAGTCATTATAGTTCGTAGCATAGGTTCCGGATACATCGGGTAAGGGTGTCTTGGTTAGTTGTTCCCCATAGGCGCGAAAATCCATAAGCTCTGTATATTCGCTGTCACCATGATTATTTTTAACCGTCAGGCGAACCCACCTTCCGGATTTATCAACGGTTACCGGAAAGCTCTGGTTGTCCTCCCGATCATTAAGCGTTACGCTGGCAATTTCTGTAAATCCTTCTGTGGGTCCATCACTCGAAAGTTCAACAAGAATGTCCTTTGCGCCACGTCCCTTTGCATCTGCAGATGCGGTATCAAATTCCAAACGTTCAAACATGATTTCCTCGGGCAATTCAATTACGATGACGTTACTCGAAATCTGTCCACTGGGACAGCACCAGCCGGTTTTCGGATTTTCGTCTGTCATCCAGATATTCCCCCATGCAGCACTGTATTCCGGGGATTTCTCTACCACCAATGCTCCGGAAGAGAAAGAGACCAACGACTGCTCAGCTTGAGCAGCACCAATTTCAAATCCAAAAATAAAAAATAGGCAAATGATTGCAAGTGAAACCAAAATCAATTTCTTACACATAAAAGAACCTCCTGATATTAGAGTAATATGTTTTAAATGTATATAGTTAAGCATTGTTAATCTTAAAGATGCGGTTTACACTCTCTTTTAATTTTATCTATAATTATTTTCTATTATATTTATTTTTAATTTTTATTGGCTGGTTGTCAAGGGGAAAATGTTAATGATGGGAAAATATAGAAGATTTTTATAGGTTCAAATCCTATTCGGCTCCCCCAACAGAACGATTTTCGAACTTTTTATATGAGTGATGAAATTGAAAAAGTGTATCAAAAGTTAGAAGAAGCAATTGGAATCTGTTAGGAAGTTAAATAGACAGAACTTTTACCTATCAATTTTACTTTAAAACAGCAGTTAAAACATCTCCCATTTCTAAGAAAATACATAGAAATCCTATATATTTGGCCAAAGAATACAAAGAAATGCTTGATTCTGAAAAAGCAAAGAATCAAGCAGAACTAGCTAGAATAAAAAGTATCTCAAGGGCTAGAGTTACACAAATTTTAAATCTGTTGAAACTCAATTCTTTAGTGATTATAGAATTAGAAAAACTAGGTGATCCACTTAAATCAAAAATTATCACCGAACGCATGTTACGACCATATGTTAACAAATCTTCTAAAGAATAAAAAGAACTTCTTTATATTATAAAAACTCTTTTCCCCAAGTAAAGACCTGTTTTTCTCCATTGCAATGTTTATAATTCTTTATTCCAATTTTTATAAAACTAATTTACGAAATTAAACCTAATCTTCTTAATGAAAAAATTAAAGAATGAGGGGTGGCTCTTTAAACCATCCCTTTTATCTTTATTTATCCTTCAAATTTAAAATCCTTTTCTGTGAAGAGTTTGATACAGGCATCTACCACTTCCGGGTCAAAAAGAATATTTTTATACTTTAAAATTTCTGCTAAAGCTTCATCAATGCCAAGAGCAGGCCGATAAGATTTATAAGAAGACATTGCTTCAACCACATTCGCTACCCCTAATATTTTTGCCTCTATAAGAATTTCGGCACCTTTTAACCCTCTCGGATATCCTGAGCCATCTATCTTTTCCTGATGTTGAAGGACAATTTCAGCAACGGGCCAGGGAAAATTTACTTTTTTTAAGATTTCATAACCCGTTATGGGATGATTTTTGAGTAAATTAAATTCCACTTCAATTAATGAACTTGGCTTACTGACAATTTCAGTGGGCAAATTAACCTTACCCACATCATGAACCAGAGAGGCAATTTTTACTCCTTCGATCTTATCCTGGGGAAGTTTCATCTCTTGGGCTATTGCAGTAGCAAGTTTGGAGACTCTTTGGTGGTGTCCTGTAAGGTAGGGATCTCTTATTTCAACTATTTTCGTAATAATATAGGCAATATCTTCTATCAGTTTTTGCAACTTTTCGTCACTCTGCTGGAGTTCTTTCTCCAGCAGATTATACCTAACTGCTATTTTTTCTAATTCGGCAACCTTTTCATGCCTTTCTTGTAACTCCTCAATAGGCTGGTCTTTTTTCTCCTTTATATTCTTCATCTTTTTTATTTTGCACCTCCATAAAAATTAATATTAGAGTAATCTTATATAAGAGTAATTGGTGATTTAATTTTTATACAATAAAAACATAATATCATGCCCTTGGCCCAAGGGAAATGTAAAATACTTTTATCTATTCAAATTTGAATCCTTTTTCCTTGAAGAGCTTAAAACAAGCGGCAACTACTTCAGGTTCATAGAGGATACCTTTGTTTTTAGAGATTTCTTCTAGGGCAGCATCTATTCCTAAAGCCGGTCGATAAGGACGATGAGAAGACATTGCCTCCACGACATCAGCTACTCCTAATATTTTAGCTTCCGGAAGAATCTCATCACTCTTTAGTTTTTTTGGATATCCGGAGCCATTAATCTTTTCATGATGTTGGAGCACAATTTGAGCAACCGGGCAATTAAAATCGATGGTTTTTAAGATATCATACCCTATCTGCGAATGGGCTTTGATTAAGCTGAATTCTATATCAGTTAACGTGGTGGGTTTACTCAGGATTTCAGTGGGCAGGCCGATCTTCCCGATATCGTGGATTAAAGAGGCGATCCTTATCCCTTCAATCTTATCCTCGGGAAGGTTTAACTCTCGGGCAAGGTGAACGGCTAATTGACAGACTCGGTGCTGGTGGCCGGAAGTATAGGGGTCTTTGGCCTCTACTATCTTGGACATGGTCTCGATGGTGGCATTCATAGCCTTCTGTAGTCTTTCTTCTGCTTTCCGGCGTTCCAGGGTCTGTGCGACAATATTACTCAGGGTTTTTAGTAGGGTGATGTCCTCTTTTGTCCAATTTTTTATCTGCTTTACGGTATCAAATCCGATGAATCCTATCAGCTTCGAACCTTTGGCTACCGGAACGACCAGTACGGACTGGATGTTTTGGGATTGGAGAATCTCCTTTTCGGATTGGGCATGAGAGGGTAATTCGTCTACACGGGGGGTATGTATGGTCTCATTGCGGTTGAGCTTTTCCATCCACCAGGGAAAGGTGGAAGAAGGAAATCCCTGTAGATTATCGATTTGTGCTTCTACTCCCGGAGCACACCACTCATGGGTGTTATCCATGATAGAACCATCCTCTGAGAACAAGAAGAGGTAACTACGGTCAATGTGGGTAAATTGACCGACGGTTTGCAGCATTCGGTTTATTTCGTCATCAATCTTATCGAGAGAAATGCCGACAAATCTGGTAGAAATCGATGTGATAAGCTTTTCCAGTTCAACCCGGTGGAGCAGTTTTTGTTCGGCTTCTATGCGCTCAGTGATATCCTGAATTGTGCCGATAGATTGAAATGTTTTGCTGGTATCATTATAGAAGGTTTCGCATCGCTCCCTTACAAATTTAAGAGTACTATCCTTTAACAGTAGGCGATGAATAATATCATAGGGTTTTTTATTTTTTACAGATTCGGTGTATGCTTTATCTACCATGGCTCTGTCATCGGGATGGATATTGTCCAAAAATGATTTATAGGTGGCTCCAAATTGTTGTGGTTTTAAATTGAAAATTCGGTAAACTTCATCTGACCGGTGAAGCATATCTTTACTGAAGTCATATTCCCAGCTTCCAACTTGGGCAATGTGTTGGGCTTCCTTAAGTTTTCTTTCGCTTTCTCGTAATTTATTTTCTGCTTCTTTGCGTTCAGTGATATCCGTTAAAGAAGCAACGCTCTTTTTGGTATTAGGAATCATTCCAATTTTTGTAAATATATCTTTAATTGCACCCTTTTTATCTATTATGCGAAATTCATACTTTGTGGGTGGTTCTTCTCCGGGCTTCCTCCGGGTAAGATGATATTTCTTCATCCTTTCTAAATCTTCAGGAACAATAAAATCGATCCATTTCCTCTTATTTTCAATTTCTGCTTTAGTATATCCACTCAGTTTTTCAAATTGAGCGTTTACCATAGAGATATTATTATCTTCATCAATAATCACCATAGCCGTGCCGGTATTCTCAAATACGGTGTGATATTTTTCCTCTGATTCCGTAAGGGTTTTTTCTATCTGTTTACGCTCAGTGATATCCCTGGCTATACCCAATACACATTTTTTTCCTTTAATCTTAACCAAATGATCGGAAATCTCTACTACTACTGTACTTTTATCTTTTCGTTTTAGGACATATTCATCCGGTCCTGTTGGTAATCCCATGTTTGTTTTTGTAAACGATTTTTCCACCTTGGGCATATCTTTAGTAGAAAGTAACTTTAATTCAAAAAAGTTCTTTCCGATTAATTCTTCTTTTTTATAGCCGATGAGTTTTTCTGCTTGTCTATTTACGTCAATAAAATTACCTTTTAAATCATGGATATAATAGGCATCCGGGGCATAGTTAAATAATATTTTTAACCATTCTTCTGAATCCTTTAATTGTTTTTCCGCCTGTTTAAGGTTAGAAATATCATGATAATATTCAATTCGCCCACCCTTATAAATTCCGGTTTTAATGGGTTGGCTCCAGTGCTCAAGGTAGCGGTCTTTGCGTTTATTTGCGGAAAGAACATGGCATTCGAAATTCTCTATATAGGTATTGTTATCATAGGTGGCAAATACTTTCCGGGTAAATTCATCCGGATCTTCAAAAATATGTTGTATGTTTTTTTTGATTAATTCTCGTTTGTCTTTGCCTAGCACTTTTTCCCGATCCAATCCGAAATATTTTTCGGTTGCATGATTGATCCAGGCGATTTTAAAATCAGAATCTAATATAAATATTCCTACTGCGGAGGAATCTAATATATCCCGGGTGAATTCGGGAAAATGGTTTTTAATGTGGTTATTTTCATTGATAGTGTGCAACTTATCGTCTGTCTTTTTTTTCTCTCTAGAAGCTGATTCTTTCTTGCGCTTGTTCTTATCTTTCACTTTATTTTTACCTCCGATTATTTTATGAAAGTATTTGGCGCAAAAAATGAGTCAATATTTAATTTCTAATTATTGAGTCCTATTTCTTGTGTCTTTACAGCACTTATTCTTTTTTTTCAGGCAACCCCTGATATTGATTATTTTTATTGTTAAAATTTTTATCTCTTGTAATTTATAAACTAAATCTTTCCGATTTTAGTCCATTCCTTTATTATTTCTCTTCTCTTTTCTTCCAGGACACCCTCAAGTAATTTTGAAGTTGTTCCTTTAGCTCTTACCTTGTTGAGTTTTTCTTTCCAAAAATCTGGCAACCCTTTTTCTGCTTCTTTTCTTATTTCTTCCTGCTTTAACGGATCAAGCGAGTTAAATATCTGCCTTATTTTTTCGATCTCTTCTTCCCTCTTTTTATCTTCCTCTTCTTTGTTTTTCATTTTAGTATATTCTATTTTTTCCTCTTCTTCTTCCTGTTTTTGCTCTCTTATTTTTCTTAAATATTCCTCCGGAATTAGCCTCTTCCAACTTCCCTATTTTTCTATTATCAGCTCCGGTAAAAGCTCCTTTTTCATAACCCAGAATTTCACTTTCCATTAAGGTCTCCGGAATTGCTCCACAATCTACCACAATAAAAGGATTATCCCTCCTTAAACTTTGCTGATAAATCATTTGAGCAATTAATTCTTTACCGGTTCCGCTTTCACCCTGAAGCATCACCGTCATATTGGTAGGGGCAACTATTTTAACTTGATCAAATAGTTTTTTTACTTTAGGACATTTTCCAATAAATTCTATTTCTGCTTTGTTTTCAGCCAGTTTTTTTCTAAGTTTTTTTACTTCTTTATTTAAATGCTGAGTTTGAAAAGCTCTTTTAACTACCAGAATCAACTCTTCATTGTCAAAAGGCTTGGTAATATAATCAAAGGCCCCTAATTTCATTGCTTGTACTGCCTTTTTTATCTCTCCATAGGCAGTAATCATTATTACGATTATTTCTTTATTAATCTGCTTCATCTTTTCTAAAATTTGCATCCCATCCATTATTCCGGGAATTTTAAAATCCAATAAAATTAAATCAAAGGTGTGTTTTTCAATTTCTTTAAACGCCTTAGAGCCATCTTCTATAGCAATAGTTTTATATCCCTCATTTTCTAATACATTAGAAAGAATAAAACGCATATCTTTATCATCATCAATTATTAAAATCATCTTCATCTTTAAGCTTCTCCTTTTCTATTTACCTTAGAATTACCTTAGAATGGGGAATCTGACCCATACTTCCGTACCCTGGCCAACTTTACTCTTAATACTTGTCTTACCTTTGTGACAATCAATAGCATGACGAACAAAAGAAAGCCCTAATCCTATACCAGTCTCTTTGGTAGTAAAAAAGGGTTCAATCACTTTATCTAAATTTTCTGGAGAAATACCTTCACCAGTATCTATAAAACTAACTAATACTTCACTCTGTTCAATATTAACCAAAGCTGTAATAGTTAAGTCTCCGCCATTAGGCATAGCATCTAAAGCATTTAAAATAATATTTAAAAAAGTTTGTTCAAGCAGATTACTATCTAATAAAATTGGAGGAATACTTTTCGACCATTTTTTAATAACAGTTACTTTCTGCTTAGCACACATGGTTTCAACTAAAATGCAAACTCTATCTATTACGTCAGTAGTATTTTCTAATTTAAAGGATAACTCTCGTGGTTTGGCAAAGGTCATTAATTGTTTAATAATCTTATTAGCACTTTCTGCATTTCTCAAAATAATTTCCAAGTAATTTTTTGTTTTCTCATTTATTTGCTGTTTAAAAAGGCAAAACTGTGCCGCTGCCACAATATTACCCAAAGGATTTTTTATCTCGTGGGCAACTCCGGCAGCTAATTCTCCAACTTCCGTCATATCAGTAATATTCTTTAAATACACAATCACCTGAATAACTCTCCCTTCATCATCTTTAAGGGGAAAAGCAGTCATATCTAACATTACTTTATTTTTATTTCTTTTCTGAAAAATTTTAGTTAAACGGTAAGATTCACCATTTTCAAAGGTTTTCTGGACCGGGCAATTTCTACAAGTCTTCCGGTTATCAAAATATTCTATAAAGCATCGCTTTCCTAATAAATCAGAAAAACTTCGTTTATCAAAGATTTTCAAAATTCTTTGATTAGCTCGTAAGATTTGATAACTTTCATCAATAACACAAATCCCGTCTTCTATACCATCAAAGATGGCTTGCAGTTCATCTTTTGCACTCTTTATGTTTTTTTCTGCATTTTTGCGCTCGGTGATATCCATTAAGGAAGCTATACTCTTTTTAGTATTGGGAACCATTCCTATTCTCATAAATATATTTCTTATATTGCCTTTTTTATCTATCAAACGAAATTCATACTCGGTTGGAGGTTTTTCTCCCGCTTTTCTCCTAGTAATATGATATTTCTTCATCCTTTCTAAATCTTCCGGAAGGACAAAATCTGTCCATTTCATTTTGTTTTTAATTTCTTTTTTTGAATAGCCACTAAGTTTTTCGCATTGGGTGTTTACCATAGAAATAGTCATATCCTCTTCAATTATCACAGTTGCAGTACCGGTGTTTTCAAATACGGTGCGGTATCTTTCTTTGCTTGCCTGAAGCTCTTCATACAACTTCTTGGTTTTGATCATGGACTTTACTTTGCCGATCAATTCCTCCCCATCAACGGGAGGAATAAGATAATCATTGGCTCCCAGGTCATATCCTTTAATTTTATTTTTAACATCTTTATAGTTTGCAGAAGTGATTATAATTGGGAGATGGTCATGGTTATCTAATTCACGAATCTTGCCTATCATTTCATATCCGTCCATTACCGGCATTTTAATATCCGTCACTATCAAGTCCGGTTGACCGAAATTTAATGCATCAAATAACTCTATTCCATTTTTAAAAGTTTTAACCTCATATCCTGCACCGGTTAACACTTTTTTTAGGAAATAGCGGTTGGTCTGGCTGTCTTCAGCAATATATATTTTATACATTAAATCCTCCTTAAGAAATTTTATGAAAAATTGTTTTCACTTTCAGGGAAAGATTTTCTATCCTGGTTTCCTTTTTATTGATTATAATAGCAATATTTTTCTCCAGCTTATCCTTTTCTTTTTCGGAAAGCTCCTTTTCGATAGCTCCGGGATTTTACTCCGGACTTTCTCCTCTGCCAGCCGGCGTAAATCATCCTTCCGGTTTAAAGAACCGTTCTTTTTTTATTCATAATCTTATTCCTTTAGGTAACCAGCGGTTAACTTTTTTAAGCTTTCTCATCAGTTTGCTGGATTAAAATATCTTGTACTGTCTGAATAAATCTTTTTATATCAAATGGTTTATCTATAAAATCAAACGCTCCCAACTCTCTTGCCCTGGCCTTGGTAGAATCACTTCCAAAAGCAGAAATCATAATTACTTTTAGGGAAGGTATCCTTTGTAAAGCTTTTTCAAGGACCACTAATCCGGATATTCCATTCAGTTTATAGTCTAAGACAACCAAACCATAGCGATTCTTTTTAATTTTTATCAAAGCATCTTCCCCACTATAAGAGCAATCGACACTATGCCCCGCTTCTTTAAGAATATCGAAAATAATTTTGCACATATCCGGATTATCATCAACTACTAATATTTTAGCCATCTGGTTATTTTATTACCTCACTGCCTCTTTTTTAAATTTTCTAAGTTCTCCCTTGGCAAAGAGCACTATGCAATCAATATTAAGAAGATCCCCTTACTTAACT
>Ga0207996_1002557_pt1 | contig 10879 bp, 8 predicted proteins | sample AntAceMetag02UKG_FD_184773 | JGI IMG/M metagenome (GOLD analysis project Ga0207996, IMG submission 184773) | Saline lake microbial communities from Ace Lake, Antarctica - Antarctic Ace Lake Metagenome 02UKG (SPAdes) (version 2) | ecosystem: Environmental > Aquatic > Non-marine Saline and Alkaline... | reverse complement strand
TCAAAGGTCTCATAGGGGGAAGTATTTTTCAAATCTCCGTCATATTTTCTTTATTTAAATATTTCATCGAAATATATTGAAGATTCCGTTGGAGGCAAAAATTCTTTATTTTTTACAGCATCCTGAAGATCGGCTTCTGAATCTTCGTCCAGCCACCAGTACCAGTATGCGCTGCTTTCATTTCCATATTTTGACAGAACCGTATCCGGAGTGCCGAATTTGTTCCAGTAGAGAAGCCTTGTATAATTGATATTCCATAAAAGTACATATGGATAAGTATCATAAATTATCTGATCAATCCGGCGGTATATTTTATTTCGCTTTTTTATGTCAAAAACAGATTTTTGTTTTTCTATAAGCTGATCTACCACAGGGTTTTTAAACCCGGTAATATTATTTCCACTTTTTCTTTCAGCTTCTTTTGAAGACCACATGCTTTCCGGATCCTTAAAAATACCTGATCCCCATGCAGCCCATGTCATCTGAAAATTATATTCCTCCATGTCTCTTACCCATGCAGCCCAATCTTTTTTGTCAATAACAAGTTCTATTCCAACATCCTTTAGATCTTCAGCGTAAATAGACAGAAATTTTTCAGAAGAAGAACTTCTGGTCAAAAACCTGAAAGAAAACTTTTTTCCGTCTTTTTCAAGAAAACCTGTTTTAGGGTTTACTTCCCATCCAGCCTGCCTTAAAAGATGTCTGGCTTTTTCCTTGTTCATTTCAATAATCTGGTTTGGACATGGATTTTGTTTTGTATATAAATCTTCAAAATATGATCTGTGAAGAAAATACTGGCCATACATCAAAGTTGCATTCATTTTCTTTCTGTCAAGAATAAAAGCCATTGCCTTACGGACCCTGATGTCTTCAAAGGGCGGCTTTCTCATATTCATCGCAAACCCTTGAAAACCAACTGGATGATAATTGTAGATCTTTTGCTTTATTATATGGTTTTTTAAAAAACTGTTTCCTTTGGTTTCATTAACCCATAGTCTGGCGGTATATATGGGAAAAAGATCAATCATTCCCTTTTTAAATGCCTCAAAAGCATTTTCTCTTTCAGCAAAAAATTTAAATTTCAGTGATTGAAAATTTCCTGTCCCTTTTGATCTTTTAGAGCTTATGCCCCACCAGTCTTTGCGTTGCCTTAGAATAAGATAAAGTCCTTCATTGATTTCGCCAAGTTTGTAAGGGCCCGAAACCACATCAAATTCAAAATTAAGTTTATTAAAATCCTTTTTTTTACAGGCATGCTCGCAAAGAACATGAAAACCGCTTGCAACACCAAGATTTTTCCAGTGAACAGTTTTGGCGATAAAACGTATTGTATATTTATTGATTACAACAGGAGGCTGAAAACGCTGCATATCTAATTTATGAGGTCCTGTAAGATTCTTAGGATCCATTATGGCATCATAGGTCCATTTTACATCATGTGCGGTTATCTCAGTGCCGTCGCTCCACCGGGCCTTCTTGTCAATATAAAAAGTAAAACTTTTTTTATCATCTGATATTAACCATTTTTCAGCAATGCCTGGTTCATATTCAAGTGTTACAGGATTTATAGACAGCAAAGACTCGAACATTGCTCCAAATATTTCTGCAGATAATACATTGTTGTCCAAATAGTAATTCAGACTTTTAGGATATTGGCCCGCAAATATGGAAATTTCACCTCCAGGCACAGCCTGCCTGCTTGCAAGTGGATTTAGTTTGTCTGACCAGCCTGTTTTTGGAAACAGGTCATCTGCAATACAGGGTGTGGTCACAAATATAATCAGAATAAATATTAACTTTTTTATCTTTGTTACAATCTTATCATTCAAACTGTCCATTTATACGCCTTTTAAAACATCCATCATTGTAAACATCTTTCCTTTTTCTCCCTGCTGTATTTTTTTATAAAGATAGGAAATAGCATCAAGGGTTCCTTTGGCATAAATATCACGTCCATTTACGTTGTGTGTGAATTCAAAGCGCACTGTCTGGTCTCCTGAAATCAGTGTATATGTATGCCATCCATGACCAGTAAGATATTCTTCCGGAATGCCGGGATTTGTTTTCTGGGTTTCAGGATCACGCTCCTTGATGATTTCATCTTCTGTAAAAGGTATGCCGAAGTCGTTAAAATATCTTATCATTGCCTTGGCGGTTCCGCTGGTATCTGCCTTGCCTTTTTGATGACTTTCCCTGACAGAAAGCGAGTATCCTTTAAAAAGACCTGGAAATGATTTTGCTCCATAGTCCATCATGGCCTGGAAGCCGACTATCTGTTTTGCCATATTAGGCGCGATTACAGCGGGAATTGAGGATTTTGTTACAGTATCTTCAAGAAGTTTTCTGTCGCCTCCGGTTGTGCCCATAACAAAGGGAAGATTATGCTCGCAGTAAAAACGGGCATTGGAGTTTACAGCAAGAGGATGTGTATAATCTACGCTGATAAATGCTCCTTCACTGTCGGTTATTTTGGCAATAGCCTGTTTGCTTTTTTCAGGCGGGATAAGGTTTATGTTTAAAGAATCTATAGTATTTTGAGTTTCAGCGATTTCAGGTCCGGTAAGAGAATATGCAATAACTTCAAATCGTTCATCATTAAGAGCATGTTTTGCCACATTTACTGCCATATTGCCCGGAATTCCGTTTACCATAATTTTTATCCTGCTCATTATTCACCTCCATTTTTTTATTTAATTTAAAGTTGATGAAATCTTAAAAAGTTGCATTATACCGCTGTGCAGCGCTTGAAATTATAGTAGCTTTAAACAATCAGTCTTCGGTTATGATTAAATTAAAATTAGAAAACTGTTTGAATGTATTAAAAATCGCTAACAAAGAACCTGTTGATATATATATATTGTTATTAATAAAAGATTAAATCATTAGCACAGACTATGGGGTCAAAGGTGAAATCCCTGGCAAGCTGGCCGCCGATATCTCCCTGCTCGATCTTGTCAAGAATATCCGCTGAAAGTATGGCGCCTTCTATGCGTATGGTTGTGTATTTCATTTATTAAGGAATATCCCTTTTATAACCTTCCAGCCATTGTTTCCCTTTATCCGTCAGCCGGTATTTCTGTTTGCTGCTGCGCGGTTTGTCGGGAATGGTCATTTCGATGAAACCAGTCTTGATTAGAGGATTAAGAACTTGGTCCCTGAACTTGGTCCGGTTTGTTCGTCCCAAGAGTCCCATCAAATCCGTAATAGCTTTATCATTCAAAAGGTTACGGATGATTTGAACTTGGTCCCTACTTAGTCCCGACTTGGTCCCAACATCCCCTGTATCTTTCGGAGTATCGGGCAAAACAGCAGGAAGGAAGGTTACATACACGGAACCAGCCTGTTCCAACCAACCTGGTGGCGGGTTGCCGTTTTCGGCACACCAGTCAATAATGTTCAGCGTGCCAGTGCCCCAACGCTCAATAATGCCTGCCCGGTAGAACACATTTGCAATTATTGGATTCCACGGTTTGGACTCATGGGGTTTGGTAAGTTTTTCGGGAGTGATACCAAATTGCAGGGCGCCTGGATTGGTTATTTCCAGATGATCGTCGTACATAGCAAGCGCCACTGTGCCACCAGGTATTGTGTAATCACGGTGGCACAAGGCGTTGGCCAGGGCTTCACGCGTGGCACGTGGCGGATACCACGGCTGATCTTCACGGACCATCTTGCCCGAAACGACACGTCCGGCAATTGGAACATGATCCATCAGGAAGGATTCGGCCCTGCGCAAGAGCGCGAAGGCGTGTCCCCAGTACTGACGGTTGTCGGCAAAATCAGCCAAGCGGTCTTTCCCCCGAAAACGTGCCATACGGATACCCATCTGCGGATAAAGTGTTTTGAGTTGATTGCTCTTGCCATAGAGCGTCACAGCGGCGTTCAGAAGCTTGCCATCACGAATCAATTCCAAACCACTAAGAATGGAAGCAGTATCACGCCGGTCAGTAGCTTCCAAACGTCCCAGCCGTATAGCATTGTCCAGCGTTATCTGAATTTCCTCTGCATCGAGATCTTTGATGGAAACGCCTTTTGGAACAGGTTCGTTTTCCCAACGGGTTGTGGCATGGAGCTTTTCAATTAATCGGCGGTTATATTCATCCCCCGGCATCTGTATTGTTGTAGGACCATTCCGAAGGTATGGCCGCCCTGCGTAGGAAAAAAGGCCGGTTCCGCCGGGGATATTTATAACTATTACAGCTTTGTCAGATTTTAAATTAACAGTTTCAATATCAGGGAAAGCCGGCGGCTCAATTTTTCTGATTTCGTTTGAAATATCTTCTATTGTTTTTGCTGAGACTTTTTGACCAATGATTCCCCCTTTATCTGTAACTCCGAACAGAACAAACCCTCCATGGCCGTTCAGCATCGCACATACGGCCTTTATAGCTTGAGTCCTCTGACCGGTTGACTTCTTAAATTCAATCCGTTCTGATTCGCCAGATTTTACAAGCTTTTTTAGTTCTATCAAATTCATAATCTAGTTCTTCCCTGTTACGGCATTTTTTTCAGCCAGCAGATCCCCAAACTTGTCATAATTCACTTTAACTCCATCATCCAGATCGAGGGATATCTTCATGTCTGCATAATGACGCAGCTCAATATCAAATGCTGTAAGTTCCGCCTGCTTTTTCTTTAACACATCTATTTCTTTCTGGATTTTTTTCTTTGCTGAAACCGTATCAAGAGCATCCTTTTCTGTTCTTAAATAATCCAGCCTTGCATTAAATTTGCCCTGAAGGGGGGTTACGTAATTGCTTCGCATTCTCGGCAGGGTTGTTTCATTATACCGGTGCAAATAGACCAGGAATTCAAACGTCCGCTTTGCGTGGCCAATTCCCGAAACTGCCGGATAGCCGGTTTGGACAAATCTCTTAAGCTTACCTTGGGCATCGGGACACTGTCCCAGGTGTGCCCCTGTTTCTGGAGAAGAAAACGATCCAGCGCAGCTCCTTTCAGCTCCTGCTTGGTGCTGCCGCTACGAAAATGATAGCGCCCTTTATAGCTTATGGGGTAGAGATAAGGTTCAACGATAATTTCAAGAAATGTTTTTCCGCCCTGTATATGCGAATTTACTTCGATAATAATTCCCAGGATGTCACGTACTTTATTAGGTATGTCTTCAAGGAGCTTCTTTGCATTCTTAATGCCAACCACATTGCCGTCATCATCAATTCCGATGAACAGTTTCCCTCCGTTTGCATTGGCAAAACCGCAGATCCATTTCAGGTATTCGTCTCTCCAGGATTTTTTGTATTCTATGCTTTGACTTTCCGCCATTATGATTGTTATTCCCTGATTTTAATGTTTTCTTTACCGAGAGAGCCTTCTATATATGCATCCAACGGAAGACCCATTTTTTTGATCACTTTCTTGATGATAGTAGTTTTTCCCGAAGAAGGAGACCCTGTTAAGAAAATATTTTTTTCATATCCTTCACATGTGTAAATTAACTATCAACATTTCTAGGCTCCGTCTAGTTCTCCTTTTAAATATACAACAACATCGGATGGCGATGCAAAATAACGGTCTTCGCTTGGTGTCTTTACCTTAAAACCGCCTGATCCCAAATATTGAATTTTCTTGCCATTTACGTCAAACAGCGCCCGCCCCTTTGGATCATCTGGGTCAATCACTTTGGGGCTTCCTGCTTTAATCTCAAAATGTATGTTTTCAGCCTTTAAATCTTCATAAAGACGCCATTCCGGTTCTGTTTCTAAGAAAAGCTCAGTTAAATTCTTTGCTCTTTCCAGTGCGAGACGCGATGTCCAGCGGTGGCCTGAAAATCGTCTACCAATACCATTTTCGAAATTAATTATAGGTTGTGGCAATTCCATAAAATTTTCAAGATAATACAAAAACTGTAGCTGATCTTTATCCCGATTTGATTTCCACTGTGTGTGAATTTTTCTTCGAGGAACTACTTCTACCTTTTGAACTTTCGCCCAATATGCAACAGCACCTGGTTTGCGAATTTCCAAAGGTAAATACACGGCAATCCATTTTGTCATATGAAAACGTCTTTGAGACTCTTTTACCGGAATATAGTAACGCTTTTTTTGTTTAATCCATTCCAAATGGCGTATTTCAGACTTTTTTTCTTTACTCCGGAGAATGCCTATCAACACATATTCTGAAGCAGCCTTGCGCCAGTCTTCGTCTTTTTCATCAGACACATTACGAATCGCTTTTTTCGCTAAAGACCAGCCGCCTTGATTCAGCATTTTTCTGAGCCATTTCCTCAGATATTCTGTATTCCCGGGCAGAAATGGTATTGCACCAATTCCTATTTTATCCAGAGCCATCCAGAGTCGACTGTTTGTAAAATCATCGCCCTCATTCTTGCTCAATGGAAACAGTGCTGCAGCTTGCACAGATGTTCTTTTGGGACTGCTATTTAACGATTGAATACTCGGTTGCTCTAAAATTGCGTCACGATAACGATGAAGCACATTAATAGCATCATCGGGTGGACCCATAGATTTATATTGATTATAATATTTCTTTGAAGAATCTAAGCGGTATTTTGCATCAAGTATAAGGTGCATATCAGGCCAGGCAGGATCATGGAAGGTAATCAGCATATCAGGCATTTGAGGAACCAGAACAGGTTCATTCTTAAAAAAGCGATTATAAACAACATTTATTGTTCGATTTCCTCGCATTTTAAAATCCACTGTTGTAGTTTTTCCTTTTTGTAGCATTACACGAAGCCCTTGCTGTCTTATAGAAAAAATGTTTTTTGCCGAAATTGGCTGGCCCGTTTCCTCTGCTATGATTTCTAAAAGCGCAATGTAACACCAGTATTCATACAGCACATTTAAATCCTTCACTGAAAGGCGAAGCGGCCCTCCCTCAATACGAAGGCCTAATTGCAGAATGAGGCAATTCTGATAAGCTTCACGATATCCCGGTGCTCCTTGCAGTTGAAGCGAAGTAAATCCCTGTGGCGGATTTCCCTGAGCAGTGGCAATCGATTCATGTTTGGTTAACGCACGCATGCGACACTCCAGCTTGCCAAGCTCGCTAATAGCCTGATCTCGCCGCAAAGTCCTTATCTCGAGTGCTTCCTGCTGTTTTAAAATAGAAATTTTTTGGCAGATTCTATTAAGCTGCGCTGCGAGCCATCGATGCTCGGGAGTGTTTAAGGTGGTACGTGCTCGTCGTTCGATGAGCATTTGCCGAACTTTAAGGCCATTTTCAAGCTTCAGCAAATCACCCGACCCAGCACCCCGTCTGACAGCCAATCTTATGGTTGAATCTATTTTTTTTATTTTACCGGCTTTTGTTAAGGTTGGTTCCCGCAATAGTCCACGTATTGGATGTCGGTTAATCTGCTGAAATGCCTCTTCAAGTTTGTTTGCAACATTTTTTAAGAGATATAGCCATTCAAGTTGTGTTGGTTGGGGAACATGGGACTCAACTCCCAATTTAAAAGTTGAGCGCAGATATTCAAAAGCAAGTCCCGTAAGAACATCCTGAACTTCGGCTATCATCTCATCATAATCTGCTTTGTAGTCAAGCTTGGATGGAAATATCTCAACAAGAAAATCAAATTCCGGCTTGCCATTGACAAAAACTGAAAATTCGCTTGAACCTATCTGTGAACCAAAATTTATAATGCCTTGGTGGATTCTGCTGTTTTCTCTCTTGTGCAGATTTTGTGTAATCAAAGGATCATGGTGAATGATTCCCACCTTGTCGCCAGGCTTTGCAGTTGACGCATATACATCATAATTGCATTGTTCAAAAAGGTGTGGCCCCTCGAATCGATGTAGATCAGCAGCTAAAGCTACCGGGATACCGGAACGTTCTATACGGGAGAACACTATGTCTCTTCTTTTTGGGATGATTTTCAATAGGCCGGAAACATTTGAAATGAATTTTGGAGTGGGGGATTGCTTATCGTTTAACTTACTCCATGATAGAGAAACCCTGTCTGTCTCAATTCTAAAAAGTGTCAGGTCATCCATAATTTACTCTAAAGCCAGAAGGAAGTAAACCCTTCATTCTTTATTCTATCCTGCATCAGACATAACCTTGCAGATGTAAAGGGATATTTGACATCATCATTAATTCTGCTGGGCCTGCCCAATGCATCCCATTTGTCAAGAAAGGGTTGAGAATCATCTTCGTTCTTAAAGGGCTTTCCTTTTATTGCCCAACCTAAAAGCTCATAAACAACGCGTCTTACAGGAGAACTGCCGCCGACAATACGGGGTAAAATCTTCATTTGTAATGCAAGATCAAACGGGTCAACATTATTACCATCATGGGTTTTGAAAGAAGAGATTGAATTCTGTGCGTGAAGAACGAACATAACAATTTCATCGCGCGTGCGGTAACCAATCTGAAGCTGTGCATTAACAAGAATGTTATTAATCTCTTTTAAGTTAGCTATGATTTCTTCTATTTTTTTCTGTTCACCATTTGAATAATCTTCAAGCTTCCCAAGCTGTATGGCACGTGGATACCAGTTGTTTAATGGCCAATTTATTCCACTGACCGTTTGCATATTAGCAGCCTTCCAGTTTTCAAGATCGATATCGGAAAGTTCAATAGTAAAGGCCCGATCAAGAACTTTGCGACTGAATCCATGAGAACTTTCATCCATGTTTACAGTACCGACGATAGCCAGATTTGGAGGAAGCCCATATTGTGCCCATTCTGCATCGTTCTCTGACAGTTTTTGTGAAACCAGTGGGCCGCTTTTAAATCCGCCGCCTTCCGCCTCTCTGCGGTCTTCAATTCTACTGAGTACTTCGGCAAAATAGTGTTCAACCCGTGCAAGATTCATTTCATCAATAATACAAACGTAGTGTTTATCATTATTTGCGCCGGCCTCCTTGATTATTTCCAATAACCTTCCAGGACGGAAATTACCCTGTAGATCACAGTAGCCTAAAATATCTGAACTATCAGTCCAGTCGGGACGAACAGGAATAAGCTCTGCTTTTCCTCCTGTAGCTTCAGCCACAAGCGCTGGAAGTTTTGATTTACCGGTACCTGACACACCTGCAAGAATAATAAAAGGTTTTGTGCGAAGGGCGGTTATATAGGTTGCTATCTGCCAAGGTTCAAAAACAAAGCCTTTCGCCTTACAGTATTGAATTATCATTAAATCTCCGTTAGGTGGTTTCACTTTTTTTTCTTCGGTGGAGGAAATGAGTTGCTGAAGTTTGTCTTTGCAATCATTTAAAAGTTTGTGGGATTCTGTTAAAGGGTCGGTATAAATTTCCAGAAGCTGACCACTCCTTTGAATATTATTTTCCATTATACTTGGCCCTTGCACGTCATTGCTTATTAAATTCGTAGATTCTGCAGCCCCCAATGTTTTCCACCGCCAAGGTTGAGGAATTTCTTTTTTTTCTATTATTTTGAATCTTATAAATTTTTCAAATTCTCCATCCACCTTAATTTGCTGTCCGGCATCCTCAAAAGAAGACTTATTGGAATCGATAGTAGCTTGAATGCCTATCTTATCTATTTCAGTAAACAACGAGTACATATGTGTTCTATTAACAAAATAGACTTTTTCACCTAAACTCACTTGTTTGAATTTTTTGTCATTCCAATAAAAAAAGTTTTGATCAGGAAACAATAATTTTTCAGCATTTGGAGCGGCGCTTTGTGCTATTTCATAAATTTTAACATTAGCCATTTTTATACTCCGAATATTTTAATGATTTTCCTCTTACTGTTTCTGCCGGGTATTTTAATTTGTTTTTTTCAATCTTTTCATCTGCTGCTTCAAAAAGATCTATGCCTAATTTGTCTGCAAGTCTGACCAGATAAATAAAAACATCTCCGATTTCTTCTTTAACTTCTTCCAGTTTATAGGGCGTAAGGTTCTTGCTTTGCTCTTCAGTAAGCCATTGAAAATGTTCAACAACCTCCGCTACTTCGACGCTGAGTGCCATAGACAGGTTTTTGGGGGAATGGAATTGATCCCAGTCTCGCTCCTTAGCAAACTCTCTGAGTTTTTTAATGAGCTTTTGCATTTAAGTCCCTAATTAATGAACGTTTGATTTATGGACATCAAGAGCCATCTTGTATGCATCTGCAAAGTCAAGCCCTGTATCAAGATCAGGTTCAATAATCTTGAAGCCTGTGTACATAAGGCACAAAAGATGAAGCCCTGTAAATTTTTTCTGTGGGATACTTTTTAAGAGATGGGTTTTGTCAGGGTCGGTATAATCTATGCCTTTTGTTCCGAGCGTGCCGATTTCTGAAACAATACTAAAAATTTCTTCTCGTGATTTATTGTCAAATCTTTGAAGCGCATCAAGGCAATAGTAAAAAGCTGCTGGTTCTTTTTCTTTCAGTAGTTCAGGATCGGTTGCGCCATTGGGAGAGCTTTCTGCCGGAGATGGCTCTGTTATGTCCAGTTGCCAGTCATACCAGCCTTGCAGTTTCAGAAGCCGTGCATATTCATCAACCATTTCATATTCATCACCGGGGATAAAAGAATCTATTTTATCCTTCCAGATGTTAAATAATTTCATGCCTGCCTGAAAAACTTTCGACTTTTTATAGGGGGCGGCATAGTTTGATTTATTATTTAAAAGATAATCAAGAAAAAGTGCTGAAGCGCAATTAAGTGTTATGTTGGCACGATATATGAGGGGGGGGGTAAGCTTCTTTATTTTACTGCTTGTAAGAACATAGAGCGCTTCCTTGTGTAACTGGTCCAGTGAAACAATTTGACTTGGACGCAGTTTGTCATATTTTTGGAAAATACTGTATTCAACCACCATATCAAGGGGACAGTTGAAAAGCTGGTTGCAGAGTCCGCTTGTAATTTGAAGCGTTACCTGTGTTATTTTATCCTCTGCGTAGCCTTGTTTTTGTAGTTTGTGAACATGATCACTGATTGAAC
>Ga0207996_1002553_pt1 | contig 10906 bp, 1 predicted proteins | sample AntAceMetag02UKG_FD_184773 | JGI IMG/M metagenome (GOLD analysis project Ga0207996, IMG submission 184773) | Saline lake microbial communities from Ace Lake, Antarctica - Antarctic Ace Lake Metagenome 02UKG (SPAdes) (version 2) | ecosystem: Environmental > Aquatic > Non-marine Saline and Alkaline... | reverse complement strand
ACAAGGTCTCCATGATCAAACACAACCTCTTCCCGATTCCAGAAATCAGTAGCAACTACCTTCAAGGGGATTTTCAGATTTTCAAAGGTAGAAAGATTATATTCTTCCCGGAGCATTTTGATAATTCGTTCACCTTTGACCAGTCCATGGATAGCCGGGATTGAAAGATCAATAAACTTGCCCCAATTGAGAATATTGATTTTGTGATATAATCTTTCAATTTCATAGGGAGAAAGACCTGAACAATACATTGCCCCGATCATTGCACCAATACTCGTGCCACTCACGATATGTGGTGTGATATCCAGATCAGCAAGAATTTTAAGAAATCCAATATGAGCCAGTCCTCTCGCTCCACCTCCACCAAGGGCAATACCTAACCTTTTATCTTTAAAAGTCCTATTCAAAAATTCAAACATCTCTACCTCCACTGTTGAAAGACAATTCTTAGCAAGTTATAATGTCAAGTAAATCTCTCAGCTTAGATACTACTTACCTGGTATGAAGCAATAACGCTCCAGAGAAACATAGCACATACTGACATTTACATATTACTAAGTGCTATGTTGTTCCTCTTGAAGTAGCCTTAATAGGATGCAGATGACATGTAAAATGTCATTGGGGTGGGAATTAGAGAAGAAAGAGGATGGATTTAAGTAAAAATATTAAGAGGAGCAATCAAACCGAGAGGATTCGGTTTGATTGCTTGAGGAGAGAGAGATCAAAAGCAGAAGTAGCAATTCTGATACCAAATGGATAAAAAAAGATGTACAATAGAATGTAGAATAGTAAAAATGGGATGGGAGTCAGCAGTTAGGAGGGTGGTCTCTCCGGTAGTTTTCGCCCAAAAAGAGCTATAATCGCCCAGAAGCTAAGTTAAACAATGAAGTTTGAATTAAGCTCCAGAGGTAGAGAGCAGCCGGAAGTTAATAATTGAAAAGAGATTAGCATGGAAATTCTAAAAATCAAATATCAATAGGTTTGGAATGTTTTATGCTTTTTAATTTAAGAATAGAATATTAAAAAAAAGGGAATTGATCAAATGAAAAAAAGTTTTTTACTTTTTACAGTATTATTAATATCTCTGATATTAAATTGCGAAATCATTCAGGTACCGGGCGATTTTGCCACAATTCAAAGTGCGATTGATGAAAGTGTGGATGGAGATATAATTCAGGTGAGTATGGGTAACTATGCTGAGCAATTATTAATAGAGAAATCAATCAGTATTATTGGTGTCGGTTCAGAGTATACCAGCATAGAATTACCTGCGGACAGGGATAACGTATTAAGTCTGGATAATGACATCGATTATCTGGTGGCAGCCAGTTCCGACAGTTTACTCAATTTCCGACTCAGTGGTTTTACATTGAATATGAACGAGCAGGTAAATCTTAACGGGGCAGAATCACTTTATGGTGTGATACTGCATAATGTTGAATCTGATGGTATGCCAGCATTAAGCAGCTGTGTGTTGACAGGTTTTAGTGATGACTCCGCAGTTTCAGGTATAATGCTGGCAGGCAGCAGCAATTGTGAAATAACAGGCAATGAGATCATTGAAGCCCCACATTATGGTATAGCCTGTGGTTTCAATACGAATGGCCTGGTGGCAAATATCCATGATAATACGATCACAGGGAGTTTGAATTGCGATGTAGGTATACTTTTAATGAACTGTGAGGGCAGCAGTTTTGCGAATAATATCATTGATGGTTATAATGGGACAGGTGAGGATTTTTTTACTGCAGGGATGTGGATATATTCAACAGATAATTTGGAGATAGGTCCTGGGAACGAGGTGAGTGATTGTTATAGAGGTATATATTTCAGTAATTCAGACGGTTGCGATGTTTTTGAAAATAGTGTAAGTGAGTGTTATCGTAATTATATTACTTTGGTGAATAGCAATGATAATCATGTATTTGGTAATACAATCACGGGATTTTCACCGACGGGTTATGCAAACAGAGGTATTAGTTTTGAAGGAGATGTAGGTTGCGATAATAATTTGATAGGTGGAGACAGCGAGGAAGAGGGCAATGACATCTGGTTTTCTACTTATGGCTACGGGACACTTTACTGTATTTTGGTGCAGAGTGAGAGTGTAACTGGAGAGCGGATAAATTATATTAGGAACAATCGGATCAATGGTGGGAAAAGGGCAATTCAGATAGATGACATCAATGATGGTACTCTGGTGGTTGAGAATAATATCTTTAATGATATGGAAGAGAGTTCATATTGCACGATATGTAGTTTTGATCAGGGATTTGGGATGGATTATCAGATAAATAATAATACCTTTTACGGTACTGTGAGACCAATAGAATTTTGGGGTGCGCATGAGGTAGATATAACCGGGAATACTTTTACAGGTGAGATTAATTATGATGTAATTAATTTTGGGAGAGTTACGGGTGGAAGTGTGATAAGTGGTAACAGTTTTGATGTGAGTAGCGTGGCTAATTGTGTGAATATTCAGACAGCTTATCTGGGCGTGGAAATTGCTGAGAACAGTTTTATTAATTATGAGGGTGGGGCAATGATACTGCATAATGATGCCAATGTGCATGATAATGAAGTAACAACCTGCAATCGTGGGATTGAGATAGTGGGTACAGCCGAAGTAGTGATCGCAGGTAATGAGATAGCTGATTGCAGTATATATGGTATAAATCTGGGTAGTGACCTGAGCAATGCGGAAATAACAAATAACACGATAACGGGTACCAGCACTGGGCATTATGCAATAAGCTGCAATAATGTGAACAATTTGATAGTGAGCGGAAATACTATCAGTGAAAATGGCAGCGGACTGCTATTAAATAGTTATGAGACTTCTTTATGGGTACAAGATAACAGCTTTATTGATAATGAGTTTGTGGGTATATCTGTATTTACGGAAGTAGAGAATATTACAGGGAATACATTATTAAATAATGCTAGAGGTATAGAAGCTTATGCAGCCTTTACAGCGACAAATAATGAGCTGCTTTATCATCAGTATGGCAGTGTGATCGTGCACAGCGAAGGACCTAATGTTGTGGAATATAACTGGTGGGGAGATGAGACAGGACCGCAGGGCATGGGTTTTGGTGGCAGCGGCAGTAATGTGATCACCAATGGCAATATCGTGGACTGTGTACCCTGGTGGCGCGATGTGGAGATGACTGCTTCATATAATCCCCAGGAAGCGAATATACTATTGCCAGATAATTTTTTGCTGGAAATGAATGTGAATACTACAATTGATTTTGATGCATATATAAACCGGGATGAATTTGAGCTAAGCTCAGATGGCAGTGTGAATATTGGGATAAGTATCAATGGCTCAGAAGTAACTTTTATGCCAGGGGCAAACTGGACAGGGAGTGAAGTGCTAAATTTCACTTTAACAGTGGGAGACACAATTCGCACAGATGATGTGGAAGTAGTTGTAGAGGAAGTTGCACTTGTATTACCGGAGATATTAGCGAGTGATGAGGATGTAGCAATTAATCAGGATTTCAGCAGTTATATCGTGGGTAATGGCTTGAGCCTGATGTGCGAGGTTAGCGAGAATTTCAGTGTAGATATCAGTGGCTATAATGTGGTGATAAGCCCGTTATTAAACTGGTTTGGCAACGAAATACTGACTTTTTATCTGGAAGATACAGGTGGGGTGTCAGTAGTGGAAGACAATGTGATTGTGATAATAAATCCGGTAAATGATGCACCTGAAATAATCAGTATAAGTCCTGAAAGTCCAGAATTTAATGTGATAGGTGGAGAACTGATTCCATTTGAGATAGAGTGTATAGATGTGGATAGCGAGTTAAATTACAATTGGTATTTGAATAGCATTTTCTGGGGTGAAAACGCCAGTTTGGTGGAATATCAGACTAATAATCCCGGCAGCTTCAATATGGCAGTAGTAGTTAGTGATGGAACCACCAGTCTGGAAACCAGTTGGGCAGTGACAGTAGTGGAAGGACCAGCCTGGGAAATAGTAATCTATCCAAACAGCACCGTGATCTATGCGGAAGTGACTATTGATGGTGAAATTGCAGAAGCTGGTGATTTAGTGGGAGCTTTTATCGAAGAAGCTGAAGATCGTGAAATCGAATGTCGAGGGATAGGAGATATTTTTGTTTATGAAGGACATTCATATACTACATTTAATATTCAGGGTTCTTTGATAGAGACTGTAAATTTTGAGTTATATGACCTTAGTGCGGATTTGATCTATACAATATCATATAGCACAACTACAAGTCCGGGTGGAGATTTGGGATATTTTCCAGATAATATGATCCCATTAGATGCTAGCAGCAATCTCCCTCCTGTGATAGATTTGCCTGCTTCGGTTGTGATCTTGGAAGACGAACCCTATCAGCTTGATTTCAGCGAATTTGTAAGTGATCTAAATGGTGACGAAATGCTCGTGAATTGCCTATATAATGAGCATATAGATGTTCAAATAGAAGGTATGAACGTGATATTGCAAACTGAATTGAACTGGACCGAAGCGGAGCAACTGATTTTTGAAGTAGATGATCAGATGGGCATGACTCGTTTGGTAGCGATAGACAGTATGATGGTTTATGTGATACCACAGCCTGATCCACCAGTAATAGAAATAGCCGCAGCACTTGAGACGGATGAAGATATTGCCATACATCTGCTGCTGAATGAAAGTATTTATGATCCTGATGGTGATGAGATAGTGATAGAATATATAGAATCTGAACATCTGAGCATTGAGATCACTGAGAGCGAATTAATCATAATTCCGGAAGAGAACTGGTTTGGGGAAGAAGGTATAACGATAAGTGCCAGTGATGAGCGTAGTAGAGAAATTGTGAGTCAGGACGTGATGGTGACTGTGGTGAGTGTGAATGATGCTCCCGTGATAATGCTTCCAGATGAATATGATATGTTAGAAGATGAAATAGGAGAACTAAATTTAAGTCTTTACATATATGATATTGACAACGAAGTGCTTGAATTAAGTAGTGAACCCAATGAAAATATCTCAGTAACTATTGCTGGTTTAGAGGTGACACTGGTTCCTGATGAGAATTATTTTGGTCAGGAGCTCATTTACTTTGAGGTGGATGATAATGATTCTCGGGCAGTAAGCAGTGATTCTATTTTAGTAAATGTGGGAGCAGTGAACGATGCACCATTTATTGATCTGCCAGAGAGTTTTGAGCTGGAAGAAGACGGGACTGGATATTTGGATATCAGCAGTTATATAGGCGATGTGGATAATGACAGCCTGAATGTGGATGCTGATGATTCTGATCATATATATATCACAGTAGATGGCTATATTTTGGGAATTGAGCCAGAGAGCGACTGGTTTGGCAGCGAAACGATCACAGTAATAATTTCAGATGATGTGAGCCGTCTGATCGCTACAGATGAGATAGCAATAATTGTGAGTGCAGTAAATGATGCCCCTGAGATCAATTTACCAGAAAGTTTCAGCTTTAATGAAGATGAACAATTGATAGAAGATTTTACGGACTATCTGTCTGATATAGAAGGAGATATGCTTCTATTAACCGCGGAAATGACGACTAATCTGGAAATAACTATCACGGATTATGAAGTAACTTTTAACGCTGCAGCAAATTGGAATGGAGTAGAGCTGGCAATATTCAATGTCTATGATAATCGAGGACGACTTGTAGATACAGACAGTGTGGATGTGATAGTGGTATCTGTGAATGATGCCCCGCAGGCTGCATTCCTGATTGATCAGACAGTGATAGATGGTAATAGTATCAGTTTCGACGGCTCAGACTCTTATGATTTAGAAGGAGATGAGCTGGTATATTTTTGGGCGACAACTGAAGATCTGTTAATTGATGATCCTGTGGCAGTTTCTATAAGTATTTTTGCAGAAGACGTGAGTGAAAACTATCAGTCAACATTAATATTAACTGTATACGATGGTGAATTGTTGGGTGAATCATCCTGCCAGATTACTGTCTTGGACGATGAGCCATTTAATTTGCATGCTGAGCATACTGAGACAGATGATGTGTTATTTAACTGGGAGCAGCAAGAGGGATTTAATGCTACCAGTTATGAAGTATATCTTGATAGTGTATTTGTAGGGACAACCGATGAGCTTGAATATCTATTGAGTATGGAAGAAGGGATGCATTTGCTGGGAGTAAAGGCGATTAATGGTGAATATGCGTCAGAAACAATGGAAATCAATTATGAGCATACTGATATTTGGGAAGAGGAAATACCTAAGTATAATGGCATAGACAGGATATATCCCAATCCTTTTAGTGGAATACAGCGAAATATGTTGACAATAGAATATTCTGTGGATAAAAAAGGGAAAGTGGAAATCTCAGTATATAATGTATTAGGGCAGAAAGTGACAGATTTATGTGATGAAATAAAATCACCCGGAAATTACGAAATACATTGGAATTTTAAAGGATATGGTAATCGGGATTTAGGAAGTGGAGTTTACTTAATCTTATTCAGGAGTGAAAGCCAGGAAGAGATCAGGAAAGTGAATTTAATAAAATAAGAAATTTTTTAAGCAAAAACATGAGAGGGAAGAATGAAGAAAAATGGTGTAATTTTTTTAGTTTTATTTTTTGTATTATTGTTACAGGCAACCGACAGACATGTAGGCTCCGGGCAGACTTATACGACGATAACAGCAGCGTATAATGCCGCAGCAGATGGTGATAATATCATCATCCATCCAGGAACCTACGAGGAAACAGTTCATATCAATAATGACGATTTAACATTCATCAGCAGTGATGGGGCGGCGACTACCATCTGGCGGGGAACCGGGGGAAGCTCAACTACAGCATATCTGCATGGAGTGAATGCACTTGGTATAACCATCGATGATATTACTCTGGAGATTGAAACCTATAGTGGTAATCCTCATACCGGAGATATGTGGTTAGTGCAGTGTGAGGGTAGTACGACAGGTTTTACGGTGCAGAACTGCTTATTAACTAATGCTGGGCGTGGAATTCAGTTTCATGGTACTGGCAGCAGTGGGTATTTGATCGATAGTAATGAGATATATGACAATGAGTATGGTATTGCATTTGATAATCCAGCCTCCGGAACAATCAGTAATAATGAGTTTCATGACAATAATTTCTCAGCTATACAGCACTTTAATCCTACTACATTTACCCAGACCGTTACAGGTAATTCTTTTACACTTGATGCCCGAATAGCGGAATTGAAATGCAATATTACTATGAATGATAATCTGATCAATTCTACTAGCTATGGAGTTATTTTGGGATCAAACAAAACATTTGATTTGGAAGATAACTGGTGGGGAGCAGCTGGTGGTCCGGGATCTTCCGGGGCAGTGGGAATCGTAACAAATGGCAATACTTATGATGCTACACCCTGGTTCATAGATTCAGGATTAACGGGTAAATCTCCAGTTATAGGAAGTACCGGATATGAATCAATCGCTGCGGCAGTGAGTGCAGCCAGTAGTGGAAATACTATCAACCTGGCTGGTATATATTACGAAAAAGTATACATAGACAATATAAGTTTGACCTTGCAAGGTGATGGGATGAATACTACAATTATTGATATTCAGCAGAACTCATCAGGCTATGAGCATAATAATAATTATGCAGTATTAAAGGCGACTTCCTCAACTGGTGATAAAACGATCAATGTATATGACCTGACGTTAAAAAACTCTGGCAGCAATGATTCTTATGGTGCTATCTATATGAATAATGGTTGTCAGGGAAATATTGAAAGAGTATATATGGATTGTTATGAAAGTAGCAGTAATTCCTTATACAGACCTATTGAGTTTTCAACAAATGGAACAATTAATATTGAAGAATGCGTAATCGATGGAGGTGCCCAGTTTGGTTGGTACACTAACTTTATGGGTAGTGTGAGTATTAATATTAATGAATGTAATTTCCTCAATATGGGCTCAGCCAATTTATGGAACCAGAGTAGCGGTTCCATCGATGCAGAACGAAACTGGTGGGGAGATACGGATCCATCAGATAATGTGAATGGGTCAAACATAGATTATACTCCCTGGTATCTGGACAGTGACCGTTCACCAATGATAATCTCGGCAACATTAGCTGCTGATAACAGTTATCTTGATTTAGAAATGATTGAAGGCTGTTACAGCACAGATGCTGGCAGTGGAGATTTGGCAGCCAGTGATTTTCAGGTATCAAATTTTGCCGCCAATGGTGGAGGTTGCTCAGGAGTATCTATCAACACAGTAACTCATACAGCCGGGAATACTACAGTCCGGTGTAACTTGAGTTCAACAGGATTTGCTTCTGGAGTAGAGACTTTTGAGATAATACCAGCTACAGCGTCATCGGTTTATGATGAAGATGGTAATTGTATGTCTGTGAGCCAGACATCAGGAACGCAAACTTTGAATAGTCAGCGTCCGATACTTACTGATTTGAGTGTAAACAGTACTAATACCTCAGCCACATTGACTTTTAATCAGGCAGTATATGCCAATTCAAATAGTACTGGTGATTTACAGAACTCTGATTTTAGCGTAACAGTGAGTGGTGGTAATGCAACTTTGGGCAGCAGTGATGTAAGCCATACAGCAGGATCAACAACTGCGGTTTTTACACTAACACTAAATGGCACAGCAAATGGGGCAGAAACTATCACAATTGAACCGGCAGATGCCAGCTCTATTTATAATTCAGGTGGTGGAGCTATGCTGGCAAGCCAGACGATCAGCGATGATTTGAATGATCTACTGGCGCCTACAGCAACGGATTATGATCCTGAAGATAACTTAACTGGAGTAGGACTGGGAGCAGACCTGGAATTGACCTTTAGCGAAAATGTACAGGCAGGCAGTGGCAATATTGTAATAAAACAAACTTCCGATAACGGTATTTTTGAAAGTATTGCAGCCGGATCAGGGCAGATCAGCTATAGTACAAATACGGTGACCATTAATCCTTCCAGCAACCTTGATCCATCTACGGGCTACTATGTAAACATTGATAATGGTGCGATTGAGGATTTGAACAGTAATGCTTATCTAGGAATAAGTGGTAATTCCACCTGGAATTTTACGACAATGGGTCATCCTGTCCAGAATCTTACACAGATGACAAATCATCTTACTATTCAGGATGCTGTGGATAATGCTTCAGCAGGGGACGTGATATCCTGTGTGGCAGAAACATATGAGGAACAAGTAGTAATTGATATTGATCTTACATTGCAGGGCAGCGGTTCAAGTGACTGCGTAATAAGGGCTCCAGCCAGCTTGACTACTGCAGATATTGATGGAACTGCTTATGGATATGCGGTTCTGGCAAATCCTACTTCAGGAACGATCAATGTGAAACTGACAGGATTTCATATTGATGCAAATGGGCAATATTCCACCACTACCCGTTTCTCAGGAATTATTTTCAATGATGTTTATGATAATACTTTTGAAGCAGGAATCTACAACTGCCTGGTAGATAATATGGGATCTGGAGTAAATAATGCGGGAATCACAGTTTTTGGAGAATCAAAACTTACGGTAGATAATAATACCATAGAAGATTATTCCCACAGAGCTTTAGCGTACTATTCCGATTCAGTGGTCGCTAATGCACTCGTAAAATTTACCAATAATACTGTCACAGGTACATTGAGTAAATCAAAAAGTGGATTTTACGTCATAAGAACCGATAATTTCGTGATCAGTGGAAATACAATTTCTAACTGCAATGAGACATCAGCTGGAGCATTATGGATTTGGGGATGCAGTGATGGTACGATTTCGGGTAACACTATCAGTGACAGTTATTATGGAATTGCTATTTATGAAGGCTCTGATGGAAACGAAATAAGTAATAACTCATGTACTGATTGTTCATATAGTGGAGCTTTGATCAGTGATAGTGATAATAATGACTTTAATTCAAATAATATAATTAGCACAATAGATGTACCATGTGGAGTCCAGTTTGTGGGTGATTCTGCTGGCAATACTCTTGATCAGAATACTTTCACATTACCTTATTCAGGAAGTGAGATGTTAAGATGTATCCAGGTAAATGGAACTGCGGGTGCAAATAATGTGCTATCTAACAACACCTTGACAGGTGGACGCAGAGGAATTCAGGTCGATGCAAGTTTTACGGGACCATTAACTATTTCTGGCAATACGATTCAAAATAATGGAGTAGATAGTGGGGTGAAAGCCGGGTTATGGGTTGACGGAGGTGAATTCATAGTAAGTGATAACACATTCAGCGGTGTGGTCAGGAATATTGAGATCAGTGGGTATGTAATAATGGATATCAAGGGAAATACTATTGATCCTGATGGTGGAGCAGCATATGAATTGATTAATGTTGGATCTGGAACAAGTACATCCAGTGATATTGAGATAAATTACAACAACTTCGAGAATTTTTCCTGCTCAGTTATAAATAACAGAGCCAGTGGATTGAGCGTTGATTTTGAGAATAACTGGTATGACGGCAGTTTACCAGCATCATATATTGTAGGAGATGGAACCACAGACTATACACCGTGGTTAACAGGAGCTGTGACAACCTGGGGTATGGTAGATGATGGAATAGCCACAGAGATTGGAGAAAGTGATGCTGAAATGACAGTAACGCTGACAGGTGCGGGATCCTCAAATTATCTGGAGGGATATGTGTATGGTAGTAAGACAGCATTACTGCAGAAATTTACTGGTGAACGCTATCCTGACGGGTTCAATTCACGTACTGCAGTAGTGTGGGGTTGTGAGGAAACTGGCAGTGTGACAGGAGATTTGGACTTTGATATGACTGGAATTATAGGAATAACAACATTGGGAAATTCAATCCTGATGTGCCGAGATGATGCTGTTGACAGTTCCTGGGAATCTGTA
>Ga0207996_1002552_pt1 | contig 10909 bp, 11 predicted proteins | sample AntAceMetag02UKG_FD_184773 | JGI IMG/M metagenome (GOLD analysis project Ga0207996, IMG submission 184773) | Saline lake microbial communities from Ace Lake, Antarctica - Antarctic Ace Lake Metagenome 02UKG (SPAdes) (version 2) | ecosystem: Environmental > Aquatic > Non-marine Saline and... | reverse complement strand
AGCCAGAAATGGCTATCAGGTGGAGAAGTATAAGAGGCGTGAAAATCTTCTTAATAGTGAATTTTCTGGATTGATGAAAATCGTTTATAGTGATGGCACTGAAAGAAAGACATCGTTTGAACTTGAAAAATTTCACTTTGGCGGCTGCAAATTTTGGTATGATGATAAACAGATAACAAAACTATCTAAAGAGAAATTATGAAAAATATAATAATTGTCTTATTTGCTTTGATCATTGTGATGCTGGGACTTTCCTGGATAATTAATCGAGATAAAGTGCCATCAGAAGTATTATTAACAGTCACACTATCCGGGAAATCAATTGAAATAGGTGCTTTTCCAGAAGATGCTATTGAAATAGTGGAAACCGGACCGGGGAGATCAGAACAGGCGATAGCTGTTAAATATTTTCTGAAATCCTATCTGGAAGATAATAGCTGGAATAAACTTACTTTCATTTCGAGTGATAATGCTGAGCTTACTATTAACAGGAAAGAACTTGATTCTCTGTATCTTTCCTTGATCAGTAAGGAGGGGGAATCGTATTTGAGATTGATAATTCCATCCGATGCTTTTCATCAGCGCTGGCTGAAATATATCACTCAGATTGACTTAAAATGAAACTGCTGCAGGTAGAGGATCTTGGTTTTAAATATCCTGACCAAAAAGACTGGCTGTTTTCAGGGTTATCTTTTTCTATCGAATCGGGACAAATAATGGCACTCACAGGAGATAACGGTTCAGGGAAAACCACTTTGCTTTACATGCTGTCTGGCATCATTCCACGTCACCGGCAAGGGGAAATAAAAGGAGAGATAATTCTGGCAGATATTGATCACAAAAATGCAGCTCTGCCTGAACTTGCTGCCAATATTTCTTTGGTGATGCAGCAGCCTGAGGATCAGATATTTTTTCCAACCGTAGAGCAGGAACTGGCTTTTGCACCAGAAAATCTGTGCCTTAGTGTGGAAGAAATAAATTCGAGAATCGACCAGGTACTTAAACTTTTGAATATTGTAAAGCTAAGATTTGCTGATACTGATAAACTGTCATTTGGACAGCAAAAACTGGTAGCTTTGGCAGCTATTCATACATTGCAGCCCAAAATATTATTACTGGATGAAATCAGTGGTGGACTTGATGATGATAAATTAGCTGCTGTCTGTCAGCTTATCAGAGATTATACTGATTCTGGAAAGGCAGTTATCATCGCAGATCATTATCCCGGATTATTAAAAATGGCAGATATTACTTTAGATCTGAACTCAAAATGAATAATCTGATAACTCTGAAGAACTTTTCTTTTGCATTTTCTGAAAAGGACATTTTTCAGGAGATTGATCTTGAAATTCCTCTGGAAGGAGTCAGCCTGCTCTCAGGTGAAAATGGCTCAGGGAAATCCACATTTTGCAGATTACTGCTTGCTTTGCAGTCCGGCTATAAAGGTAAATTGCTTTTTAATGATCTTGAGATCGCTGGTACTGATACAGAATCAATTGCAGAAGAGATCATATATCTTAGACAATCTCCTTCTTTGAATTTGCTGGCAGCTACTTCTATGTTAGATTTGGGTATCTGGCAAGCTGGATTTGAGGTGAATAATATAGATGAAGCTGCAATTGAAAAAGCACTTAATTACTTTGATATGCTAAATTATAAAGATAAACCCGTGTGGGAACTTTCTGAAGGGCAGCGACAAAGAGTAGCACTTGCTGCACTGCTGCTGAACAAACAAAAAATATGGCTGCTGGATGAGCCTGCTGCAGGATTGGATAGCACCCGGCAGAGACAATTAAAAAAACTGATAATTGAGCAAAGCAAACAAAAAGGAATTTTGATCATCTCACACAGATATGACCTATTTGCTGACGTCTCAGAAAAAATATATGAAATTAAGGAAAAATCCATAAACTTAAGGAAATAATGAAAAATATACTATTTATTATTGTAATTATATATTGCTTCTCTATGTATGCTGCTGAACCTGACAGCCTGAAAGCACATCCTGAACCTAAATATCTACTCGAAGGAGCGAGTATTACAGCCGAAAAACCTACTCAGGCGATAGGGAAGATCGTAGTAAAAACCTTTGATGAGCGGGTTATCAATAGTGAAACCAATATTGCTGAAGCAGTGAATGATATTTCGGGGATAAATATTTCCAAGGGTGGCAAGAACAACTCAGAATTGAGCATCCGTGGCTTTGCGAAAGAAGATGTGATGATCATGATAGATGGCAGACCCATCGGAGGTGGTTATTTTGATGCCGTGGATCTATCCTCTCTGCCAGTGGCTGATATTAAGGAAATACAAGTGATAAAAGGTCCTGTATCTGCCCTATACGGCAGTAATACCATGGGTGGAGTGGTAAATATCATCTCTGCTACTCCTGATAATTCCGCCTGGCTGGAAGGCATCATGCAAATCCAGCGCAATAATACTAATCGTTTTCAACTCTCTTCATCACATAAATTTTGGAACTGGGATTACCTGGTCTCTTTTGCCAGGTATAATACTGATGGTTTCCCGCTCTCTGATGATTTTGTCCCCGTCACTTTGGAAAACGGTGGCATCAGAGATCATTCAGCCCAAAGACAATATGATCTGCAGGGGCGTGTAAATTATGATCTTTCTGATTTGCACCGTATTGGCATCTCTGCTTCCTATACCTGGATGGATGAACGTCAGATTCCAGTTGCTACTAATGAACTTTATAATCCCAATTATCCTCTGGATATTTTCCGCAAATTTGTGGATTGGAAAAGATACCAGGTTAGTTTCCAGAACGATCTTCAGATAGACTGGAATAAAACTTTGAATATGAACCTGTATTTTGATGGCTATGACGATATTTATCAAACCTTTAGGCAACCAGATGATACTGACCTTGATCTCAATTCCAGATTGCTTAGCTCTAATATCGGGACGATTAATAAATTTACACTCAAAATGAATAACTGGGATATCATCGCCGGCTACCGGGCTGAATATCAATCATATAAAAGAAAGGATAATGGAGATTATAAGGATTGGACTTCCAACTGGCAATTACTGCAAAATCCCTTTTGCCAGGTGGAAGTCAGGCTCAATGATTTTACGTTCTCTGCCGGTTCAGGGTTTTCTATCTTTCATCAGAATCACCGTAATAACTGGATTTACCACCTTGAACCCTCTTTAGGACTTTTCTATGAAACGAAAGGTTTTGCTCAGTATAACCTGGCGATATCTAATAACGTCAATTATCCTGGTATGCATGAACTCTTTTCTTCATCTTCCGGCAATCCAGACTTAAAAGAAGAAAGTGCCTGGAAATATGAACTTTCTACACTGCAACCATTTACGGTCGGTTCACTTGCCGGAAACATGGATGTGGCTGTATTTTATAATGCCATAAATAATTTGGTTGATAAGGTATATTATGCTCATTATTCCCAATATGAAAATATTGAACAAGTGGATAGTTATGGATTGGAAGCAGCCTTCAAATGTAATTTCATTCTTGAGCATAATTTCCAGTATCGTTATTTACAATACACCGATAATAGCGATAGACCGCTTAATGAGAATCCGCAGAACATTGTAAATATCAATGAGAAGATCATGCTGCCTTATGATATATTCTTTGTATATGATGCTTCCTGGCATGATATTTCCCATAGTGATGATGAGATATTACCCGCCTATTGGCTGCATAATTTTTATCTGAATAGAACTTTTGCTAAATTCAAAGTAAAGCTCGGCATAGAAAACGCCTTTGATCAAAACTATCAGGAAAAATCAGGTTATCCTCAACCGGGCAGAGATATTATTCTGACCCTTGAAACAAGCATTTTGTAATATGAAATTCGTTCCTAATCTGCGTACCGTGATGGTTATTGTAATTTGCCTGACCGGAATTTCGGTTGCCTATCAGCAACCTAATGTGCAAATTACTCTACTGGCAATCACGATGGCTCTGCTCTTTATTCTGCGTCCATCAGCCAAGGCAAGAAAACAGCTTCTCATTCGTATTTCCAGACTTGGCAGGATCATTCTGGTGATCTTCATCTTCCAATTGCTTTTTCGCCGTAATGGAAATGTTATCTTTGAGTTCAGTTTACTGCGTATCACAGATATTGGCATTAATTATGCCCTCGCCTCCTCACTTCGCTTTTTCCTGATCATACTCGTTGCCGGATTATTGATGGATTATCCCTTTCAGGATTATCTGATAGCGCTTAACGCCTGGAAATTCCCATACGAGATCAGCTTTATAGTAGCAGCTACGATCCATTTTTTGCCAGTTTTTAAAAGGATTTTTGATAATAAAATGGAGACACTTGCCTTAAGAAATATTTCACTGAAGAAACTCACATTGCGTCAACGACTGGCTGCCTTCAAAATCCTTCTCATCCCCGTATTGGCAAATGCCATACATAATATTCAGAATCGGGCTATCTCCCTGGAATTAAGGGCTTTCCGACTACGTAAAACCCGAACTTATCTTCATCATAACAAACTTGCTTCAACAGATTTTGTGATGATTATCCTAACTCTAATATTAACAGTTATAACTCTATCAGTTCTTCAATAATTGATATTATCTTCTTGTTGCAATTCATTACTTAAAAACCTATAATAAATGAGCAATAAAATGGGTTGTACTAATCATGGAAATCTATGCTTTATATGAAGTTATTAATAAAAAAAGGATACGAATTAAATTAGGTTTAAATTTATAAATTCTAATAACAGTGGAATATTATTATATCTTTTAAGAGAATTAGTTTTTGCTTCTATAAAAGTCCAACTTTCTTTATACTTTTCAAAATAATTTATGCAAGTTAATTTCGGCAGGTAATTTTCAAGAAAAACTTCAACTGGCTCATATAGTGCTATGAGAAATTTTTCAACATTTTCAGTTTTACTTTCACCCGCTGGGTTAGGATCATCAAATAACACATGTTCAAGATTTCTTGAAAAATAATAGATTTGGTATTCGTACTGCTTTCTGATAATCGATGATTGACAGTTCATTATTTTGACATTTCTGCTCCGATTAAAATTTCGTATTTCAATATTCGTTTTCTGCTTAGAGCTGTTTACAGTGATATTTTCAAGATTGTAATAAGTCGAAACCTCTTGATTTGAATTAATGACAATATTAACATTGGAAATAAAACAACCATCTGTATCCATAATATGAATTATCGCAAGAATATCACTTGGTTTAAATTTATTTTTAAGAATAATTGTTTTAACGATATCACCAATTACAGATTTGACGGATTTTATATCTGTGACATCATCAAAAACATCTCCACCGTAAACTTTAAAAAGAATTTCTTGGGCAAAGTAAATTTCTCTCAATCTTTTAATAAGAAGCTCTTCTTCAGATGGTCCTTCCACGATAATAATCAAAACTTTCTTAGACATCTAATTTTCCTGCTTTTCGGAATGATTTCTTTATATCATAATGGTCTGTTTCTATATATAGATTCTCATTCTGCCCACCTAACTGTACAGCTCTTAAATAAATATCTCTTGAATTACTTAATTTTTTAACTCCTTTTAGATGAATAAATCTTTTACTTTCATTTGATGTTGTAAACCATAATTTCTTATTTGGTAAAACTTCGAGAGCTCTTAGATTATGTGAAGTGAAAAACAATTGTCCCTTCCCATTTTCATTAATTACCTCCAGTAATTCACCAAGCAGATATTCAAAAACGCCGGAATCCAATTCATCAATAATTACGCATGAATTGGATTTATTAAAAACTGCTATGAGAGTACTTAAAATAGAAATCAATTTTAAGATACCTGCAGATTCACATCTTAAGGGCAATTTTATCTCGTCTTTTTTTGATAAAAATTCAAACCTGATACCTGTTTGACCATTTTCCATTGTCTCATTGTTTAGTTGGTTTACTAATATCTGTAATCCGGGAACAATATTTACTAAAACTATATTAATTTGTCCAATGACTTTACAGATATCATTATAAGCTTTATCAGATAAAACCATAGGTGAACTTAAGGCATAAGGTATTTTTCCTTTTATTTCATTAAGATTGAAGCTAAAAGGCATCAATATATTCGCAAGAATCAAACCTGTTTGCTCATTATTAATTATATGAAAATTCATGCCAAAATCATTAAAGATGTTTTCGAAGATTTCGTATTCTTCATCGTTGAAATTCGATTTATAGATTTCTCTATGATTTTTATTGAAAATAAAACTCGTATTTTTTTCTAATGACATCTCATTTGCGAGTAAAATTTTCAATCTAATCTTTTCATCAAAATCCTCTAATCTGTTGTTCCGAATTATTATGTCACGACCCTCTTTTTCAACCAGGATTTTTTGTTGTTTACGATATTTGTTTTCTTTATATGATAATTTCTCAGACGAAATAAACAGCTTGTTTTCCCCTGCTTCTAAGACTACATCGTAATAAGCATAAAATTCTCCAAACTTGTTAGTTATAATAAATACAAATGACAAGTTTATTGTCTTATGATTGTAGTAGATTAAATGATTAGAGTTATCTGGTAAGGATTGCATAGTAAGAATTTTTTTTAATAGAGCAAAAGCCTCAATAGCAGCGGTTTTTCCTGAACCATTCTGACCGTATATACCAACCACATCAGAATTTCCGATGCTTTCAAAGTCAATGTCGGAACAAATTTCTCCATTTTTAATATTTTTCAAATTATTGATCATTATTTTTTTTACTTTAATTTTACTTTCCATGTATTCTCCTAATTTCTATGATGTTAAAAGAGTTTCATTAAATAAAAATGTCAAGCTAAAAGTGCGAAAAAGGGAAAAAATTATCAAAACACCTATTTACGTTTGGTTTTTCTCATTTAAGTTCATTGGATAGCTATGTGGGGGGTGGGGCGAAGGCGGGAAGGCGGGAAGGCGGGAAGGCACGAAAGCTGGAAGGCACGAAAGCTGGAAGGTGGGAAAACTAGAAGAGTTGAAAAGGAGAAGGGGCGACAACTTGAAAACTGGACTATTGGACTTCAAGAAAACTGGAATAATTGAAAATGGTAAATGGAAAATGGATGCTTCGGTCGTGAGATGGGAGACGGGAGACGGGCTGGAATAAACGAAAGCGGTATTAATAAAAGTTAATAATAGGGGGGTGTATCTTCAAAAAACGCTAAAAGAGTGACCGATGGAGGTTAAATATATACTAAACAGTTAATTATGCGGTCACATTTTGGTCACATTTGGTCACATTAGTCACTTTTTCTAACTATAATGATGAGAATTGGTGATTAGTGAATGGTGAATGGTTGCGTAATTCGGGGAGCGAGGGGGTGAGGCTAAAGTAATTGAAAATTGAAAATGGTAAATTGAAAATTAAATGTAATGTAAGAATTTTTCATCACAGAAAACTGCTGGAAAGCGAGAGGGCTTGAAGGCGGGAAGAACGAGGGCTTGAAAGCGGGAAGGCTTGAAGAGTTGAAAAGGGGGAGGGGCGAAAGTGCGATTATTATAAGATAATGTAATCCACCCAAGGAGGACAAGTCAGCCTTAGGCTGACAAGGTGTAAGAATTTTACATTACAATTTTCAATTTTACATTTTCAATTTTACATTCGGACGAAGTCCGCATTACTTATAGTACTCTGGTAATTCATCATTAATCAAGACAAAGCACCGTCTGCTAACATGTGCAAATTTTTTAAAAAAGGAGCAAACCGGTTTCCCGGCTGGATTATTGTCATTTGTAGTAAAATCCCTGCCATAGTGGGCTATGTACCTGGATTTTTTTAAGAGGTTTTTGATGTTTGATGAGGTAATAAAGGGCAAGTATTTGGCTTTATATGCCTGGGAGATGAGACTCCAGACGCCATTAAAGTTGAAATACAGGTAATTTTCATCCTGGGTGATGTATTTATGAGAAATTTTGCATTCTGCGAGTCTTTCCAGTTCTCTTAAGAAGTATATCAGCGGATTCAGGAAGTTTTCTGTTTTTTTCATTTCGCCAAGCAGGAAGTTTTTAAGCTTCTCAACATCAGGCAGATCATTTCTACTCGTTAGCAATGATTTAAACGCCAGGAAGCATCCGCCAATAATTGAATAATTATCACTAATGCGGGGCTGTATCCCTGAACAGTGAATTCTCTTTTTAACCTGCTTAATCTGAGTAATTAGATCACCAAAAGAGATATTTTTAAGAACAGTGCAAGTGAAAGATGCCCATTTTTTAGAAAGAGTTCTTGCTTGTTCAAAGGCTGTTTCATTCATTTCAATGTCATCAAGATTGACAAAGACGCAGCGGCTGATGATTTGTTTATCTTTGGGTTCCACAACTGTAGTTATTATAGTGGAGCCATTTACGCTTCTTTCAGAGATATTGCCCGGTTTAAAACCTGAGTATTTCACGGAACCCTGTCCATCGTATCTGCTTTTAATGAACTCAAATTTCTTTTCTGTTAATTCATTTAGTATGAGAGGCAGGTTATTGAGTAGAATGGATTTACTTTCGATCCCGATTTTAGTGGAATTACTGGAACAATTTATGTTTGAAAAGGGATGTTTGATGCCAAAAAGATTCTCTATCAATTCTGTAAGTCCGGTTTTACCTCTGCCAGAACCAGCTTTGATGTAGAGCAGAGGAAATTTTTTCTCTTTCTTCATATACTCCTGAAAAAATAGCGAGGCAACTGCAAAACCAATTATCAAAATTGCCTGCATACCATACAATTTAAAGAAAGTATTCCATAACTCAGAAGGGTCGAATGGCTCATCAGTTACATGCAGCATATCTGTTTTATTGAGATAATACCCTTTTTTACCGAGCCAGATAGTTGGCACAAAATCGCGGAGCAAATTGTTTACCAGGATTTTATTGCCAAAATTATAGATATGGTCAGCAATTCTGCCATAGCCCGTTGTATCGTTGATGATTTTTCCATTATCCATTTTGATGATGATATTTACCAGTTTATTGAATTGTTGCTTTGAGCAGGACAGATTATAATTAGCAGAAAGCAGCAGTTTACGAAAATTTTGACGATTCACCAGGTCTTCCGGGCTGAGTTTAAAGATGATATCATCAATTTTTAGGAAGCGGAATTTCTGATTGCCCTGCATTTTATTAAACAGGTACTCGATATTTAGGAAATTAGAGATTTTCCTGATGCCACCGGTCTTGAATTCTTGATAGATGCCGTTTTCATTAACCTTCAAGCCTGATTCTGTGAGTAATTCTGCAAAGTGTTTATCTTCTGGCAAATCAGCAGTTTTAGTGATGTGATCATTTTTATAATCCAATAATAACTGCTCTTTCTCGGGATACGAGTATGGGTCTTGCCTGGTTTTCATAATAAACCTCCTTTTTTAATAAAAAACTATGCTTAGATAAAGACAGCACTAACCTGTCTATATGTTGCGTCATAACATCTTATCCTGTAAAGGTTTATATTTCAGAATTATGAGTGTTTTAGACTTAGTAAATTGTAACCTAAACAGAGCAATTCCCTTCTGCTAATATCGATAAACTCTTTGGTAGCTATAGGTTAGGAAAAATCATGAATCGCTAAAAATGGTAATTTAGAAAATGCTATGGATAAAAAAAAAGATTAACTTGTTATTCTGTATGGAGATCGAAGTTGTGATAAATCGAAAACATGACTACATGAGAACTGCTAAGATGATAAAGAGAATATAAGAGTTTTTTTAGCCGCGAACAAACGCGAACTAGCGCGAACAAGAATGTAAGAAAGATAATAATAACCATTTACTTATTTCAACATAAAAAAAGGTACTTCTTCTCTTACTTCCGCGTCAATCCGCGCCGTCCGCGGTTAAAAATCTTTATCTTCTACAAATATAAGACTATTAACCGCTGAAAACGCTGATGTACGCGGAAAAATGTAAGAAAGCTAAGAGTAACAATTCTTTCTTTCAACATAAAAAGGTACTTCTTCCCTTCCTTCCGCGTCAATCCGCGCCTTCAGCGGTTTAAAAATCTTTATCTTCACACAAATAAAAGACTATCAACCGCGGAAAACGCGGAAGTACACGGAAGAATATAAGAAAGATAATTATAATCATTTCCTTCTTTCGTATAAATAGTTTCTTCCTCTCTTCATTTCGCGCCTTTCGCGGTTGATTTCTTTTCATAAATTATCCGCTTGATATCTACTTTAGGATAACTGCCAAAGTTCACCAGCAATCCCAGCTTGAATCCCGTTGCTTTCAGATAGTTTATCACTTGTGCAGTATGTACATCATTAAGAACTTTAACTGCCTTGATCTCAACAATGATTTTGTTGTAACATACAAAATCTGCTCGATATTTCTGTTTAAGAATAATACCATCATATTCCAGGCTTATTTCTTTTTGAGAAGTATAAGGTATAATAGCCTTCTCACATTCTATCCCTAAACATTCCTGATAGACTGCTTCCAGAAATCCGCTTCCCATGATGCTGTTAACCCTGAAAATCGCTCCTTGAATGTTATAACACTCTTTTTTATACAACAAATTATCCATTTCCAACCTCCTTCAATAATAAGAAAGATTAAGCCTTCTTCACATCAGATAACTTATTACAAATAAATAAGTTAAAATCCCAAAAAACATCTTGACTACCTCCTAACCTATCAATTATTGTCATAACGTCTTACAGGACAATAAATTAAGAGGAGTCAAGATGCCGTACTTAAACATTGTTCAACAAATTGAGTTTCCTTGGGAATACTCAATATATGAAATGAATACTCCTTTTGTTCAAGAGTATTCAAAGATATTTGAACAGCTTGATTTGAGCGATATTCAACGCTATCCCCATGGAGCAGGTCAAAAAGGATACGACAATCATTCCATGGTAAAAGCATATATTGTATATGCTTTGGAAGGTTATCGTTCCATTCCACAGCTTATCAGAAAACTAAAAAGTAAACC
>Ga0207996_1002549_pt1 | contig 10920 bp, 11 predicted proteins | sample AntAceMetag02UKG_FD_184773 | JGI IMG/M metagenome (GOLD analysis project Ga0207996, IMG submission 184773) | Saline lake microbial communities from Ace Lake, Antarctica - Antarctic Ace Lake Metagenome 02UKG (SPAdes) (version 2) | ecosystem: Environmental > Aquatic > Non-marine Saline and... | reverse complement strand
AAGCACAGGACATGATAATAAAACTTTCCGATTTTTTGAGATATTCGCTTGGACATGATAAAGACGAAAAAACAAGCCTGAAAAACGAATTAAAAAACCTACAAAGATATATTGATATTGAAAAAGTAAGGTTTGGGAAGCGTATGGCTTTTTCAATGGAAATTCCGGATAATTGTTATGATGTTTTGATTCCGAATATGATATTGCAGCCTTTGATTGAAAATACCATAAAACACGGAGTTTATAATAGCAGCGAAGAGGTGAAAGTAACTTTATCCTGCAAAAATGAAAACAATCAGTTAATTATTAAATTGAAAAATAATTACGACGAAAAAGCCTCAAATAAAAAAGGTGAAGGAATAGGATTAAAAAACATAGGGCAACGTTTGCAATTGATTTATCAAAGAAGCGATCTTTTGAGAATTAATAAATCGGGGGGGCTGTTTGAGGTTGTTTTGGTTATTCCAAAGTAGAAAAATTACATGTTTCCCGCAGATTACGCAGATTGACGCAGAAAATAAATCAGCGTTTATCTGTTGGAAAAACATTCCATATTCGGTGCCCAAATCTTATCAGGATTAGGGATTGGTAGTTTGATGAGGCTATTGTGAAATTGTTGAAATTAAACAATCTTACTATTATATAAATACTTTATAAATCTTTTTTAATATTTATTTTGAAATATGAAATATATTTTATTAACTTTGCTAAAAACATTTATTGACGTGTTTTATAGACTGGTTTTATAGAATTTGAAAAATATTTTAGTGCGTTCGAATATTTTCTAACCCTATGCTTGAAATTAAAAATATTTATAAATCGTTTGGAGAGCAAAAAGTTCTTCAGGGTTTAAATATGTCAATTGATAAGGGTAAAATATATACTTTGATTGGCGGGAACGGGACCGGGAAAACCACTCTTTTTAATTTAATTACGGGCTTCCTTAAACCTGATAAAGGAGAAATTTTATTGAATAATAAGCAGCTTGACAGGCATTCCCCCGTATCAATTAACCGAAAAGGAATTACACGTACATTTCAGGATTTGCGGATTATTAACCAATTGACAGTAAAAGAAAATATTTTATTATCATTTAAAGATAATCCGGGGGAGAAAATTATTAATTCTATTTTACCTTCAGGGATTTTTAAAAAACAATATTTTGATTTCTTTGAAAAGACAGAACAGATTCTTGAAAAAGTGCATTTAGAAAATGTTAAAGATAATTTTGCGGGAGAAATATCTTATGGGCAACAAAAATTACTGACTATTGCTTGTCTGCTTGCCAACGATGCCCAACTTTTATTATTAGATGAGCCCGTTGCCGGAATCGATAAGGATAATTATACACGAATTTATGATTTAATTATTCAACTAAAGAAAGAAGGAAAAACCATCATTCAAATTGAACATAATCACAAATTTGTTGAAAGCCTTAGTGATGGAATCTGGTTTTTAAATGCCGGAAAAGCTGTGTTATTTGATCAATATAATAAATTTGTTAACGATAAAACGGTAAAAGAAGTATATTTGAATTAGCAATTGCGAAAAATAACTAAATATGAATTATCAACTAAATATTGCATACCCTGAAAAATTGCCTGATGCACTACAACTAACACATGAGCAATTTAAAGAGAATGCAAAAATGGCTATGGCTGCAAAACTCTTTGAAATGGGAAAACTTTCATCGGGAATGGCTGCTCAACTCGCAGGGGTTGACAGAGTGTTTTTCCTGTTAAATTTGCATAAATACGGTGTTAATATGATTGACATGGATACTGATGAACTTGAATCTGATTTTAAAAATGCCTGATAAAATTGTAATTAATACCGGACCAATTATTTCAATAGTTGCTGCAACGGGAAGTTTGAATATTTTAAACAAACTTTATAAAGATGTTTATGTCCCTTATGAAGTAAACAGGGAAATTTCAGGGAGTTTTATAAAAACATTTGCATTGAAAGAATTTAACGAAGCTACCTTTCTGAGAAAAGCAAAAACACCTGTTGATATTTCTACTATTTTAAAAAATATTTTGGATATTGGAGAAGCTTCGGTTATTCAGTTAGCTTTAAACAAAAATATTCAAACGGTTTGTATTGATGAAAAAGTAGGCAGGCGCGTTGCCAGACTGAATAATTTATCTTTAATCGGTTCAACGAGTATTCTTATAAAAGCTAAAAATCTTGGTTATTTAAAATCTATGAAAAATGCTATTTCCGAAATGAAAAATAAGGGTATTTATTTGTCAGATAATATCATAAATTTTGCATTGAAGCATACAAACGAAATTTAATAAAGTATTTGATTTGTTAGAAGTAAAAAACATATCATCAGGTTATGGAAAAAAGCAAGTGCTTTACGATGTTTCTATGCAAGTTAACGAGGGTGAGGTAGTTTTACTTACGGGAGGAAACGGTTCGGGAAAATCCACTTTATTGAAGTGTATATATAATTTGCTTCCATGTTGGACAGGTGAGATATTTTTTGAAGGGAAAAAAATTAATGGTTTAAACCCATCCGATTTGATTCAAATGGGAATTGTTTACATTCCGCAAAAGGATTTTTATTTTGAAAATCTTACTGTAGAAGAAAACCTACAAATCTCAGGAAATACTTTACCAAAAAGTGAATTGAAAAAAAGAATTGCTGAAGTTTACGAATTAACAGGTCTAAGTAAATTTAGAAAACGTAAACCTTTTGATTTAAGTGGTGGAGAACGGAAAATTTTAGCTTTTGGAATGGGCTTAATTCATAAACCAAAGCTTTTTTTATTTGATGAACCCTTTGCCGGGGTTGATGCAAATAATACAAATACATTATTAAGGCTTTTTAAGGAAACAATAATAAATACTGAAAATGGGGTAATAATTGTTGAACACAAGGATGATGCGAAGCAATTGTTTACTAGAAAAATTAAAATGGAATTAGGTAGAATTTAAAATATAAAATCATGAAAAAAAATGTTTTATTCCTCACAGTTTTAGTTTTATTCTTTGGATGTAATCCGAGTCACAATGAAATGAAAACCATTGGTGTTGTTGGTCCTTTTACTGGGGATGGTGCAACATATGGTGCTTCTATGAAAAAAGGAGCGGATCTTGTATTTGGAAAAAATCCAAAGTATAAAATCATTTATGAAGATTCTAAATTAAGTCCAAAAGAAGGTGTAAATGCTGTCAATAAATTAATTAATATTAATAATGTTGACATTATTTTTGGTGCTGCTGCATCAAGTGTTAGCCTTGCAATAACTCCAATTTCTGATAAGAAAAAAATTATCTTATTTTCTTCAATTTCAACTGCAGATGACCTAACCAACGCTGAGTATTTTATTCGTAACGTACCTAAAAATAATTTGCAAGGAGAAACAGCGGCAAAATTTTTAATAAACAAATTAGGGGTAAGCGAAATTGCTCTCTTTAATGAAAATGATGACTATGGGGTTACGATCGCAAATGGCTTTAAGGCGGAGATACATAAACTAAATGGTGAAATTGTTTTTGAAGATTCATATTTAAGTTCAAATAGAGATTTTAAAATTCCTCTACTAAAAATTAAGGAAAGTGGTGCTCAAGCAGCATTCATTCCTGGCAATTACAAAGAAACAGAAATCATTCTGAAGCAGGCTAAAGAAATTGGATTGAATATCATTTTTATAGGAGGTGATGGTTCATATAGCCCTGAGTTAATTAAAATAGCAGGTACTGCAGCAGAAGGCTTTTACTGCACAATTATGTCTTTAAATAAGGATTTAGATTATTACAAAGAATTTTACAAATTATTTAATGAAATTTATAACACTGAACCTGATATTTACGATGCATATGCCTATGAAGCATGCTCAATTATTTTTAACACTATGGAGAATTCCAGTACTAACACAGATGAGTTGTACTCATATATTACTTCCCATGAATTTGAGTCACTTACCGGTCCAATAAATTTTAATAAAGATGGCGACATTATCAGACTCTTTGGAATTGTTAAAGTTGAGCAAAGTAATTTTATTGAAATAAATTTTTAAATATGCTACATAATAATAAAAAATTATTTGAACAATTTCCATCTAACTATATTAATGATATTAATGGATGGGGATTCTCTAAAAAAGAAATCAGGCTAAACAAAGGTAAACTACTGACATTAGATATTGATTATGGTTTATCATGTAGTTTAAATTGCCCACTGTGTTTTAGAAAAGGATTATCTTCTAATCTAAAGAATTCAAGAAAAATTAATAAAACTGATTTTTATCGAATTATTAATGAGGCTAAAGAACTTGGAATCAGGAGTGTTAAATTCCTTGGCGCTGGTGAACCATTTGAAAATAAAGATTTTATTGAAATCTTAGAATTTTTAAGATCAAAAAATATCATTCCCTTGGTTTTTACAAATGGAACGGTATTGGGTGACGATTTACTGGCTAGAAAATATTTTTCTCACATTGGAATTGACAACTCAAAACAATTAGTCGGTAAAATAAAAGAATTAGATGTAAGCATAATGCTTAAGTATAATTCTTCAGAGGACGATGTACAAAATAAATTGGTTGGTTGTACGAATGGTTACAACTATTCATATTACAGGAATATAGCCCTAAAAAACCTAATTGATTTTGGATTTAATGATAAAAATTACAATCCAACAAGACTTGCTTTAGCAGTAAATCCAATAACACAAGAAAATATTAGCGAAGCATTTGAAATATATAAGTGGGCTAGACTACAAAACATTTATGCTATTGTAACGCCTACAATGATTAGTGGCAGAGCTGGTGGAAATGGATGGCATAAATCTTTACCCTCAAAGGAAGAAATAATTAAATTATATACTAAAATTAATGATTTTAATATTTCTGTTGGAATAAGTTCCATTGAACAACTTAAAAATGATGGTATATCTGCTTATGCAGGGGGGCATCCATGTAATCAGGTTGCATGTGGATTATATATTTCACTAAATGGCACAGTATTTAGCTGTCCAGGTGATGATACAAAAGTTGAAGGTAATATTTGGGAAAACTCAGTTAAGGAAATCTGGAATAATTCACAAAACAGATTAAAAAGAAGTGGGAGATTTAATTGTAATTGTATTGCAAAAGATGGAAAATCAATTCCTAAGTCTTTATATGTTCATGTCTTAAGTCAGTTAAACCATAGCTTATGAGTGTAGAATATATATTTAGAGATAAATTGGAAGCATTTGAACGAAAAATGTGTGACAAATTTGTTAGAGTAAATAAAATCCGAATAGGTCTTTCGATACAATTACTGGAAGAGGAACAAAGCTTAGATTCTATTACAAGACCCCATGGAAATATAACAATTAATTCATATTGTAAATCTATTCAGGTAAATAAACTAGACGAATGTAATAGTTTTGATGATAATGCAAAAATTTTTGTTAATGGCTTTAAAAATAACAAGGAAGGAATATTATGCATGTGCAACGCTAATGTAACTAACGTACTTTTGCCATTTCAATTCAAAAACATAGAATCACCTATTTTTTACATTTTTTATGGTCAATTTTTGCTTAATCAAACCCCTGGAGTACATTCGCTTAAAAAGGATAATATTTGTATTCTGGATCTAAATGATGCCGTTGATGATTTTTCGGAATTTAAAAATTTTTCTAAGGAATTTAAGGCAATAAATAAAGTAACTGACTATCCAAATTATGTTATAAAGGATGAGGCCGATACAAAGATATCCTTAATTGATTATGCTGCTCTTAGAGAAATTATTATGGAGGTTGAATTTGAGTTTAAAAAATTTATTGAACCTTTTTTCAATAAAGTTGAAGGGAAATGGGTACCTGATTTAGTTTTGAAAGATTTTATTGATCGTATTGATTTATCAGTAATTAAAATGAACCTCAAAAGATTAAAGCAATTTATTGAGAAATCCAAAGGAATATCAATTCGGATTAAAAATGACTCTTCTTTGATAATAGAAGAAATGAAGAAAAAATTACAACAAAATAAGGAACATATTGAGTCTAATAGAAATGGCATTCTGAAAGAATTGTTTACTTGGTCTACTGCGAATAGAACAGGGAAAGTGTCAACGAAAGAATGGTTCAAATTTGGTAACTCATTAATAAAGAAATGTGATGAAATTACATAAGAAGATTAAAAAAATAATTGTTACTGTATTAAGATGTTTTTTATTATTAGATAGTAAAATATATGAATATATTGGAATTCTTGGATTTGCTGTTACAGCAAATTTATTAGTTACTGTTGTATATTTAGAACACACGGTGGTACCTATGTATTTTACAGTAGTCATCTTTTTTGTTTCGTTAGTTTCAAGTGTAATATTTCTGAATTTTTCAGAACGTCTAAAAAAATCATCTGAAGACTATTATATAGATGCAAAAATTGGAAAGACTAATAAGCCGAGTAAAAATATAGAAAAATCTAAGTGGATTTATAATCAGGTTGAAAAAAAGGGTTGGTTATATTTTTCTATTATTATAATTATATCCTCAACTATATTGGGTGTTATTCAGCTAAAAAATATTAATTCTTCGAAACCTATGAAGATCGTAGAAAACGCTATTCCAAATTACAGAAATGGATGGGCACAAAGATACGATGCAATTTCTGAAGAAAGTAATTTATATGAAAAAGAGTACAATTTATTATCACAAATTATAAAAGACTATAACTTCTTTGATTCGATATATATTTTGGATGCAGCATCTGGAACCGGTGATTTAGTAAAACTGTTAATTGATATCCCAATTTGTGATAATTGTTTTGTAAAAGGATCTGACGGATCAGATGAAATGATCTATTATTCTAAGAAAAAACATTCATTTGATAAAAATATAATATTAAAATCACTCTGGCAAGATTTAACAAATAACGTTTTTAATATAACTAAAAGAAAATTCGATATCATTTCTATTTTAGGTAATTCTATTGGACAATTAACTGACACAGTAGAGATAAAAAAAGTGTTCAAAGAGGTTTATAAAGGGTTAAATGATAAAGGAATGTTTGTAGTTGATTATGACTTATCAGTCATGGACAATATTGGAAATAAGAGAAAGTTCTTAACTACAACTATTTATAATAATGAAGATTGTCCAATTTATCATCGTTATATTAGAAAAAATGATATAATTTTCGATCATCTTGAAATAATAGATGTTGATAATATTTTGGATCAAAAAGAAATTCCATATATCATTTTTGCTCTATATGAGAAATATATTAATAGGTGGTTGCGAGAGGCTGGATTCAAGCTTATTAATTTCAATTTTGTTGATTATCCATATTCAATTGCTTTATGCAAGAAATAAGCTTATGCAATTATTAATAAATATAATATTTACAAGTCAGTTGTATTTGATTGTTGCCTTTTCTTTTGCAATTATTTATCAAACTACAAATTTTTTCCACTTATCCCATGCAGCTATTATTACACTGGGTTCTTATCTTACATATTATTTATTTGTAAAATGTAGCTTGCCTTTATGGTTTAGTATTTTTTCTGCTATTCTCATTTCGGTTTTTATAGCTATACTAATTCAACAACTTGTTTATAAACCGCTCAGTAACGTAAAAGATAAATCTTTGATTTTATTAATTGTTTCTTTAGGTGTTTATGTAATCTTAGAAAATATTATATCTCTTATTTGGGGTGATGGCACTTTGTCAATGCGAACCGCAAATGTAAAAATAGGATATGAAGTATTTGGGGCATACATTACTAAAATTCAAATTATAACTATTTTAGTAAGTTTTGGGTTGTTAATTGTTGAGATATTAATTCTAAATCGAATAAAATTGGGTCGGCAAATTAAGGCTGTTTCATCTAATAGTGAACTGACAAAAATTTTTGGAATAAATTCAAATAAAGTGATTTTATGTTCATTTGTTATCGGAACAACGTGTGCTGTTATTGCTGGCATATTAACAGCTTTTGATACAGATATGACCCCAACTATGGGTTTTAGTATTTTGCTTTATGGAATTGTTGCGATGATAATTGGCGGTGTTGGTAGTACATGGGGTTTAATAGGTGGTTCTTTATTATTGGCAACTGCTCAACATCTCGGAGCATACTATATCGACAGTAAATGGATGGATGCTATTGCATATATTATTTTAATTCTATTTTTAATTTGGCGTCCTCTTGGTTTTAGTGGGAAGAGATTGAAAAAAATAAATATTTAAAAAAAATATTCAAATGAGCTTTATTGAATCAATTCTTGATCCTGACGAGAAAGAAAGATACAAATCTATGCTTGATACATTTTACATTTTATTAATGTGCGATCAGGCATTTATAAAAGAGTACGATGAAAAGGATATAGATTATCAGTCAGCTACATGGTTATATAGTTACAAGACATTTTATGATGCCATTGGCTATGGCAGACATTCATATCCTCAAGGAAGTATTTCAGCAAATCGTTTATTCTACAAAGCCTTAAAGAACTACTATTCTTCATTTGCAGTTAAGAACAAGTTAGTCAACCATATCAGAGTCGGATTAGGTAACTTTTTAAAACTTCGACGTGAGGATTCATCGCCCTTTCTTCCCAGTTATATGTATGGATCTGCTTATGAAATAGTTGATGACAAAGGACTTGGAAATAAAGGAAAAATGAGAATTGTTTCTAAAAAGATAAATTTTAGACATACAGCCAATGCTCTTTCATTACTATTTTCAGATACTAGTGAATTGAACGATGATTTATTGGTCTCATACAAGAGTTTGCTCAATAAACTTAAAGAATTATTCAGGACTAATAATGATGAGAAAAATTTACATATTACTCTTTCTAGTATTTTGAATGTTTTACACAGTTTTTTAGATAAATATTCAGATCATGAATTAAGTATTGAAACTGAATATTTAATTGTAAAGTGTGAAGAAAGGTTACTTTCAACAGATGCTATAATTCAAGAGAGTAATGGATATTATAAGTGGAAGCTAATGAGTGATGGTTTCAGAAGCTATGATTATTATTTGACCTTCTTTACTTTTGAACAATATCCTTATATCCTAAAAAATGAAAAAGCACAAAAAATCTTAAAGAACATTATTGAAAACAATCAATTATATTATAGAGGATTGCCAGGAATTCCGCTTAGCTCATTAGACCAATTAAATGAAATGGAATTGAAGCCTGATTATGGAATTACCATCTCCTTAGTTTATGTCATGCAGTTTTGTATTGACAACAATATTGGAGATACTGGCTGGATAAAATATTGCAAGGAAAAAATAAGACCTTTTTTCAAATTTTGTTTAAAAAATTTTGATGACCAATCTATTCATCAGATAACTATGTTAGAAAGTGCAGCTAAATCTCTTCTCCTACCAAATATAGAATTAAGCAAAGAGAGAGATGAATCAAACCTAAAAATAATAAATACGATTAGGAAGCAGATAGAGTCATCACCCAAATCATTGTCTTTAAAAATTGTTGATTGGAATAAAGATTATAAGTTTGTAATTGATTATATAAATCGTTGGGATATTAGAAGTCACACTGAGAAGGATTCGAATAATAAATTGTTTTATTTGTTATCAGATATAGCTTCAATATTTGGGAGGCTTTCAGTTGTTTTTGCAAAGGAATATTATAGTTAACTCTCTATATGGAATACATTCTACACATACTTATCATAATTTTATTGTATGTAATGCTTTCCCAAAGCCTTACATTAACTGCTGGATATTCTGGTTTAATATCTCTTGCCCATGCAGGTTTTTATGGTATTGGAGCATATACTTCTGCAATACTTTCAGTTGATACCGGTTTTCCGTTTTTGGTAACTCTACCAATTGCAATGCTAATTAGTGGAATACTTGCAGTTTTTGTTTCGCTTATTGCCTTGCGTACAGTCGATGATTATTTTATAATTATTACTCTTGGAATTCAGGTTGTAGCTTTTTCAATTATGAATAATTGGATGGATTTGACCAATGGCCCGCTCGGAATTCCAGGTATTCCGGCAATTTCAGTTTTGGGATTTGAGTTTAGTAGCAAAATATCATTTCTTATTCTAAGCTTAATTTTGACTGTTTTGGTGTTCTATGTTCTTAGAAACATAACCAGATCACCTTTCGGCCGGATTCTAATCGCATTAAGCGAAGACGAAATATTTACAAAAAGTCTCGGTAAAAAAGTTTATCGGGCTAAAATAGCAAGTTTTACATTAGGTGCAATGTTTGCTGCAATTCCCGGAGTTTTGTATGCTCATTACATTAGCTATATTGATCCAACGAGTTTTACTGTTGATGAATCTATTTTTATCTTATCTATTGTTATTATTGGAGGGATGAGAAATCTTTGGGGCTCTGCAATAGCAGCAGCCGTGTTAATCATTTTACCTGAAGCATTAAGATTTGTAGGTATGCCAAGCAACATTGCTGCCAACATGAGACAAATAATTTATGGCCTGGCACTTGTAATTATGATGTTTAAATATAGTAAGGGATTTATTTCAAAAAGTTATGTTGGGCAGGAGAATAAATAAAATATCATTCCTGCTTTTGGAAAACAAAACGCAAACATCTTCCATTAAATCAAATGATTAACTTCACAATCCCAACAAAGAAGCAATAGATTTTTCATCTGCCTCTAAAATCCCTTTTTCAGTAATAATCCCTGTTATATATTTTGCGGGAGTAACATCGAAAGCAGGATTTAAGGCGTTGGACCCGGGGGAACAGACAAGAATTTTTTCTAATTTACCTTTTTCATTCAGGCCGCTTTGGTATAAAACTTCATCCTGATCGCGGTTTTCAATAATTATTTCATCACCTGTTTTACATTCGGCATCGAAGGTTGAGCTTGGTGCTGCTACATAAAACGGGACTCCAAATTCTTTTGCAAGAACAGCTTTTTCGTAAGTCCCGATTTTATTGGCTACATCACCGTTT
>Ga0207996_1002548_pt1 | contig 10921 bp, 6 predicted proteins | sample AntAceMetag02UKG_FD_184773 | JGI IMG/M metagenome (GOLD analysis project Ga0207996, IMG submission 184773) | Saline lake microbial communities from Ace Lake, Antarctica - Antarctic Ace Lake Metagenome 02UKG (SPAdes) (version 2) | ecosystem: Environmental > Aquatic > Non-marine Saline and Alkaline... | reverse complement strand
GTCGACGCATAGCTCAGGGCCGGAGCGGATCGCTACTCCTTACTCCGCAGAGGACTTGTCTTCAACTTCAATCACCCGAAGACTCACCTCCTACTCCATGCCGGTTTTAACCGGCGCTTTCCCAATGTCCCTCATTACATTACCTTGCTAAAATGGTCTTAAACAAAGTTATCATAAAAGATCTTCAAAAAATCAGAGGATAAATTCCAGTGGCCACAAACAGGAAGTTGAAAAAGACATGGGAAGAAAATTTTGGAGAAGAATTATCATTCTGGGAAGAATGAATCAAGACACAGGGTAACAGTAATGGAACACATCAAGACTATCAAAACAAGCTCGATCCAAATTCTAACCTACAGCATTTTATACTAAAATATATAAATACCTCTCAGAACAAAAACAAAATTTTAGATGTCGGCGCAGGCCCATTAACGCAGGTAAATAAAACGTGCGGACCTACAGTACTGGAGATCCATGCCATTGATCCCCTCGCTGATGAATATAACGCGCTCCTTGATAAATATGGGATACGCCCCATTATCAAAACTGAAAAACTGCGGGGAGAAAACCTGACAAAAAAATACAATCATAGTACATTTGATATCGTATGTTCCTTTAACGCACTTGACCATACGTATGACCCTTTAAGCGTGCTCAGTGAAATGATAAAGGCCACAAAAAAAGGGGGCCATATCATATTGATGAGCTTACTAAATGAAGGCTCTAGGAATGCCTGGCAGGGACTTCATCAATGGGACTTCACACTAAAAAGCAACAACTTGTTTATTAAAGGAAGAGAAAGCCATACTTATGATCTATCAAGATACTTTGAACATGATTTAAAGTTAGAGGAAATAATCACAGAGGGCATTGTTTTTATAGCAATATTTAAAAAGACAATACCATCGAAGTAAAAAATAAATAATTACTCTGTAGAGTTATCTGCCTTTTTTGCTCCCACCCTTGAGATAGCTTCGCCAGGAATTTGAACATCCTTCTTTCTCCACCTATACCCTTTGGGGTAAATCAGTTCCGAGGCCGTTCCTTTCTTTGACACGGCAAAAATCCGTACTTCGGCGTTAGCAAGATCTTTGAAAGAGGATAAAGGGAATCTGAATTTGAACCCTGATTTCAACAAGGCGGGTTTGCCAAAGTGTTTTGCAACATCCGGACGGTCGATATCACACTTCCCCGAGTAAAAAAACTTGCCATTCACCAAAATTATAATGGCCTCCGGGAGTTTTGAGTTATTCACATCGGCAGCCCAACCGGCCAATAAAAGCTGGTCTCTTTTAATATCAGCAATAGCCAAATGCCCCCTTAAAGCATGCTTGATCACCGGGATAGTTCTCCCATTAGATGAAATTATCACGTTACTCTTCTGCTGATGCAATGGTGAAAAGGTATATGGATCCGACTTCTGGCTAACCGTTAGTTGACGGCTCTTATCGCCACCCGTAACCAAAGGAAGCTTACTGACACCTCTACCCCACATATACCCTTTCGGATAAATCAGCTCACAAGCAATTCCACTTTTTGCTAAAGCAAACAAACGTACCTCTGGGCTACTCTTAGACTCCAGAATCGATGCTGGGCAAATGAACTTGAACCCCGTTCTGAGCAACACAGGTTTTTTGAAATGCTTGGCAACATCGGGCCGATCCTTTTTCGTTCTACCTGAAAATCTGAATTTCCCATTGCTAAAAACAACAACAGACTCTGCAAGCTGTGAGTTTTTCACGTCCGCGGCCCAACCCTCAAAGGCTACGCTTTCCTTTCCCACCTCAACAGAGCCTATATGCCCCATCCTGTTGCGTATTACCGGAAAGATTATTCCATCTGAACATGTGATTCTCTCACTTCCATCCTTCGATGAAACAAGAGTGTAGGTGGCCGTCGATCTGACCCTCATACGTTCCAGATGATCTCGTCCTCCAATAGACGAAACAATAAAGACCTCGATATCGTTCTTACCAGGTCTAAAGGCTTTTTCCGGTACCATGACCGACCACTCAGATGCACCTCGCTCGGGTGCCAAAGCCCTCGTTACCCCCCATATTGTATCGTTTACGCTAATTGCCAGATTGAGGGGGTCTCCTGTATTGTTTTTTGGAAATACTATTCCAGAAATATTGGCATTTGAAAGGCCTGATGCGAGATCCACCTTTTCGTAGTTCATCGCATGATCCAGTTCTACAAGAACGTTCCCTTCCACAATGCCATCAATATCTTTGAGATGTTTACCTAGTAAATCTTTGAAACGTCCAATTTTGTATAAACCATCGGGTCTTTTTCCAGTACCGAACGTGCTTAACTTCCATTTCAATGTTTGGTCTCTCACTTCAAAAAGGGAGTCAAAGGTAAGATTGAGTGCTTCTTCGTTTTCACGATTCAAGAACGATATTTGAAGCCTCTTCTCTGAAGGTTCCTGGAGTAGCGAACGGCCATCCACTGACCATGGCATTTGAATTCCAAGAATATCGCCGATAGTGGGCAAAACATCAACTGTTGTTATCCTTACGTCGCTAAGCACACCCTCAGTTTGGTCAGGGGCCTTTATAAACAGGGGTACAGAAGTAATATCTCCAGAATTCGAGTCCCCAATAATTCTTGCATATTCCCCCGGACGAAAACTCATCCCGTGATCAGCTGTTACAATAACTAAAGACCTTTCATAAATGCCAGTTGTCTTTAGCTTCTCAATAAGCATCCCAAGTAATCTGTCAACAAACCCTACTTGGAGCAGAAAAAACTGATAGCTCTGCTTGACTTTGAGTTCATCATGGCTCCATATTGAGTGGTTTTTCGCCCCCCCAATTCGAATCCCACTAATTATAGAGGGGTTATATAGTTTTCCTGATGGCAGATACTGCCATGGTCGATGAGGGAGAAGAATATGCATGAAATAAAAGGTCGGTCTGTTTGTATATTCTATCATATCAACAAAGTGCAAAAATTCGCTTTCTCTATCACCCCGTTGTGCCTTGACCCTGTGCTTGTCTGTGGCTTCATTGTTTCGAGTTTCCTGCCTTATCTTTTCAGGAGGCTGCGTAGTACCTTTTATAAAGCCCATCCAGTCTTGTGTTATAATAGGCAGGTTTTTAGCCAGGTCATGGGGAAATATTATGTGGGCATAAATGACAGATAGATCAACCAAAAGAGGCTGCAGCCTCTGAGCTAACCCAGAACGCTTGATGCCCTCGCCGTATAGTTCAATAGGACATAATCGAGTACGTGTCTCAAACACCTTAAGATCATAAACCCCGCCAAGTAATGTAAACATATTTTTGGGGTATGCGGCAGCCGTGGCCTGCCTACGTGATCGGTCTGGAGAATTCCCGCTGAGCATGGATGGTATCACAAATGTGGTTGCCGCAGCCAAAGAAGTAGCGTTCCGAAACCAGTAGGCATCCTCTGCTAAGGCTGCAAAATTGGGATAACGGATCGGGTCAATCTTCCCATCTTCGTCCATCAAAGAGGTCACTGGAAATTCATCAAAAACCACCATAATAATTGGAGGGGGATCATCTATTTTGATTTGAAAAGCGGAAGGGTCTTTCTCAGGAAAAACGACCTTGTAAACAGAGGAATTGAAAATAAATAAGCCGGGAAAAATTAGTATAACCGGGCAAAGTACCGTCAGGAAAATCCTTGCTGGACGTAAACATACATAAGCGATAGTCGCTGAAATTCCCAATACTGCTGCCATCATTATGAGCAGAATGCCAGGAAATTCGAAGATCTTGTTGAGTACCTGTAAGGCAATAGCTGCCGACAACGTCGCAACCATAAACCAATGGACAGCTTTGCGGAAATGTCTTCCAAAGAACCCGCTCACTGCCTCGATCAAAACGGCAATTCCTGGGAGCAAGATACACAGAATAAAAATAAGAAGGACTATGTCTATCGGTTCTGACTTTCGAGCAACAAAAAACTCTGCATACCGGGACAGCAGGTCAAATAACGGTTGAGCTAACGCAAAGCTAAATAGTACAAAGATGTGGAGAGCATCTATAAAAAAGCCTCTTTTTTTGTGTACGTCTTTATGGTTGAGGATATTAGGCTCACCTGTGTTACGAATGTCCACCATTCGCTACTGCCCCCTTTTTAAGCTATGATTGTCGTAGTTTTTTAGGCGTCAAACCCATTCAACATTGATACTTGCTTCTGAGCATACGCCTCTTGAATACGCCTCTTGAAATAAAGTACCCTACTCCTTTTTCCCCCACTTATACCCTGAGGGATAAATCAGCTCCGATGCCGTCCCCCTTTTAGAAACAGAAAATATGCGTACTTCGAAATTACCAAGATCTGGAAGAGAGGATAGAGGGAAGGAATACTTAAACCCAGCCTCTCGTAATTCGGGTTTGCCGTACGCCTCTGCCACATCTGGCCGAATCACGCTGCCCTGATTAGAAAAGGCTCCCATCCACAAAAAAATCACAATAGCATTATACGCACCGTTGAAATATTCCATCCCCTGTGTGGCTATTAACTGTGAAGAACCACCGAAGAACACCTCGATAATCTCATTCAACAATAGATTACAACTAAACCACAATCATTTTGAGGTCGGAAAATAACCGTCTGAATAGACCCCAACTCCCTTGTCTTTGAATAGATTAATCGTTTTAGGATCTCTCAAACTATGAACGTAAGTGGTTGCCCCAACCTCAGCTAACTCATCTCGAAATTGATCGCTATAGCGTTTATCCCACCACATCATAACAGCCCTAAGGCCATTTTCTCTTACGAGCTCTACCACTTCCTCATTAGTGATATGGCTTCGATATAAGGCTAACATATAGTTCTTAAAGGGGTAAATCTTCCTCAGCTCTGATAAGTCTTTTTGCCCTGCGATATGAGGAATTATCCTATCTAATAGACTCGGGAATTGTCTCTTCGCAATGTCTGTTAACCTCCGAACTATGTCAACGTGACTCCATGACGCCAAAAAGGGTATAGCCTTTGTATCGGTAATGAGGTAAGCGTCTTTAAATTTACTAACAAGGTGGAGCAGTTCTTGACCAGTCAAAATAGTATATTTTCCAAAACAACACTTCCCAGACAATTCATCAAACCGGTAATGCTCCCATACTTTATTCAAGTTGTACATTCTTTTTTCCATCTGATCATGAGCTGCCAAGACAGTACCATCTTTTAGTAGGACCAGGTCAACCTCAAAAATCCTGAACCCTTTTTTGTAACTTGACTCAAAAGCCTCTTTTGAATTAGTTATGATTCTACCTTCAATAGAACCTAAACCATGAGCAACATATCCATATGGATTATAGTTCTTCTTCAAATTGGTCAAGGTAAATAAGTTCTCAGGAGATATCGCATCATTCCTATTTGTATTACTCTTAGCATCATTTCTGTCTGGTTTCTTGCTTCTAGTTTGCTGAGGCCTCTCATTACTGCCGCTCACATCAAAGACTCCACTGTCTCCCTTACGCCACATATACCCTTTCGGATAAATTAGCTCAGAGACGATGCCTTTCTTTGAAACAGCGAAAAAACGGATTTCCGGTCTACCTGTTCCACAAAAAATTGAACGTGGAAGGACGAACTTGAACCCAGTTCTCAGCAATGCAGAGTTTTGGAAGTGTTTGGCAACATCCGGCCTATCGACCTTGGTGCCCCCTGAAAAAGCAAATTCTCCGTTAATAAATATAACAACGGACTCCACAAGCTGCCTGTTTTTTACATCAGCAGCCCAACCCTGAAAAGTCACGGATTCGTTTCCCTCTTCTATATCGCTCAAATGTCCCATCCAATTATTTCGGATTACAGGTAAGGATTCCCCGTCTAAGCGAGTAATCGTCTCGTTTCCTTTGCCCGACGAAGAGAGCTTATAGGGATCACTCGAATTTCTTTTGATATTTTCTGGCAGCTTTTTTACTTCAGCAGATTGCGTTGAAAGCGCCTTCCTGCCCCATCTATATTCTTTAGGATAAATAAGTTCAGAAGCAGTACCTTTCTTTGACGCGGCAAATACGCGCACCTCTGATCCGTTCGCAACATCGATGACTGAAAGGGGGATAACGAACTTAAACCCTGTCCTTAGAAGTGCGGGGTTTTTTAGATGCTTGGCGACATCCGGCCTATCGATATTGGTCGTACCTGAAAAAATGAATTTTCCATTACAAAAGATGACTACGGCCTCTACAATCTCTGAGTTTTTCACATCAGCGGCCCACCCGCTTAAAACAGCATTATTGTTCTTGATGATAGCTGTAGCTAAATGGCCCTTTAGATCGTCTAAGACCACCGGCATAACCGATGTGCTGTCAGACGAAGTGATTCCCTCGAAGGTACCCTCAGGTGAGAAACACAGTGAATATGTCGTCGTCCCATTTTTCCGCGTAGGTCTGAGACTGATCTGTTCATTGACCTTAGACGTAATAAATACTTCTATGTCGTTTTTCCCCTCTCGAAAAGACGATTCCGGCAAAATGACTGAAAATTTTTGGGCACCTTCATTAAGAGGATAGCTTCTGGTCACCGCTCGGACAATCCCATTAACGGCAATTGCAAGATCCAACGCTTCTTCGCCTGGCTTGCCAGGCATGACTCTCCCAGTAATCTCGGAAGGAATAAACAGGGATGCCAAGTCGATATTTTTGTATAGCAACTCCTTACCGAGTTCAAGGGTAGCCCCTGAATGACCCGACACCGTTAACTCGCTCAAATCCTTTCCTACCAGTTCACTGTGAGGGCCAATCTTGAATAGGCCATCGATTTTTGTCCCAGAGCCAAACATTGTAAACTTACGGTTGACACTCTCATATAGGCTCTTATGCCCGGATTGAAGTTCATTCTTGACGTCGGTTTTATTCTCACTTGGCGCTTTTTTACCTCTCTCCGTTACACTTGATGCAATAATGGAATGACCGTCTACCGCCCACGGCATTGAGACGCCCAGAATGTCCGCGATAGTCGGTAAAATATCAATTGTCTTTGCCTTGCAATCCCTAATTACCCCCTCTCGTTGATTAGGCGTCTTGATTATGAGCGGTATTCCCAGAACGCCCATTTCACGCCCTTTCAGGACCCCCCTACGCGATTCCCCTGCCCAGAAATTGCAGCCATGGTCAGCAGCTATAACAATCAAAGAACTATCGTATAAATCGAGAGCTTTAAGCCTGGAAAGCAAAACACCTAAAAGTCTATCTACAAAACCCACTTGCAATAAGTGGCGCTGGTAACCTTGAATAACAAGCCAATCATCATCACCCCACGTGTCTGTTTTCATATATAGGCCTGGCATTCCAATATCACCATATGTTTTTCCTGATGGAAGATATACCCACGGAACATGCGGGAGCACGATATGTATGAAGTTCAAGGTTGGCTTGTCTGATGTCTTGATCGATTTCACAAATTCGATAAATAATCCAGGTCGGTCCTTATAGGAAGCCTTCTTTGGTGCCTTAATATCCGTATCGGGCTTTTTCACCGGAGACGCCTTTGTGGGTTTACCCAGGAAATCCTTCCACACTCTATTCACATTTGGGAGTTTGGCAGCGAAATCTTCAGGTAGGATTAGGTGAAAATACACGATCGAGACATCTGTCAGCATAGAGGCCATCCGTTGGGAAAGACCTTTGGCCCTTTTCGCATCCCCGCAAATCTTTTCAGGACAGAGCATCGTATGGGTTTCGAATACATTCATCTCGTAGGAATTCCCCAAAAGAGTGAATAGCGTATGCGGGTACTCAGCTGCAGTAGGCATTCGAGATGGGCCTGGATATGACCCACTAAGAATGGCGGGAATCTCGTGAAGTGTTGTCGCGTACACGGCCTTAGTATTACGAAACCAGTATGCATCCCGGCCCAGGGATGCAAAATTCGGGTAACGGATTGGATCGATATTTAGGCGCTTGTCCATTAATGAGATCACGGGAAATTCATCGAACACCACCATAATGATAGGAGCAGGCCGATCAATTTTGATCTCAATGGCAGAAGGATCTTTCTCGGGAAAGAACACCTTATAGACAGACGCGTTAAAAAGGAATAGGACGGGAAATATCAGTATTACAGGGCACAGTACCGTCATGAAAATCCTTGCGGGACGTAAACGAACATAGGCAATAGTGGCTGCAACGCCCAAGACCGATGCCATCATTATAAGGAGCAGTCCAGGAATTTCAAAGATTTTGCTTAGCACCTGCAGGGCAATAACTGCTGACAAGACCGCGACCATACACCAATGGGCGGCCTTTCGGAAACGTCGCCCAAAAAGCCCAGTCACTCCCTCGATCAAAACGGCAATTCCCGGAAGCCCAACGCAGAGAATAAACATTAAGAGCAAAACGTCTATGGGTTCTGTTTTTCGAGCAACGAAAAACTCCACATACTTGGACAGGAGGTCAAATAATGGCTGAGCTAACGCAAAGCCAAATAGGACAAAAATGTGGAGAGCATCTACAAGGAAATCGCTCCCATTTGTTACAACTCTATCGCATCTGATATTGGATTCAGATGCACTCTTGCTATTCATTTTACACAATACCTTCATTGCGATTCAAAATGTCGCAGGGGTTTATGTGGCTTCACCTTTGGTTCAGACACGATTAGTGCAAAGTCGCTCTTAATGACTCCACACTCCTCCAGCGTATTTTCAACGAACTCAAGCATCTCCAGCCAGGCCCTATCCTCTTGATGATTATCATCAAAATTTCCCACAATGTCTTCAACGATGAACTGAAGCAAGGATCCACCATAAGGTTTGAATTCAAGGACTGTAAAAAACCTTTCAAGGAGCGCCATTATCTCTCCAGAGCGGACTGCCTCAGAGGGATCGTTTTCATCAAACCAGGTCAAGGGATGAACTTTATGGATGTGTTTTATATCGGAGGTAATCTGACCCCCACTAATGATTTTACGGAGACGCTGTGGCAAAATCTCAAGCATATCATTGATTAACCTTATCTGAACGGGAGGGAGCTGAAATCGACTTGGCCCTATATATTCGTTGATAATAAAAAGACCCGATGGTTTAAGTGACGCCCGGACGCTCTCAAATACATTTTCCAATGCTTGAATATGGTGGATGCTCATGGATGCAAAAGCCGCATCATATGCATTCCTCTTCAGCTGTATGTGATTCAAATCAGCGACTTTATAGTTGATCCGTTCAAGATTACCAGCCTCTATTGCCGCCTTTTTTGCACTTTCAATGGCACCCGGTGAAATATCATAGGCGTCGAAGAAATCTACCGCTTCAGCCCATAAAGCATGTCGTTCCAATCCTCCCGTGCCGCAGCCAAGCGAAAGCGCCCTTTTGACTGGGCTCTTGAAGTATTTTTGCAACACATAATTGAACCAGTCTATGGATTCATCCCCTGTGGTTCGTCTGTTGATATGCCTCTTGATGTGATCGTGTTCCATCCAGGCAACGAGTGATTTCTTTTGTCTCTCCTCTCGGGATTGACCCCACCAATTTGCGACTTTTTCAATAGGCAAATCTTTTTCCGTCATATAACTGCTATGCCTCCGTTCAGATAAGCAGGTGTGCCCGTTTTTGATGGATCCATGATGCTCTGTCAATCTTCGACACGAATACATGAAACCGTATCGTGGTGGTTATCCCAGCCCCTTTCGGAATAGCGCAAAAGCTGAAGGGCTGGATAGGCGATCAACTGATTGCGAACCCAAGCTGGCAATGATACCGAGATACCATATCCAGTGTAATGGGGGTACTTTTCAAAAGCAAACCCCTTTGCTTCCGCTTCCTTTACCAGGTTGCTCAGGGATGGCTCGTCCAACCCATAGGTGTTGGTCTTATTCCTGATATTGTCAATCATTGCTCGCCCATGGACAGAGAAAATGAGAATCCCTTTAGGGTTAAGGTGATCGCAAAAAAAGCTTAAGAATTCAGCCCAACGATTAGCATTGAGATGTGTAAATAAAGAACCAACCCAGATTAAATCAAAATTCTCCCTGAGGGGTATTTTTTTCACTTCTTCACATGAATACACCGGAGCAGCTCCGAATTCTGAAGCACAGAAATCCACACCCTCCTTTAGAATGTCACATGCGGCGATGCGGGCTTGGGGAAAAGCCGCCCGAAGAATCCTTAAGACTCTTCCGTAACCACAGGGTAAATCCAGGATTTTCTTTATTTCATCCCTGTCCCTTTTGGCATGGCGTAATGCCACATCGATGCATTGCAGGGCTGATTCTGCGACCCCGAAGTAGTGTGTATCATTCCCATGGTACATGTCGTCATCAGGAGAGATGCTTCTATTCATTTGTTCAACGGCTGTGTCCACGATCAGTTTGCTTCCTCCTTCAAATAGTCCCTTTATGAGAAATCCCCTTGATCCCTCTTTGCAAAAGGGAGACGTGCTTCAGCTGAGGACGCGGGACGTTATGTTGCGAGTCTTATTATGTTGTGTGTTTTGAGAGAGATGAGGGTGCGGATTTCGGTTTTTTTGTTGTTGCGCTAACAATTCAGGCACCTGGATTTATATTACGAACAATCCTTCGGAAGAGCAGGGAACCAAACAGGTCTCGCGCAAAGGCGCCAAGCTCGCAAAGAAAAACGAAGAAAACTCCCTTAGCATTTCTTACCCGTCCTGAACCGACATGTTCCAACTCAATCCCGCCTCGGGACCAACTATTTGACGATCTCTGTTATTACCATTTTCTCATGGATTTTCAAAAATATTTGGGCTTGGTTCTAACTTGGGCCATTAAATCTCTCACAGAGCTCGCGGAGTGCACAGAGAAAAGCAAAAAACGCTGCCTGCCCCGTTAAATCTCTTTGGCTTCTATTTAACTGGGGTATCTCTGTGAGATACACTTTTGCGCCTCTCGCTTACGCCTTTTTGTTTACCCAGATGAACTACCCCGCCGCAAGCAGCGGGGAATTAGACAGATTTTCAAAGCTCTTTTAAAAATAGTGACACTG
>Ga0207996_1002546_pt1 | contig 10925 bp, 11 predicted proteins | sample AntAceMetag02UKG_FD_184773 | JGI IMG/M metagenome (GOLD analysis project Ga0207996, IMG submission 184773) | Saline lake microbial communities from Ace Lake, Antarctica - Antarctic Ace Lake Metagenome 02UKG (SPAdes) (version 2) | ecosystem: Environmental > Aquatic > Non-marine Saline and... | reverse complement strand
GGAGGTTGTAACGTTCTGCCGCCAATTTGTGAAGCTTTTTTGAGACTTTTTTTATATCTCAGGCAAATGCTGTGGGTGGGGGATTTTCAAGTGGCCACAGGTGGGGGATTTTGGGTGGCCATCGGGGCCATCAGATCTTTGTTGACAATAAGGGTTTCTCCTGTTTTTCCCCTCCTGAATTCATGCTTTTAATTGGAATGGCAAAACACATTGCCGGACTTTTTAATTGATTTGAATAATATATATCCCTGATAAAAAAGTTTCCTGTTTTTAAAGGCTCAATAAAATAAGGTTCTTGAGACACATTCAGGCCTTCCGAGGACCGATCAGTAGAAATTTCTACTCTGCCGGTGAAAGTATTGATGATAAATACCTCATGGTAGGCGTTATAATTTTCAACAAAAGAATCCAGAATATTTTTTACAGATATAATGATGTTTTTATCATTTTGTGTAAGCTTTTTTTGGGCAAACACGTCTGCAAGCTGACGCATTTCCATATCCCTGGAAATAGATTTAAAATCCCCTTTTCTTTCTGTAAACCAGTCGTTTAATTGTATCACCTTGAGATCCCGGATAGCCGTGAGTTTAGTATATGCCTCGGTCTTAATGGCAGTAACACGCTGATAATAAATCGTGCTGCAGACAACAATCACTGGAAGCAGAACCGCAGTGAAAATCCAGAATATCATTCGGGGTTTAATTTTTTTAAATTTCATTATCCCTGACATTACCGATTCTCCTTAAAAAAGAGGCTATTGAATACTATCGTCATTATTGATATATTTGAATTCATCGAGCCGGAATTTATCCCTGTCTGACCATATTTTATTCAGGATACCCGGTTGAAATTTTTTGCGTGTTAGAGCCCATGAGGCCGAAGCAGGTACTTTTTGTATAGAGATTAAAAATCTTAACTCCTGATCCAAGGGGCCATTTACTTTAAGCGTATCTTCATTAATACCAAGATTTGAGGTTTGCCCCAAAATATCTTTCATTGCAATAGCCGCGATGTCATCTACTGAAAGATTTGTTTTTATTCCAAATGCTTTGTTGATTGCTGCAATGTTCCATTCACAGGCACGAGACAGGTTTTGTCTTTTTTCCTGCAACCACCGGTGTGCCCGGGTCTCTGCGGCCAAAATGTGAAAAACAGCTTCAGGGTGTTTTTGATACAAGGTTTTTGAAAAATAGAGAAATCCCAATGAAAGTCGTTGATGAATAATAGTACTGTTGGCATACTTTGTTAATGCAATTGTAGGAGTAGGCTCCCACGCTGAAAAAGCTGTAATCTTTCCTGCATCCAGAGCTTCAGGCATTTGTGCGACTTCCATGGGTATCAGCTTTACATCATTTTCATTTAAGCCTGCGGTTGCAAGCGTTTTCAAAAGAGCATAATGGGCGTTAGAGCCAAATGCATAACCAATCCTTTTTCCTTTCAGTTGTTCGACCAACATCTGACGGTTTGAAACAATAGAAATAAAACCCCGCTGAATCATGACCGGGATCACAATGTCGAGATTGGTGGCTGCGGTAAGTGTGGGCATATCACCACCGATGCCTGCATCAATATCGCCTCTGCCCAAAAAGAAATTCACGTCATCCCCTTTTAGAAAATCAAAAAAAAGAATCTCCAAACCCAAATTAGAAAGTTCTTCTCTTAAAATGGTATCCCTTTTGAGGGTTTCCATTATCAGGCTGCCTGGCAGATACAGAGGCTGAACCCCGATACGGATCACATGATCTTTAGCGTTAAACACATATTTTGAATAGATCGGATGTTCGGTAAGATTCGGGGTTGAAACAAGCGGTTTTGCCTTGTCCGGTTTTGTAGAAAATATAAGAACAACTCCCAAAATCACAAAACAACCGACTATAATAATTTTCCAGTTTATACGTTTCATTATGCCACCATTGAATTTTTTATATATATCTGACAACAATCGGTTACTTTTTTGAAACTATCATGAAACCGTCGGGTGGGAACCTCAGTTTCTCCAAGCACCAGATACCCGTTGTCATTGAGAGATCGGAACAGTTTGGTGAGAATCCTATTTTGATATTCAGTATTGTAGTAAATTAAAACATTTCTGCATAAGATTATATCGAATCCACCATACAAGCTTTCTTTCTTATAAGCTGATTTGCGGGCCTTATCAATGGAACCTTTATCGATATCTGTAGCAAAAATATTGACGGTGATGTTTGTAGTGATATCTTTTACGAGCGTACTGATTGTCAATGCATCAACCAGATTATTAAGCTCCTGGGGGTGGGTTTGCAAATGGGAAAAATATTTCTGGTAGGTTTTGTTTCCTGTTTTGCTTAACCGTTGATCAAGCTGGCGCTCAATAATGGAATGGCAGCAGTCGGAAAAGTCTACCCCCCGTTGTTTCTCTAAATACTTTATAATCGTGTCCGGTTTGCTACTCATAATCTATGGATTCTTTTATTAATGAATGCCCAAGATTAACGTTATAAGCAGTAAGTTCTAGTATGTTTAGACATGGATATTGACTCTAACGACTATTAACCATAACTGACATAAACACTTGATAAACCATATATATAGGAACTAACATTATCCCGAGGCTTTTTCAAGGGAGTCTTGATTTTATTAGTTTTCTGATGGGGGCGGTCTGTAAGTAAAACAGCAAACATACCTCCAGGATTTTGAATCCCTCCGTTCAATAATTCCAGCCCTGAAAGGAAGGATTTTAGAGCACTATAAGGGTAAAGATTACTTCTGCTATCTTTAACAATTCAGAGGTATTCAAAAGTCCACATTAGCGATAACTGTCAAATATTTTACTCGCTAAATTGTTACCTTAATCATAAGTAATGTTGAACTGCTGCGGAGCTGAACACATTGTTTTGTTCTTTAATTAAACATGCTGTCCCCGGGATTTGCCAGATCTTCCGTTTACCAACGTGATAGTCAAAGGCATAACAATCGACTTTAAGGAAATCCATTTATGGCAGGTACTATATAGTCAAACAACATCTCAAAAGAAATTGCCGCATAGTCAGAATCTAAATTACCGGCAGTCATTACCACTACCAAATCAAGGTGAGGAATGACAAAAATAAACTGTCCATAAATCCCAAGGGCAAAGAATACGTCGTTGGTTTCGAGATAGCTTTCAACAATACTGTCAGAAAAACGCCACCACTGGTAACCATAATCATAGTTATTGTCCACACTTTTGACCAAATCATTGTTGAATCTGTCAACAATAATATGTTTGGCAGTAGACTGATCAACCCATTGTTCCGAAAGAATCCGGGTACCATTGTATTTGCCTTTTTTTAGATAAAGATAACCCAACATGGCCATGTTTACAGGATGCAGTGAAAGAGAACTCGCTGTTTCCGTGATACCGTCGGGCCTTTCAAGCCATTGCCAGCTGTCAATGCCAAGGGGTGTAAATAATTTTTCCTCGGAAAACGCACTTACGGATTGCCCGGATTTGTGATTAATAATTCCTGAAAGCAGCAGTGAACATCCGCTGTTATAAACAAATTGAGTTCCCGGATCAGTATTCATGGGAAGATCGAGCACATGTTTGATCCAGTCACTGCTCAGCATTGTTTGAACAACATCATTTTTCATATTGGGAAGACCAAGAGAGGAATTCAATGGTTCTGAGCGTTCATCCCACTCAAAACCCGCGGACATGCTGAGAACATTTTCAAGCGTGATCGACTCTTTACGTACATCGGGATTTGCAATATCATCATACTCAGGCAGTAGATCAAGCAGCTTTTCATCGACGCTGTCAATTATTCCCTCGTCCAGAGCAATTCCAATTAGTGCCGATGCAAAACTTTTCGATGCTGACATGCAATAGTGCCTCATATGCCTGGTCCAGCCGAGCGAGTATTCTTCCATAGCCAGTTTATCCTTGTAAAGAATGATCAGGCTGTGAATATTACCGAAATCACCCTCGCTGATCCTGGATGTTAGATTGTCAAGTAGTTCTGTGTCCAGATTGCAGGAGGTGTTGCAGAGGGGAACGCTGTCAATTTCATATGTGTTCTGAGGTGTTTCGTTTGGCTTGGGAAGGTCGGTTGGCGAACAGGCATTGAGGGCAAAAAGAACAGCCAGTAAAGAGGTAAGGGCTCTTGAAAAAAATAAATTTATTTTTGTCATAGTGCTCCTTTTTTATGGCCCCGAGCTATCCCGGGTGATTTGGATTAAAGCCTCCCTTACTTACTCTTATTGTATGTCGTTAAAATATTTCGGACAGTTCACACCCAACGCTAAGAGAAGTTTCTCTTCACATATACTTCTTTCAGTTTTAATTTGCAAACCTAAAAACACAATTTTGTCTAAATCAACATTATTCTAGGTATACTTATCAAATTAGCAGTTACTAATAGTTTACCTTAGCGATAAGACCTTAAAATAACTTTCTTCTTAAACTGTTACTATAATCATAAGTAATTTTCAATATATTTGTTCAGAGGGTTTATTTAAAAAATTATTCAGTTTACCAGAAGTATCTTTGAATCATTTTTATAGAAAACTGATTTCCAGTTTTGGCACGCAACTTGAAATTTACAGTCGGTCAATATTACTATTGATATCCTTAACGATTTAAAAGTCTTCAGAAGTCAACATAAGATAAGACCTTTAATTTTTAGTTATGTGAGAATAAGATGCTTTGGAGCGAAATCGTGTTGTGAAAACCCGGTACATTATTACTGGATAGAGCTGTATGTAACTATAATAATAAAACAATTACCAAAATACTTTATGGATTGCTATAAAGTATTTTGGTATCCTGATTTATCAGAATGTTATGAAAGGAATAAATATACTGTTGCAGCTTTTGGGTTGTGATTTTGGGTTGTAATAAAAATCCGGACTCTATGATGTCCGGATTTTTAACTGATTAGATCAAACCAAAACCATGTTAAATTTTTACATCTATAGAGATGTGATTTAATCATGGCACAACAACAAATCCACCAAAGGTAACTTCATTGTAATTGGATTTTGAATCGGTTACTTTACACCGCACTGTATAGGTTCCTGCATCACCTGAAGCAGGAGTCCATGTCCAGAATGCACTGTCAGTACCTGATGTGGTCCAGTCTGCGTCACCGTCTTTCATTATGAACCATTCGTATGAGTAAGCCGGAGATCCGCTTTGAACATTTGCCTGAAAGATAATACTCTGGCCTTCCGTGATGCTTTCAATCTCGCCGTTGGTGATATGAACCATGGGATTAACAACAGCATTTAAAACATGTTTTGCAAGCATCTTCCCCAGCCTTGGATCATTGCCGGGGGTAACATACATTGCCCAGGTTCCGGTATACTGGTCCTGGACCGGAGCATTAGGGTCAGGCGGACCATTTTCAGGGTTATAACCGAGGTGACCGTAATCACTAAGGTCATAGGCAAGAGACGGATCCATGTCCTGTAGATCATCATCAAGGGACTCTTGACGCGGTGGCGGATAGGGTTTTTCGTCATCGCAGCCGCCCATTTTAAAACAGCATTCTTCTCCGCCACAGTCAGTATCCACCCAGTTTCCCCAGTACTCAGCAAAGGGATGTCCTACGTCAGGATAGGTGACAAAGTCGCCCTCGTCATATTTAATCCAGGTTTTTATTCCGATCTCTTTTCCGACCTGATTATAGTATTCAACCATTGTCAGAACGGAATCGGTAACCACCTGCGGAAAGCTGACTACAATGTGCTTGACTCCGCGGTCTTTCAGGTATTCAAGGGCTTCCCAGTAACGGTAGCCCCACACTTCATCGTCCATTATATCCTGATCACTATCGTGCAGTCCTGTATGCGCAAGATTTTCCCCGCGCATTCTTCTGGTGCGTTCAATGATGCCGGTTTCCGGGTTTATTTCTTTCACGCCTCCATAGGCCCCGATTATATTGCCCGGTAGTATTTCAGGGTGGCGCTCAAGCATAAGTGTTTTTATGTTTTCGTCCAGCACAACCGTATCATCGATTTTTGGATCAAAATAGCTTCGGTTCTCATCGAACAGGCCATGGTTGAACAGAAGTATTCCGGTGTCTGCATCACTGACAGCCTCTGACATGGCATCTTCTATTCCCTCCACATGCAGCAGTGCATAATCAAGGTCACCTGCAACAGGGTTCGGTCTGCCGTTTACCAGTCTATGCCGGTCTTTCTCCGGAGGGCCTTGAAATGGAGTCCAGCCTGCGGGTTCTTCAGGGTAGGAGTCCTCCATGAGGTTGCTGTAGTCGTTAACCCAGAGGAGCGGAATGGATGTATCGTTTCTGGTGTTCCAGTCTTGAAGGGCGCGCTTAGTCATCTGCACCACATCATAGGTTTTGTAAAACCGCACCGCACCTACGGTGGTATCAATTACAATAATGCGGGAAACGCCTTTTTTAAGCAGGCGCTCCACAGGTCCGTCAACATCATAGCGGTCCGGATCACAATTTGTCCAGGGGCCGTCTGTTTCCATTTCTCCGCAGTACTGAACTTTTGATAATCCCAGAAGCGGATGATATCCTGAAAAAAGTTCGGGAATATTATATATAAAACGCGGATAGGGGTAATTTCCAATTCTGTCACCTGACATCCAGCTGGCAAAGTCAACTTCAAATGTCAGCCCGGAGGTATTGTTATCCAGGGAAGCTTTCATGTCCGCCAGTTGTTCATCGGCAAGGGTGTGGAAGGGGTCTTCTCCGCCAATGCGCTCATATTCAAATTCGAATTTTCTGATGAATTTAACACCGAACTCGATCTGCAGCACTGTTGACCAGAAAAGCGGATTCCACATGACCATCTGGTAGACAGGATGATTTGGGTCATAGGAAAACATCTGTACGGATGAGTCCCAGAGGTTCTGGTCTAGATATTCATCCATGCCACCATGCAGGACATAGATCACTCCGATCTTGTCATTTATCGGCTCAATTCCGTCAGGCTCAGTTACATCACAGCCCATAGTTGCGCAGAGCAGTGCCGTGATCAGTAGGAACAGCAATGCCAGTTTCTTTTGGTGCTTATTCATATCCCCTCCCTTAAACTTTTGTTAAGTTATACCAGTTATATCTATAAACGAGTTCGAAGACGAACTTAGTTATTCAGAAGCGACCAAAGATTAATCTATAATTATCGCAATGTTGTTGCCTGTTTCATAAATGGCTATAGAAATGAAAAATATGAAGAGTACTAATAGATATTTTATTCGTTCTTCTTCCTGTATTTTAAGAAGAAGGAAAATTCTCGGTATCAGTAAGCTTTATAGGGACTCAACCATTAGTGCCGATAGATCGTTCATTTAGTTGGCATAATATTTGTTTTTTATTGGGTAGTCAACTAAATTGTTGTGTTGAGGATTAAATCAGAATAATAAGATGTGTTATTGAGAAAAGAAGAGTTAACAATGACGCAATATTTTAAATAGTGTTAATTCGAACAGACGTGTTTTGTTTTATGTTAATATCAGGAAACAGATGCAAAATCCTTGATGAATCATTAAAAGATTAAATAATTAATTGTCTGAACGTACCGGCCATACATAGCGTGCGGTGTTCTTACTGGTTTTGCCGAGGCAGCCTTTTTTTATGAGCATGACCCATGCATCTGAAGGGTATTGTACATCTTCTGTGCTGGACCAGTAATAGTCAAACTGTACATTGCCAAAGGGGGTTCCGGGCTTGGACCTCAATGCTTGGGGCACCTGAAAAACCCGTGCAGCTTGATATTAAAGAATCGCCAAACCCGGTTGCCATTGATCCAGAACTTGCGACGCTTCACGTGGAAGGGCTGGAAAAGAGCTTCTCTAAATCTGTTTCTGCTGCTGACCCAGGAATCCTCATTTTTAACCACGGTCTGTTTGCCCCCAACCGCCGGTTCTTTGACCCAAAGATAGATGAGACCAATGTGCTTAAGGATAACATAAAGAAATTATTGCTTGAACGTCACCCGGAGATAAAGGCACAAAATATTCCCTAAAAATGGGTGCCGAAGAGGATCTCCCCTATCCGCCTCCTCGCCAGACACCTCTTGATGAAAAACGAGACGATATGGATCCGTCCCTTGCTTTTGAGCTAAGTGATTATGGGCACCTCGGATACGATTCTGAAAAAGGAAAACCGGACCCTGACAAGTCGGTTCAGGATCAGTATGCCGGCACTTGGGATTTCTATGTGACACCCGGAAGAGATGTCAGGCAGGCAAAACTCCTTGCGAAACACCTCCTTAAAACAGCAGAAAAACTTTTGTAAAACTGAATCCAACCGGATAACATAACTGAATAATTATGAAAAGGAGAAAGTTTCAGACGGTAAAAGTGAAACAGACATAAGAAGCTAAAGATGCTGGATTAACTATTTTACGAGTTTTAGAATTAGCGAATCTACACCTACGCCACTCTTATCTCAATCGCATCTTCAGGACAGGCATCCTGACAACATTTACATCCGTTACATATGTCAGCAGCTTCTTCAACCGCTTTTGCTTTTTTGGTACCATCTTCCCAGTCAATAAGTTCCCACAGCTCCATACCGCAGTTTTCAATACATTTACCGCAGCCGCGGCATTTTTCTACATCAAGAATGTGCATAACCATATTTTATTGTCCTTATTTCCGTACAGTTACAATGAAGCTTTAACTGCATCTACGTTCTGTTTAAAGGTACTGTCCTCTTCGTAATAGCGGACCATAGCATCAAAAAACGGAAAGGTTGCCATAAAATGAACCGGCACGTCAGGATCAGACATATCACCTTTTACCAGCTCCGCATTGTCTTTGATATCCATGAGATCAATACTGTTATCAATAGAACCGCAGACCACATCAGCTCCGATTTTCATTACTACGTGACTGTCAGCAAGAACACCCTCTTCGATTGATACCTTACCGTCTTTTACAATAAGGGTGATCTCGGTATCACCTACCGTCATTCCAACTTTATGGTTACTGAAATCAGCCAGCATCTCAAGTGAAATCTCGTCTTTATTTGTCTGTTCTATCCCGGATTTTAAAATGTCTAAAATTGTCATCTTCGTTCTCCCTCTAAAAAAACACCTCCGTTAAAAGGTCTGTTTTATCACTTCCCACACTGCTGCCAATCTGGCTTTCAAGCACAGCCCTGAAATGTGTTTTAAGAGTAGACTGCAGGCTTTTTGTCTTTAAAGAAACCTCCTTTTTTTTGCCGTCATCTGTGACCTGTTCTGCTCCCGGAATAAATTCAATATAGGCTTTAAGGTATGAAGTATGGGGAGCAAGGACTGCAAGGCGCATGCCCTCATTTTCAATGGTTGACTGGCCCGCACTGTAGTTTATTGAACATAAAGACCTTAAGGCATTGTCATCTTCAGGACAGATGCCAGGAAGTTTTGCAAACCTATCCCAGGCCTGGCCCTGTGTTTCTATATATCTGGCACGGTAATCTTCGTCAATAAAATCATCAACTGTGGGCATAATATCAACCATCCAGCAGATCTTTAACTGATTCTCATCCCAGTAGGAAACAAACAGGGGAAGGTCATAACCTGTATTTGCAAAAACAGTGCACAGCCCGAACTGTTTTTGGCCCTTAATCTGAAAGCCCCCAATCGCTATTTTTGATATCTTTGAAGCAGAATAAAGACAGACCTTTGCAATAAGGTCATCATTTGAAAGCGCCCTTAGGGAAGCTGTGTCTTTTCCATTACAATTTTCAAGCGCCTTAAGAGAAAGACCTTCAAGAACTGAATACATTTTGTCATAGTAAGGTGTAAAAGCATCCATTGACATGCTCCTTTAGAATATTAGGTTGATATACAGCCGGTGATGTTCTTCACCGAATATTTTTTTCAGCACCTCTCCGCCCGGGTCGCGTTCACGGTAATAATACTGTAGGGTTTTTTTCCGTTTGAGCATCTCTTTTTTATATTCCAGATCTTTAATGGGCTCTGCTTTTTCAAGCATCTCAAGCCATATCCGAGCGTATACAACAACCGCATCCAGGATATTATACCGATTTTCAGAGTCTTCAATATTTCCGTCGAGAGGATAGGGCGAAAGAGAAGCTCTTGCCCAGGGCCACGGTCCATACCTGCGCTGTACCAGACATCGGCCTTCACGGGTAAGACCGTTAAGCGTACGATGTTCTCGCCAGGCATCATTAAGCGGATCAAGATATTTCTCCCGGTATTCAGGATGGAGTGCAATATCCACAAGAGGCATCATATCAAGGGTTATGCCCACACGGGTTGCAAATTCATCAAACTCGCAGGCAAAGATGGGAAGGTCATAATCATCGCTTGGAGTCATGTTCATGGCACAGTATTTTGCCCTGCGCATATAGTTGAGCTCGCCGATCGCTATTTTCTCAACCTTGTCCATGCCCTTGATGGTGTAAGCCTTATAAAAACCGTTTGCCATGGATGTTTTGAACTCTCTTGCCGGAGAGGTGTCCATGCCCTCATACTCGTCAAGGGTCTCCAACTCAAAGCCGTCAAACAGGTTCTTACGCTCCATCAGCACATCTGTAAAATTGACCATGTCTTTAAAATCAACTCTTGTCATAAAAGCTCCTTTTGTAGTTAATCACTCTAAATTCAATACTACAAATTTCAATAATTTACAACAAAAACAGATAGTTTAGTTATTTCCTTGTATTTGGCTATGAATAATTATTTATTTTAAAAATCATCAAAACGATTTAAGCTCATCAACTTAAATATTTATCTGCTATTCAATGTAATAATGAATATATTTTTTTGGAGGGCATTTTAAAAATAATCATGTTAACCAAAATCACTAACTTGTAATTCTGCAGTTTTTGAAGAGCAGGTTACTTTCACCTAAGCTGAGCGATTTTCAGCCTAAAAAAAAACCCTCAGAGTGAAAGAGTTTTGCTATTATTGAGTTTCCACAAACAGTAACAACAAAACAACTTTTCACTCATAGGGTTAAAGTTATGAAATGC
>Ga0207996_1002540_pt1 | contig 10942 bp, 9 predicted proteins | sample AntAceMetag02UKG_FD_184773 | JGI IMG/M metagenome (GOLD analysis project Ga0207996, IMG submission 184773) | Saline lake microbial communities from Ace Lake, Antarctica - Antarctic Ace Lake Metagenome 02UKG (SPAdes) (version 2) | ecosystem: Environmental > Aquatic > Non-marine Saline and Alkaline... | reverse complement strand
TTGAAATAAGCCGAAAATTGAACAAAAAATGGAAAGCAATTTTAGCTTATACAAATTTGGCATATAATATTGAAGTTGTTGAAGGCCATGCAGGTGAACCAATGGTTTATGCAGATATTTTTATTCTTGATATAACTCATAAATTTACTCCTACAAAAGCCTTAAGATTAGAATATCAACAATTATTTACAAAACAAGATGAAGGTAATTGGTTGGCAGCAATGCTGGAATTTACAATAGCCCCGAAATGGTTTTTGTCAATTTCGGATCAATATAATTACGGAAACCCACATAGCGATAAAAAAATACATTATTATATGGCTGCAATGGGTTATACTAAAGGCACAAGCCGTATTGCATTATCTTATGGCCGGCAACGTGAAGGTTTAGTTTGTGTAGGTGGGGTATGCCGAGTAGTTCCTGCATCAAATGGATTAACTTTAACAATTAGTAGTAGTTTTTAAAAATAATAAATCATGAAATATTTTAAAATATCAATAGTATTAACAATAATTTTAAGCATAGTAATTTTTTCATGCGATAAAATTGATTCTCCTTATATTATTCCTGAGCCTCCTCCTCCACCTGATTGTCCAACTCCTGACTTCCCTGATATTAGCGATTATGAACGAGTTGTTTTATTAGAGGAGTTTACTGGTCATACATGCTCCAACTGCCCTGAAGGAGCACTTTTAGCACATGATTTGAAAGAGCAATACGAAGAAAAATTAATTCTTATTTCTATTCATGCAGGAAGTTACGCCATACCAAAGCCTGATGATCCCGGTTTTGAAATTGATTTACGAACTGAAACAGGGAATTTATTATTAGAAGAATTTGATATATCTGGTTTCCCATCAGGTATGATTAATCGTACTGAAGTTTATAATAAATGGGGTTTACCGATATTTGTTTGGGAAAATGTTTTAGATTCAATGATGAAAGCCCAACCAGTAATTGGAATGCAAATGATCACTGAATATGATGATTCGGAAAGAAAACTTTGTATTCATATTAAATCAAAATATTTAAAAGACCTATCTAATTCTCTGATGCTTTCGGTATATATAACTGAAGACAGTATCAAGGGAGCTCAAACGAATGATAATCCTGACATTGGGCCATCTGTTTTGTATCCCTATTGGCATATGCATGTTTTAAGAGGTTCATACGAAACTCCTTGGGGATTTTCAGTTCCCGGTAGTCCTTATAAGAAAGATGCTACACACATCACTACTTATAAATATATATTAGACGAAAATTGGAAAGCTAAAAATTGCCATGTTGTGGCATTCATTTATGATGCTGATTCAAAAGTTATATTGCAGGCAGTTGAAGCAAAAGTTATTGGTGAAGAATAAATGTGAATTGAGCACCTTTTGAAGGAATTCAAAAAGTGCTCAATTTTCTTCAATATATTGGAATATCTCGTTTTATTACCTTTTTTGGTTAAGAAAAATAAGCTTGAGAATTTGTTCAAAAAATATTTTATTTTTTTCTAAATGAAATTAATTTTTCTGACTAAATTTGTAGTAACAATTTTATTTTTCTTTTTAAGACAAGTAAAAATTAATATATAAACAACATGAAAGCGGTATTAGAAATAAACTTGAACGAATTGAACGAAAATCTTTTGGAAATGGTTCGTTCTATGTTTCAAAAAAATATAACTGAAATTGTGCTAAAACCCCAAATAATTTCATTAGAAGAATTCGATAAATCATTGTCAGTTAACGAGGTAACAAGATCATTAAAAGATACCGAGCACAATACTGATTTTATCACAGAAATAAAATATGGTTTAGAAAACGCTTCAATTTACAGTAGAAATTAGAAATTCAGGAGAAGCCCCAATTTCTAATTTCCAATTTCTATTTATTTCTTCCTAATAAAAACATCCCCATTGGTAGCTCTGAGCTGCATTTCAACTCCTCCCCCATTGATTTGACATTTTATCATATTGCCAAGAAATCCTTCACGGTACGCTCTATTATCGTCTTCAAAATCAAAATCAAAGTCTGTAAAAGTCTGGCTGTTTGATAGGTTTGCGATTTTTAGATTGGCCTTTGTGCTCGAAGGAAGATTTATGTCAATTTCGCCATTCATTGTTGTAAAAAGCACCGGATATTTTTGGTTCAATTGTGAAAAATCTGCCTTAATGTTTCCTGAACTTAAATATACAACTGCCGGGCCTGTTATATTTTCTAAAGTAATGTTGGCATTAGTTGCATTTATTTCTATTTCGCCTTCAAGATTTTTGAATTTCAAATTTTGTCTTTTTGCTTCATCAGAATAGATTTGCACACCAGGCCCTACATAATAATAATCATTATCATAGTCCGAATCATAATCTAAATCCTTATCATTGTCTCTATCAAGTTCAGTATAGTCGTAAACATTATTATCGTTAGAATTAATTATAGTAATTGTTTTTGCCTTATTTTTTCTTTCTTCTTTAACAATCCTACACATTTCTTTTACCTGATCTGCAATCTCGGCTTCATTAACATTTTGTAAGGTAGCTTCGGTGACAATTTCAGCTATTTTTTCGGCTTGCATAGCAATTTCAGTTTCTTGGAGCATAATTTGTTTAACTTGTTTTTGAAGCTCTAAGCCCTCAATGTAATCGGGTGAAGCAAAACTAAAATCATTGAAATCCATATCAAATAGATTAGATTTTGGAATTATAACATCAATGTTTTTAGGGATTTTGATGTGATATTTTGAGTTTGTTGCTTCTTTCATTACCGGCGAAATTTTTAATTCCCCGTCTTTTGTGACTAAATAAATCCCAAGACCTGTATTGTCCTGGCCGCTTCCGAAAACAGGCCTTAAACCGTCTTCTCTTTCTTTTGGCTTTTTAAAATCTTCGCTTGTGATAATAATTTCTTTACCGGAATAGCCTTCAACCGTGAAATTTGTTAATTTGGCGATATTGATTTTTTCAACACCATTAATGTTTTTTTTAAATTCTTGTGAATAAGAGAAGTTGAAACTTATTAAAAGTATTACTGGTATAAATAAAATTTTCATTATTGTTTTCATATTTTTTTTGTTTTTAATTTATTATAAATGATTAATAAACTTTATGTTAACATTTTATTGTTTATTTTTTAAATTGATAAATATTCATAACCTTTTACAGCATAATTTTTTACTATTTTATTATTTTCTTCGTTATTAATTATTTGGCGAAAAGGTTTTAAAGCCCTTTTTTCCTCAAGCTTAACCATTACATCAATTAGTTTTATTTGAATCATTGGTTCTTTTTGGTTTCTTAATGCAGACAATAATTCATCTCTTACTTCGCTTATATGGCCAAATCTTGATAATGCAGAAATAGATGCCAACCTGACATTATCATTTTCATCAGTATTCATTAGGTGGATAAGATTTCTGATTACATTTATGTCAGGATCGGGCATTTCTTCGATGCCGTTAACAAAATTTATGCGTTCACTTGCCGAAGATTTTTGAAATTCGTGCATCATTACAAATTGTTTCATCTCCGAAACATGATTCTTCAATTCGTTTATAGCTTCGGTTTCGACAGTTTTAGATTGGACATAAAAACCTATTCCATAACCAACTATAAGTATTATAAAACTTGCTGCAATTCTTAAAGCCGGCGAATTAAAAAATCCGATTATTTTCCTATTTTCAGTTTTAATGTTTGGAAATTGACCTTGAATTTGTTTTTCATTTTCAAGAATCTCATAAAAATTCTTTCTGATTTCATCAGACGGAATTTCAATTGATTTATCATCAATTTCAGGGAAGATATATTGCAAATCCTGAATTTCTTTTTGACAAGAATTGCATTTCTCTATATGTCTTTCAACCATTACTCTATCTTCATCATTTAGTGTTTTGTCGAGAAAATCAACAAACAATAATTTAATTTCTTCGCAATTCATAATTCCTCCTTTTTTTCAAGCAATTTCAAAGTATATTTCTCGTAGTTTATTCATAGCTCTGTGAACCTTAAGTTTAACCGCACCAACACTTGAACCGTTAAGTTTTGATATTTCTTCATATTTTAATCCTTCAAATTTTGCCATCTCAAGTATATCGCGATATTCCGGTTTTAGTTTATCAAGTGCTTCGTAAAGTATTTGTGTTTTTTCATGATTATCAATTTCTTCTGCATTCGTAATTGTTTCGTCTTTAATTTCATCCGTTCTTATCGTATTATTAATAATGTTTTTGTTTTTTCTATAATGATCATATTTTAAATTTCTTGCAACTACAAACAACCATCCTCTAAAATTTGCCCCTTCGGGGAAAGCATGCCTGAATTTAAGAACTCTTGCGAAAAGATTCTGACACATATCTTTACTAAGCTCTTCATCACCCGTACATCTAAAATAGTACAGATAAACAGAAGCATGATATTTTTCAAACAAGGGAGCCATCGAATCCAAATCGCCCTGCTTGACCGAAAGCATTAACAATTCATCTTTTATCTTATCCACATAAATTAAATTACACTTTATTAGCAAAACTATTAAAAAACAAAAAGGTTTCTATGATAACAGAAATTCTTTTTATTGAATTTTGCTTTCAGTATGCCTAATATGTGATAAAACAGAAAAAACTTCCAAAAAGTAACAGGTTAATAAATAATTAAGCCTTAGGAAGAGTAAAACAAAACCGGCTTCCTTTTCCCAGTTCACTTTCAACATGGATGGAGCTTCCCATTAACTCGATGAATTCATGGACTATTATAAGCCCAAGCCCGGTGCCTTCTTCGTTGTTTGTTCCCGATCGATTATAGTCGCAGTCAATGTTAAAAAGCCCAGGAATTTTATTTTCAGGTATTCCTATCCCCGTATCTTTTATACATATTTCTATATTTTCTCCTTTGTCTGTTACGAATATAAAAATATCACCATTTATTGGTGTAAACTTAATCGAATTATTAATTAAATTAATAAAAATGCTTTGGATTAATTCCGGGTCAGCAAATACTGGGGTATTGATAGGAATATCATTATGAATATTTTGTTCTTTTTTTATGCTTGCTTCCTGTAACATACTAATTGCATTTGCGGCATTGATCGAAATATCAATCTTCTTAGGATTATTCATTATCATACCTCTTTGTGACCTCGACCAATCAAGTAAATTTAATAGCAAATTATATGTGTTTTGGCTGCTTGCCTGAAGTGTTTTTATTATTTTATATTTTTCAGTATCGCTTAAATCATCAAAATCCTGCTCTAATATTTCGAGGAATCCGAGTAAAACATTAAACGGTCCTTTTAAATCATGAGCTATTATTGAAAAGAATTTATCTTTTGTAATAATCAATTCCGATAATTGCTTCTTTTGTTCTTCGAGTTTTTGGTTGGCTTTTTCAAGTTGGACTTGTTGTTTTAGTATTCTTTTATTAAATTCATTCAATTCAATATTTTGCTTTTTTTGCTGTTTTTTAGACCTAAGAATTGTTATTAAAAAAAGAATAAAAATTACGAAAGCAAAAATACCAATAATGATAGCAATGTTTTGATTCCTTATAATTTGTTCATTAAGATCGTTTTCTTTTTTAAGTTCCTGGTTTTCATTTTCTTTTTTTTCTGTTTCATATCTTATTTCCAATTCAGCAATTTTTCCGTCTAATTCCTCGCGGGAAAGGCTATCCTTATAAGCATGATAAATTGAGAAATAATACATGGCTGAATCGAGCCTATTTTCAGCTGAATCTACCATATATAAAGTGTTACAGGCATTTTTTATCCACATTTTAGTATTTGTTTCTTTCGCAATTTTCAAACCTTTAAAAGAATAATACCTTGCCGAATCATATTGCCCTAAGCCATTAAAAGCAATTCCGAAATTAATAAATAAAGCTGATTGAACATAAAGAGAAGGATAGAAAATCTCTACAGATTGTGCTTTTCTATAGTATTCTAATGCTTTATTATATTTGCTATCATCAGTTTCAACACCTCCCAAATTGATATAATTTATTTGCTTATTTATTGGGTTTATTTCTTTCGGAGTTAATTCAATAGCTGATAAAATGTAATATCTTGCCGAATCATAATTGAGGGCTACCTGCCAATATAAAACACCCAAATTATTTAGAACCCTATATAACATATCCACTTCATCAACAATCAAATCAAGTTCCATTGCCATTTTGTAGTACTTAAGAGAATTATCAAAATTTCCAATGTCTTGATAAACAGAGCCAAATGAATTATAAAGTTTTACAAGGCTTATCGAATCCCGAATTTCTTCATATATTTTTCGAGATTTAATATAGTATTCTATTGTTTTTTCAAAATCACCAAATTTTCGATATATTTCTCCTAATTCTTTCGAATTGTTTGCTATAAATTCTAAATCATTAGCTTGATGAGCTAATTCCAAACTCTCAGAAAAATATTTATGGGCACTATCGTTTTCTCCAGACTTATGATAAATATCACCTAACTTATATGATGCACTAATTTGACAATGAATGATTTTCTGTAGAATTGAATAGTTTCTTGATTTTAGAAAAAAATATATTGCACTATCAATATTTCTTTTACGCCAATAATGCGATGCCCTCAAATTATATGACCTGGCAATCCCATTCTTATTCTTTTCCTTGATTGACCAATTTAATGCTGAGTCAATCATCATATCGGCGGAATCAAGATCATTACCAAGCATAATTTTAGATAAAGAAAGATAAGCATCAATTCTCTCTTCCGTATTTTTTGATGTTTTTACTATATTATCCAGACTATCGTATTGACTAGCAGATGTATAATAAAAAAAGGAAAATACAAATAGAAGAACTGGAAAGAAGGAAGTTTTTTTCATTATTAATTTTAATATAATATAATGCGAATTTAAGAAAGAATTTTATACTAAAGAAAAGAGATAATTATTTTTATAATCCTATTTCTTCCCACCCATGACTTGAAAATATCATTAAGTTTTTAAATCCAATATTTTTTAAAGTTACGGTTGCTTGATCAAAACCAAGTGTCAACTCTGATGGTTTATGAGCGTCTGAACTTACTATTATCGGAATTTTCAGTAAATGAATTTGTTTCAGGATTTTTGTTCCAGGGAATAATGAATCACAACGTTTTTTATAAATACCCCTTGTGTTTACCTCAAGAATATAATTTTTTTCTTTAATAAGGTTTAATGTTTCTGTAACCAAATTCTGATACCATTTTTCATCTTCTGAGAAAAATCGGTTTTTATTGTGCATTTTAATTTTATCTAAATGGCCTATTACATCAGGTTTTTGCGTTTCTATCATTCTGTTGATTTGATGATAATATGCTTTAACAGCCTGACGAATATTATTATTAAAAACAATTTCAAGCCCTTTATCATAAATTTCCATTTTTGGCCCGTCAATGAACCAAAGCTTTTTGTTTTCTGGATTTATCACCAGATGAACTGATCCGATTATGTAATCAAGATTACATTTTTTAGATAAACTTTCAAAACTTTCAGTTATACCGGGAACAAAATCCGCTTCAAGGGCTTTAAAAATATTGATTTCTTGGTGATATTTTTCTTTAAGTAAATCTATTTTCTTACAATAGTTCAGCAAGTTATTTTCTTTAATAGCAAAATTGTTAGGTTTAGGAAAAGGAGCATGCCCCGAAAAACCTAATGAATCAAAGCCCAATTTTATTGCTTCTTCTACATATGCTTCGGCTTCATCTGAGCCATCACAATAATTGGTGTGTGTATGAAAGTTTGACTTTATCATTAATTGAATAAAAAATTTGAGAGTCTATATTTTTTTAATTTGTTATATAAACTCTCAAATTATGTAGAAATTATTTTCAAGTCAAAAAAGAAAATACGATAGAAACAATAATAATATTTTAAGGATATATTAAAACATCGTCAGATGACATTTTAATCAAATATCCTTGCCCTTCAGAGCAAACACCTATTCCATTAACCCAATTTGGGCCAATTTTTCTAAGCATGCCACCATTTGAATCTCTAACATATAAAAGATCATCAGACAAAATGCCACCAAAAGCGGTCAATGCATCCATTTGATTTTGCGGAAGATAAGAAACAAATTGAAATCCGGAATATAAATTAATCGGAGTGTGAGGGTCTATTCTATATCCTTCGATTAGTAATTGTTCAGGCCCATTCATTTTGAACAAATATCCTTCAATTGTTACCCATTCACCGATTCCATTAACCCAATTAGGGCCAATTTTCCTAAACATACTTCCATCTGAATTCCGTACATATTCCAAATTATCATTTAAGATTTCTGATAAAACAACATTCATATCAGAATCATTGGGCTCAACATTAGTTGAGACAAACTGGAAGCCTTCGTTCAAAGTAATGGTTTGAGTTACAGGAACAATTTCGGGAACGAAATCTAATACCATATCTTTAAAATAAGGTTCATTCGGAATTATCAAATGCTGTGCTTCAGGTCCCTTGGTGAAATTAATTGTAGTCCAGGGGCCTTGAGCATGTTTTTCGGTAAATTCAACATGAATTGTATATTCTCCGTCGGAAACCTCAACTCCATCCAAATCAGTGCAGTCCCAAGTTATAGTATGTGATTGATGAGAATTTAATGTTGGCCCGGTAATTGCATCAACAACATTATAGTTGGATGCAGCTTTCCATTTATACAAATAGATTTTTCGTACACCTGCCATTGCAAGCCTTGTTTTCACAAAATCATTTGCATCTTCTACCCAAAAAGCGAGAACATGTTTTGGGGCATAATTACCGTTTTCTGTAACAGTTCTTACGCTAAAAGTTACCTCACCCGGAGTTGTTGTGGTTTCTTTTGTTTCTTCTATTTCAGGTGAAACAAATCCTGTTAATAAAGCAGATAATACTATAACAGTACTTATAAAAATGCTTGTAAGATTAAATTTTTTCATTTTTAATTAATTTTTGTTTAATTTTTATTTTCTAAAATATAAAAATATTTACTATAAATTCATATTTTGATTTTGATATTTCTCAAAAATGCAATAAATTTGACTCGTGAATTATAAAATATGATTTTTATCATAAATAAATTGAAAAAATATCAAAACTAAGATTAAAATTGACAAATTAACAGTGAATTATTAACCAATTAAATTGAATTTTATGTTTCCAGCACTCTCAGTCATTTGCATTTTAATATTTTCGATTTTAATGACCCGAATAACTGCCGCAGCCTTAGAAAACACGGGCTTATCATCTAAATCTGCTAAATTTCAAGCCAGGTCTGCTTTTACGGGTTGCGGATTTACTACAAAAGAATCCGAAAAAGTTGTTCAGCATCCTGTAAGAAGGAACTTAATTTTCACATTAATGCTACTTGGGAATGCCGGAATTGTTACTGTAATTGCAACACTTTTAATAACTTTCTTACATAAAGATGAGCAATCATTGCCTTGGTATTTAAATATTTCAATAGTTGCCGGAGGAATTCTAACTTTGTGGATTGTTTCTTCCAATAAAAACATTGACAAATGGCTTTGTAAAATTATTAATTTACTTTTAAACAGGTTTACAAGTCTTGAATCACGAGATTATTCTTCATTATTAAACCTTGCCGGTAACTATCAAGTTTCAGAGCTTAATGTAAGAGGAGATGATTGGGTTATTGATAAAACATTATTTGAGAGCAATCTCAGAAATGAGGGAATAACCGTTCTTGGAATTGAACGAATGAATGGAAATTATATTGGTTTGCCTAACAATGTCGTAAAGATAAAGCCTGGTGACAATTTGATTGTTTACGGACGTGAGACAGCTATTAAAAGACTTGATGTTAGAAAAAAAGGTGATATCGGTAATCAGGATCACGAGGATGCAAAAGTATTGCATAAGAAAGAGATAGATACCGAGAAGAAAGAGGATGAGAAAAATCATAAAGAATAGATGGTGTTGGAATATTTAAATTAATTGTAATAAAAAAAATAAAGTATATTTATCAAATTACTTATAAGCACTTTAAAAGTTATGAAAAAAATTGTATTTATTTTAATTTTATCACTGTCAAGCATTTCAATGTTTTCACAGAATATTATTGCTGACCATTTTTGTACTGATTTATCAACTATCCCTGAAGAATGGATTATACAAGCAAAAAATGACCTGAGAATTTACTACGGCCATACTTCACATGGCAGCCAATTAACCTCCGGTATGAGTAATTTGCAAAGTCATATTGGCGAGCCCTATACATTTAATTCATCCGGAAGTGGAGGAGCATTATACTATAGAGAGGGTGGTGGTGATCTCGGGCATAACGGAGATACAACCTGGGCACAGACAACTCGAGATGTTCTCAATAATGGCGGATATAATATAAATGTGGTAATGTGGTCATGGTGTGGAGGTTGTTCAGATAATACTGTGGAAGGAATAAATACTTACCTCTACAAAATGACTGAACTTGAAAATGATTTTCCGGGTGTTAAATTTGTTTATATGACCGGCCATCTTGATATTTGGTCGTGGGCAAATTTAAAAGCCAGAAATCAACAAATAAGAGATTACTGCATTGCTAACAATAAAATATTATTTGATTTTGCGGATATTGAAAGCTATAATCCCGATTATGCTTTTTTCGAATATGCTAACGATAACTGTAATTATTATTCAGGGCCAGGAGGAAGTTTATTGGGAAATTGGGCAACTGAATGGTGTGATGAAAACCCCGGATCAGATCTTTGTTGGGCATGCTCATGTGCACATTCAGAGGCTCTTAATTGCAACTTGAAAGGAAGAGCTTTCTGGTGGATGGCAGCAAAAATGGCAGGTTGGGGAGGTGGAACAACTTCTCAGGAAATCAGTTTAAATGAAGGATATCAGTTTAGCTCATCAAACCTTTCACCAAATGATCCCGATATGTTGATTGTTTTATCTGAAATACTATATGATAATCTTACTTTTGTTAGAGATTCGGATGGAAATATGTTAAGGAAAATAG
>Ga0207996_1002534_pt1 | contig 10956 bp, 9 predicted proteins | sample AntAceMetag02UKG_FD_184773 | JGI IMG/M metagenome (GOLD analysis project Ga0207996, IMG submission 184773) | Saline lake microbial communities from Ace Lake, Antarctica - Antarctic Ace Lake Metagenome 02UKG (SPAdes) (version 2) | ecosystem: Environmental > Aquatic > Non-marine Saline and Alkaline... | reverse complement strand
TAAATCAAATCTAATTAAAACAATAGCGGATCTTGTAAGAGATCATAAAATAGAAGGAATATCTGACCTGAGAGATGAATCCGATAAGGATGGACTAAGGGTTGTTGTTGAATTAAAGAAGGGAGAAATTGCGCAGATAATAATTAATCAGCTTTATAAACATACCCAGATGCAGGTTACACACGGCGCTATCTTTCTTGCTATAGATAAAAAAAGGCCCAGGGTTTTTAATCTGCGAGAGATGTTGGATAGGTTTCTTGAGCATAGACAGGAAGTTGTGCGCAGGAGAACGCAATTTGATTTAAGAAAAGCAAAAGCTAAGGCACATATTCTGGAAGGATTAAAGGTTGCAATTGAACATCTTGATAAGGTTATAAAAATAATAAAATCCTCTAAAGATGCAGATTCAGCACGTGAGAGCTTAATTCAAGAGTTTAAACTTTCTGACCTGCAGGTACGAGCTATACTTGATATGCGTCTGCAGCGATTAACGGGACTGGAAAGAGACAAGATCCAGCAGGAGTACCTGGATACAATAAAGCTGATAAATCAACTTGAAGAAATCCTGGCAAGCGATAAGAAAATTATGGACATAATCAAAGAGGAAGTGCTTGAAATTAAGGGAAAGTATGCAAATCCAAGAAGAACCCAGATTGTTGAACAAACAACAGAACTTGGGATAGAAGACTTAATAGCAGAAGAAGACATGGTTATAACAATAAGCCATGTTGGGTATATAAAAAGACTGCCTTTAACAACATACAGAAGACAGCATAGAGGCGGCAGGGGTATTATGGGAGCAGGGACAAAAGAAGAGGATTTTATAGAATACGTATTTGTAGCATCCACACATGATTATATACTCTTCTTTACAGACAAAGGGCAAGTTCACTGGGTAAAAGTTTATCAAATACCGCAGGCAGGTAGGCTCTCAAGAGGCAAGGCTATTGTCAATCTTTTGCGCATTGCTCCTGATGAGAAAGTTACAGCTTTCGTCAGAGTTAGAGAGTTTGACGAAAAACATAATTTGATAATGGCAACCGAAAAAGGTGTTGCGAAGAAAACTAATCTCATTGCCTATAGCCATCCAAGAGCAGGTGGAATAAAAGGCATAAGGCTGGATAAAGGAGACAGATTAATTTCAGTAAGACTCACTGATGGAGAAAATGATGTTCTTTTAGCAACAAAAGATGGTAAGGCAATTAGATTCCAAGAAAAAGCAGTAAGAACCGTTGGAAGAGTTTCAAGAGGTGTTCGAGGCATAAGACTGAAAAAAGAAGATATTATTGTTGGAATGGAAGTTGTTGAGGATGAGTCAACTGTTGTTGTTGTTACGGCTAATGGATATGGAAAACGTACACGCTTCGCGGAATACAGGCCACAAGGACGCGGAGGTATTGGAGTTATAAATATTCATACAGGTCCAAGAAATGGAACGGTTGAAGGATTGAGGACAGTTGCAGATAATGATGAGTTAATAGTTATTACAGCTAAAGGGGTAATAATACGCCAGCCTGTTAAGGAAATAAGAGTTATCAAGCGTAACACAAAGGGCACCAGGCTGATCCGCCTTGACAAGGGAGATCGAGTAGTGAGTATTGCAAAGGTTGCTGTTGAGGAAGAGGAAAAAGAGGTAGAAGTAGTTAAGAAGAAAAAGGGATCGAAGAAATCTAAAACGGGTAAACAAGTTAAGAAGAAAAAGAAGTAGATGAAATTTAAAATAGCAAAAGATGGTTTACCAATAATAGTTTTTTTTGTGTTACTTACAATCTTCAGCGCTTTCCTACATATATCCGTCAGTGTTATTTTTCTCGTCTTACTTAGCTTTTGTGTTTTTTTCTTCAGAGATCCTGAAAGAGAGATTACAAAAGGAGAAAATATAGTACTTGCGCCGGCTGATGGAAAAGTAGTGGCGATTGAACAGATTCAGGACAGTAAAATATCCGATGAACCGGTTAATAGAATTTCTATTTTTCTCTCAATTTTTGACGCGCATATCAATCGCGCGCCAGTTGATGGAGAGATAGTCTATCTTGAGTATTCAAAAGGAAGGTTTCTTGACGCCAGAAATCCAAAGGCATCAGAAGTAAATGAGAATAATTTTATAGTGCTTTCGCATAAAGGGGCTAAGATTGCCCTAAGACAAATAGCAGGTAAGATTGCGCGCCGCGTTGTATGTAAATGCAATAAGGGCGATAAGTTAAAAATCGGCGAACGCATAGGAATGATAAGATTTGGCTCAAGAACAGATTTGTTTCTTCCTATGAATGCAGAGATAAGCGTAAAAATCGGCGATATGGTTAAGGCAGGAATAACTATTATGGGAAAACTTCCGTGAGAAAGATTCAATTACTACCAAGCCTTCTCACAACTGTTAATCTAGTGTGTGGATTTCTATCAATAATCTTTTCTATACAAGGAAACTTTACTATTGCAGGATGGTTAATTATTATTGCTATTGTATTTGACGGGCTTGATGGTGAGGTTTCGCGTCTAACAAAAACAAGCAGTGATTTTGGATTGCAATATGACTCCCTTGCTGATCTTATATCCTTTGCTGTTGCCCCAGCTGTGCTTGTATATAAATCTTTTTTTGGAGTTCCTACGCGTCTGGCTTTATCTCTTATTACACTGTATGTAGTTTGCGGAACTTTGAGGCTGGCAAGATTTAATGTTCAAATAGTAAAAACAAAAGATAAGTTTTTTGTAGGCTTACCTATTCCAGCTGCCGCTGCAATAATCACAACCGCTACAGTAGTATTTCATAGCTATATTATTCAATTTCCTATACTCAGGTTTTTCCCTATATTCATGGTAGTTATTGCATATTTAATGGTGAGTAAGGTTAGATATCCCAGTCTTAAAGAAATTGAGAGGAAAAGACCATTTCACTATCTGGTTGCTATACTCTTAATCCTTGCTTTGGTAGTTGCGCGTTCAGATTTTTTTATGTTTGCAATAACATTTGCTTATGTGCTTTCAGGACCTACGAGAATGATCAAGCCGTTAAGAAAATTATTCGTATTCAAAGATCGAGTCTCTCAAGAGCCTGCTTCAAAATGAATTAATTCTATGTACTATCCAACAAAAAAAGAGTTTATCAAAAAAACAAAAATAGGGAATCTCATTCCTGTTTACAAAGAGATTATAGCTGATACACAAACTCCAGTGTCGGCATATAAGCAAATTGCGCATGGGGACAAATTTTCATTTCTTCTGGAGAGTGTGGAAAGAGGAGAACAACTTGGCAGATATTCATTTATTGGAACTAAACCTGAAATAGTTTTTAAATGTAAAAACAATAAGGGAAGCATATTTACCAGGCATAAGAAAAAACAAGTTTCCCTGCCACATGGGCCTTTACCATTTCTCAGAGATATGATGAGTAAGTATAAGTTTGTAATCAATGATTTACTGCCTCCATTTTGTGGCGGGGCAGTAGGGTATTTTAGTTATGATATTATTAGATTTATAGAGAAACTATCAATACATACAACGGATGATCTCAACCTGCCGGATTGTGTATTGATGTTTACAGATACTATAGTAATTTTTGACCATCTTTTACATAAGATGAAGGTAGTATCGAACGTGCACTTAAATGATAAGACGGACCCATCTAAGGCATACGATCAAGCCATACAAAAGATTGATAGAATAATAGAGAAATTGAATATGTCTGTACAGAAATATAGAAATAAAAATTCAAAAACGAAACATAGGCTAAAATCTAACCTCACAAAGAATCAATTCACAAAGATTGTAAAGAAAGCCAAGGAATATATTAAAGCAGGAGATATCATTCAGACTGTACTTTCACAACGGCTGGAAACGAGGATAAATGTAGACGCATTTGATATATATCGGGCTCTCCGAATAATTAATCCATCTCCATATATGTATTATCTGAAGCTTGATAGTTTTGAGATAGCAGGCTCATCTCCCGAGACTTTAGTTAAGGTAGAAAATAAAACTGTAAAAGAACGTCCAATAGCTGGTACAAGACCCAGGGGGGAAACAGAGATTGAAGATAAGGCGCTTGTCAAGGAATTGCTCTCTGACCCAAAAGAACTCGCAGAGCACATAATGCTTGTTGACCTTTCACGAAACGATATTGGCCGCGTTTGCAAATATAGTACAGTCAAAGTTGGAGAACTAATGAGTATAGAAAAATACTCCCATGTCATGCATATAGTCTCAGATGTTCAGGGAAAAATCAAACCTAATTTAGACAGCATAGATGTTCTCAATGCTTGCTTTCCTGCTGGGACAGTCTCCGGAGCTCCAAAGATAAGAGCTATGGAACTTATCGAGGAGCTGGAACCTACCAGACGCGGCCCTTATGCAGGAGCAGTGGGATATTTGAGTTTTTCAGGGGATATGGATACAAGCATAACAATAAGAACCGCAATCATTAAAAACAATACAGCTTACCTTCAGGCTGGAGCAGGTATTGTTGCAGATTCAGTACCAGAGAAAGAATATAATGAAACATTGAATAAGGCAAAGGTGCTTATAAAAGCAATAAAGCTTGCTGAGGAGGGTTTAATTTGATTCTCATAATAGACAATTATGACTCCTTTACATTTAATCTGGTTCAGTATTTCGGAGAGCTTGGTGCTGAAATGGAAATTTATAGAAATGACAGAATAACTGTAGATCAAATAAGAAACAAAAAAAATCTAAAAAAGATAGTCATCTCTCCAGGTCCATGCACACCAAAAGAAGCGGGCATTTCTAAGGATGTTATCAAATCATTTTACAAGAAAATTCCAATACTTGGTGTATGTCTTGGACATCAGTGCATCGGGGAAGTCTTTGGAGCGAAAATAGTCAGAGCTAAAAGACTTATGCATGGAAAAACTTCTATGATTTATCATGATAGCAGCACAATATTTAAAAACATCTCTAATCCATTTGAAGCTACACGATATCACTCTCTTGAAATAGAGAGAAAATCTCTCCCTGCCTGCTTCCAGATATCTGCATGGACTGATCAAAATGAAATAATGGGAATCCGACATAAAAAATACCCTGTCGAAGGGGTGCAGTTCCATCCGGAATCAATCCTTACTAAAGAAGGTAAGAAAATACTCAAGAATTTTTTGGAGCTGAAATAGGAGACTGTTATGATTAAAGAAATAATTCAAAAGGTTGTAGATGGGTGCGATCTTACAGAAGACGAAGCCCGTGGAACTATGGAAGAAATTATGGATGGCAAAGCAACTGCTTCTCAAATCGCCTCTTTTATAACAGCACTCAGAATAAAAGGTGAGACTGTGGATGAAATTACAGGCTGCGCAAAGGTGATGAGAGAAAAAGCGGAAAGAATTTATGTTGATAATGCGTCTGATATAGTTGGAACAGGAGGCGATAAAGCTCAGACATTTAATATCTCTACAGCTGCTGCAATCGTAGCCTCAGGAGGCGGAGTTGTTATTGCAAAACACGGCAACAGGGCTGTATCCAGTAAATGTGGCAGCGCGGATGTAATAAAGGAGCTGGGAATAAATATAGATATCCCTCCAAAGAGAGTTGAAGAATGCACTAATAAGATAGGACTTGGATTTCTATTCGCTCCGCTTTTTCATAAAGCTATGAAATATGCTGTTCAGCCAAGAAGAGAAATAGGCATAAGAACAATTTTTAATATTTTAGGACCGCTTACGAATCCGGCCAATGCCATGTATCAGATTCTAGGAGTTTATTCGCCTAATTTAACGCAAATTCTGGCAGATGTTTTTAAAAATATGGGCGCAAAAAGAGCTTTTGTTGCGTATGGAGAAGGCGGTTTTGACGAGATAAGCATTACAGGAAAAACAAGAATCAGCGAACTTAAAAACGGAGAGATAAAAACATATTTTATAGAACCTCAGGATTTTGGTATGCCTATTGGAAAAGAAGAGGATATTAAAGGAGGCGATGCAGCTGAAAACGCAAAAATCATTATAAAAATACTAAAGGGTGAAAAAGGGGCAAAGAGAGATATCGTTGTTCTGAATGCTGCTCATATCTTCGTAGCAACAGAAAAAGCTAAAGATATAAGAGAGGGCATCAAATTAGCTGAGAACTCTATAGACTCAGGAGCAGCACTCAATAAACTTAATGCGTTAAGAGAAGAAACAAATAAAAATTTCTAATTTTCAATTTCCAATTATGAATTCTAAGATAGAAAAAAACGATTTAACTAAAGGTAGTATTCCCAAGAGTGTTTGGAAGTTAGCTCTTCCTATCATGATTAGTGTGATATTGCACAATGCGTTTAATATTGTGGACATGATTTTTGTTGGCAGATTAGGCCCGGAGGCTATTGCTGCAGTAGCCATGGGAGGAATCTTCTTCGGGATAATTATGATTGCTTTAATAGGTATATCCATTGGGACTACTGCTATGATAGCCAGAGCTATTGGAGCAAAGGATATCAAAGAAGCAGAAGACATTGCCGTACAATCACTTTTTATGGGTGTGATCGGTTCTATTGCTTTGGGTCTTTTAGGTTATTTTCTGGCAGAACCTATGCTTATCTTGTTTGGTGCAAGTGGAAAAGTGATTTCTTTAGGAGCATCTTACATCAGGATATTGTCGCTTGGTTCAATCACCATGTTTCTTTTATTTTTAATTAGCGCTATTCTTCGTGGAGCAGGAGATGCCTTTTTGCCTATGAAATTCTTGGTGCTTTCTACAGGATTGAATATTGTTTTAGATCCAATATTAATATTCGGAATGTTTGGATTTCATGCTTTGGGAGTTCAAGGTTCTGCCCTGGCTACTGTTATAGCCAGAGCGGCAGGCACAATGTGGGGATTATGGGCAATTTTTAATGGGCACGCTATTATACATTTAAAAATAAAGGAATCAAGATTGAGACTCTCCACTATGCTTCAGATGATTCGTACCGGCACTTTTGCAGCCCTGCAGATGGCTGCAAGAAATATATCTGGTTTAATCTTAATGCGCATTGTAGCTGTATTCGGCACTTTTGCCGTAGCTGCTTATGGTATTGGAATGAGAGTATTGATGTTAGTAATGATGCCTGGCTTTGCATTTGCTCAATCAGCTACAACATTAGTTGGGCAGAATTTGGGCGCAGGCAAACCAAAAAGAGCTGAAAAAAGTGCATGGTTGGCAACAGGTTTTTTTGGAATTATGGCCATAATATTCACAGCAACATTTGCTATATTTGCTAAGAAAATAATCGCTATTTTTAATACTCATCCTGAAGTTATTAGAATAGGTTCCTTATATTTACGCTTTTTATCTTTTACATTTATCTTTATGGCATGCTCCATAGTCCTTGGGAGAGCATTTATGGGCGCAGGCGATACTTTATCCCCTCTTATAATTACAAGCATTTCTCTTTTTGTATTTCAGATACCGCTGGCATTTTTATTATCAAAAAATTTTAATATGAATACCAATGGTATCTGGCTGGCAATTGCTATCTCAAACGTAGTTCAAGGAATAGTAATGGCTGGATCTTTTAAAAAAGGTGCGTGGAAGAGCATAAAAAAATAGTTTGACTTTTATTTTTTTTTTGTTATCATACAAAAAGTTAGTAGGACAAGGAAAGTGGTATTGAGGCGATAGTCTCTCATATTCTGTCCTCAAATGAACAAAAGGAGTTTGAAAGATGGCGACAGGCAAAGTAAAGTGGTTTAATGATGCAAAAGGTTACGGGTTCATCACCCCAGACGATGGAAGTGATGACTGTTTTGTGCATCATTCTGCTATTGAGGGCGCAGGATTTAAGTCCTTGGCTGAAAACGACGCTGTAGAGTTCGATATAGAGAAGGACGATAAAGGTCGTAATAGAGCTGGAAACGTTAAAAAGGTATAAAAATATCGACTAAGTTATAAATCCAATAGATAAACCCGTTCAGTTAAAGAAATTAATTGGGCGGGTTTTCTTTTTTGATTTTCCATCTAATTTGCATTATAATCTTTAAAATCCATGTTTGAGGATTCAATATAGAATTAGTTAAATGAGAGGGAAGAAAATGTTTTACGAAAATGTGGAGTTCTATAATGTAGCAGAGATAATTGAACAGGAAGGAGAAAAATGCTTTAGCAGAATTCCTGATAAACTCAGGGTTGCTTTAAATGAGAGCGCTAAATTAGAGGCTCTTTCCACTGCTGGTTGTGAGATTAGATTTAATCTAAAATCAAAAACAGGAAAGATTGTTTTGAAAACTGAATCTGAGTCACATCTTGCAGAAGTTTATCAGGGAATGTTTAAAGTTGCATCACATATCATCAGTTCTGAACCAACAGAGATTTCTATTTCTCTTCCGGACAAGATTGAACTTCTGAATAAAATTACCAAAGAAAAAAAGTTCCCCTTTAATCCCTATCTTAGCAGAGTAATTTTGCCCTATCGTGCCGTTACCAAAGTAATAGATATTAAAGGTAAATTTTCTTTACCAGCGAAAGAACAAACTCCGCAAACAAAATATCTTGCCTATGGTTCTTCAATTACTCATGGATCCAGTGCTTCCAGGCCTACTGGAACCTATGCTATGAGGACAGCACAACTTCTGGGAGTTGATTTAATTAATTTGGGATTTGGTGGAGGGGCGCATTGCGAAGAACAGATGGCAGATTACATCGCTAAGAGAAATGACTGGGATTTTGCAACTTTGGAGTTGGGAATTAATATGGTTGGAGGTTTTGAAACAGCAGACTTTAAAAAAAGAGTAGAATATTTTATTAGGAAAGTGGCTACTACTCACTCTGACAAGTGGATTTTCTGTATTGGCCTTTTCACTTTTTATGCTGACTTTGATCCTGCATCAACCAAGCAGAATGAGTTTAGAAAAATAGTTAAAGAGACGGTTGAAAAATTAAATATGCCTAAACTTGTTCATCTGGATGGAAGAGATATTCTTGAAAATCCTTCAGGATTAATGGGGGGAGACCTTGTTCATCCATCTCCTGGAGGTATGGATGAGATGGCAAGGAATCTTACTCAATACATCAGAAAGTTTTTGCTTAAGAATTAAGGGAAAGATAGAAATATGATACTTGATAAAATAGTTGAAAATAAAATACAGGAAGTTAAGAACAGGAAAATAGAAGAACCTGTTGTTGTGCTCAAGGGGAAAATCGATACTTCCGATAAACCCAGGGATTTTGTATCAGGTATTTCGAAACATGGGAAAATGAATCTTATTGCTGAAATTAAGAAAGCATCTCCTTCTGCAGGAGTCATAAAAGAAAATTTTTCTGTAGAGAAAATTGCCGAAGTATATAAAACAGCAAAAGTGGATGCGATTTCTGTTTTAACGGATAAAAAGTTCTTTCAAGGGGAGATAAAATACATAAATATAGTCAAAAATATAGCCAATGTCCCAATTTTGCGAAAGGACTTTATTGTAGATGAGTATCAAATATATGAGTCAAGGGCATATAAAGCAGATGCAATTCTCCTAATAGTCCGAATACTTGAGAGATCGCAGCTTGCAGATTATCTTGCTATGGCTGCCGAATTTGGAATGGCTGCACTTGTTGAAGTTCATTCTGAAATAGAACTTGAGCAGGCTCTATACTGCAACGCAGAAATAATAGGAATAAATAACCGTGACCTTAATACTCTGGAGATTGATATTGAAACAAGCCGCAGAATAAAAGGGGAAGTTCCTGAGGATAAGATTGTTGTAAGTGAAAGTGGAATAAAAACAAGAAATGATGTCGAAAAACTTTATAAATATGGAATACATGCTATACTTGTCGGAGAGACACTAATGAAAAGCAATAATATAGAATTTGCAATACAAAAACTAATTGGTAAAAAATTATGAAATTGCCTGATAAGAACGGACGCTTTGGAGAGTTTGGCGGCAGATTTGTGCCTGAGACTGTTATGCCTGCACTCTTGGAACTTGAAAAAGCCTATTTATCTGCAAAAAAAGACAAAAACTTTCAAAAAGAATTAAATTATTACCTGTGTGAATATGCAGGTAGACCTTCACCTCTATATTTTGCCCAAAGACTTACTAAAAGGCTTGGAGGCGCAAAGATATACCTCAAAAGAGAGGATTTACTACATACAGGGGCGCATAAGATTAATAATACTCTGGGACAGGTACTACTTGCCGTAAAAATGGGGAAAAAGAGAATTATCGCAGAAACTGGCGCAGGACAACATGGGGTTGCAACAGCAACTGCTGCGAGTATGTTCGGGTTGGAATGTGAAGTATTTATGGGTACAGAGGACATTCAGAGACAATCCTTAAATGTATTCAAAATGAAATTACTTGGAGCAAAAGTTACGCCTGTAACATCCGGAAGTAAAACACTTAAGGACGCTACAAACCAGGCAATTAGAGATTGGGTTACAAATGTTGAAATCACACATTATGTTATTGGCTCTGTTGTCGGACCTCATCCATATCCAATGATGGTGAGAGATTTTCAAAAGATTATTGGCAAAGAGACCAGAAAACAAATTCTCAGGATTGAAAAAAAATTACCTGATTATGTTGTAGCATGTGTTGGTGGAGGAAGTAATTCCATAGGAATTTTTTATCCGTTCATACCTGATCAAGAAGTTTCTCTTATTGGTGTGGAAGCTGCGGGATTTGGTGTTAAAACAGGCAAACATGCCGTAACATTGGGTAAAGGTACGATAGGCACACTTCATGGAAGTATGAGTTACCTTTTGCAGGATGATAACGGACAGATAAAAATAGCACATTCAATTTCTGCAGGACTTGATTATCCTGGAGTTGGCCCAGAGCATAGTTTTTTAAAGAAAACAGGCAGAGCCAAGTATCATTCCATTACAGATAAAGAGGCTCTGGAAGGATTTAAACTGCTTTGCAGGACAGAAGGAATCATCCCTGCCTTAGAGAGCGCTCATGCAATTGCTTATGCAAAAAAACTTGCACCTAAACTAAAGAAAAACGCGATAATTATAATCTGTCTTTCCGGCAGAGGAGATAAAGATGCAAACATAGT
>Ga0207996_1002527_pt1 | contig 10973 bp, 7 predicted proteins | sample AntAceMetag02UKG_FD_184773 | JGI IMG/M metagenome (GOLD analysis project Ga0207996, IMG submission 184773) | Saline lake microbial communities from Ace Lake, Antarctica - Antarctic Ace Lake Metagenome 02UKG (SPAdes) (version 2) | ecosystem: Environmental > Aquatic > Non-marine Saline and Alkaline... | reverse complement strand
TAACGGTTATTACCAATTGATCTGCTTTGCTGCTGGAAGCGATGAAGACCCGTTTGAAAGAGGTTATAGATCCATCCAGGATGCAAATGAATTCATTATGGACTATTATAGATTACGGGAAGCAGGAAAAAAAAGAGACGAATTCGCACCACAACCAGATCTTAGCTGTAAGCTGGACATTGATTCCAATACGTTGATCTCTATCTGGCAGGCAGAAGATTTCTATAATGCGTTACTTGCTGACCAGTCATTTATAAAATCAAATATGGACAGATTTAGTTATCTGCAAAAACGTTATTACCAGATAGCAGATTATCCATATATCAGCACAAGACTCTTCCCTGATATAGCAGTGATATCTCCACCTTTGATAGCACTGGTCAATTATCATCGTCTCTTTTTATCCAATGTCTGCCTGGAATATCTGACTGGTGATAAAGATGAAGCAATTGATATGCTGTTAAAGACCTTTGATATAACTAATCGAATGCTGGAAGAAAGCGATTCTATGATCATGAAACTCACAAGCTCTGTTTTGATGCAGCTTTCGCAGGATACCTGCCAGAAAATGCTCAATTATAAGCAGGATTTTGATCCTTCTTATGAAAAATTGCTCAATGGGATACCTGCCCTAAGCTGGGAAGCTCTGAGCTTTCGTAATGCTTATGTCTATGAATATAATATTGAAGCTTCTTACACGGTTTCCATGCTGGATTCTCCTTATGGCTTTCTTGATTATAAAGTTGATCTGGAAGATATCAGAAACGCCAATCCTCCCTTATTGAAAGCAAGTCAAATAATCAATTTCAGTCTCAGGGCTTTCAAGCAATACATTGCTATTTCTGAGTTACCCTATCCTCAATTTGCTCAAGAAATCTCAAATCCCAGCTTACCAAAACCCCACTTCATTGAATACTTCAATAACACAGTGGGAGTTGCTTTGGAAATGTCAAGGATAGATAGTGTTTATTACCGTTATCTTGTTATGGTAAGGGACCTTGAACTGAAAAGCACTATGTTACGTGCAGCGGCAAGTATTAAGCATCATGAAATAGCCTCAAGTGATGTACAATTATTCCTGGATAATAATAAAGATAAATGGTATAATCTTTATTCCGACGAACCATTTAACTGGGATGAAGCGAGCCAGGAAATATCTTTCACAGGACCCATGCCGGAAGAATTTCCTGATAAAAGGAAGTTGAAGCTGAGTTTGGATTAAGATAAATTCAGGGTAATATCAGGTTTTTCTTGACTTTTATTGATAGTTGATATTGAGTTAGTCATGGAAAAAATAATAATACTGGGTGGAGGGATTTCAGCGGAACGTGAAATATCGCTGCTTACATCCCACACGATCAAGTCTGCATTGGAATCTGATGAGATGATAGCAGAAATACTTGATCCGGCAGATTTTACTGACTGGACTGCTCTGATCGCTCATCTGAAAAGTGCCCAGCCAGACATGATATTTATGGGACTTCATGGTGCTGCTGGTGAAGATGGAAGTTTGCAGAACCACCTGGAATCTCATGACCTGCCGTTTACCGGCTCAGGCTCAGAAGCCTGTCAGCTGGCGATGGATAAAAATACTGCTCTTGATCTGGCTACTCAATTAAATATTCCTGTCCCTTCACGGGTTTACCTCAATAAATCTGACTTTTATTCTGAGGAAGAGATCATTAATTTCACGGGATTACCTTTAGTGGTGAAACCTAATTCTTCCGGCTCTTCTGTGGGCATAAGTATTGTAAAGGAAAAATCAGAATTAACCGAAGCCATGACCGATGCCTGGAAACATAACGACTGGCTGCTCTGTGAAAAATTTATTCCGGGCAGAGAATTGACAGTAACTATTCTGGATGATAAAGCACTGCCTGTGGTAGAGATCAAACCATATCAGGGCTGGTATGATTTCGCCAATAAATATACCCATGGTAATACGGAATATATCTGCCCCGCAGACCTGACCGAATTAGAAAAAGAAACTATTCAGCAATATGCGCTTGACATTTTTAATACAATGGGATGTAAAGTCTATAGTCGAATAGATTTCCGCTATGATGGGGATAAGTTCTATTTCCTGGAAGTGAATACCCTCCCGGGAATGACGTCTCTGAGTCTTACACCAATGGCAGCCAAAGCTGTAGGACTTGATCTTAGGGCTTTGCTGCTTAAAATTATTGAATTGTCAAAACATAAATAAGGAAGAATTATGCAGGAAATATCTTTTAATATTAATCTCCCTTCGTTTGCCATAGGTCTGGCTATTGGTTTGCTGCTGACTGTTTATTTTGTTTTCAGGGGAAATGGCAACAGCCGTAAACTGCGCAAAGAAATTACTCGTCAAAAGCAGATGCTGCAGGATAGACTGGAAGTGGAACTGGAATCTGTAGCTGCTATGAAAAACAAGATAAAAGACTTGGGAAAGACCAATAGTAACTTGCAAAAATCACTTGATGCACTCTCTCAAAAAGCCTCAAGAGCAGAATTGCAGCAACTGGCTATCTATCAAAAAGCTATTGATATTCTCACTGCTCAGTCTCCAGGCTTTGGTCCTGCCTGGCAAAATGCCCTTGAAAACAGTAAACAGGAAATAGGGCAGTTCACTTCTGGAGTGAAGCCTTTCATCAGAAACATCGCCAAAAGCCTGTTACCGGAAGAAATAGATTGATCAGGGAGCAATAGTTTGTCAAAGATAATGATCAGGCAGTACTTTTCAAGTATTATCGCTCTGATTTTGTTGTTTGCGATCAGTAGATTAAATTTTCTCTTATTCCATACTATGAGTGAGATCTTTAGTATAGTTATCACCTTTGCCATATTCATGTTCACCTGGAATACCAGAAAAGTGATAAATAATAATTATCTGCTTTTCATTGGGATTGCTCTTATCTTTGTGGGATTTCTTGATCTGCTGCATTCTTTCTCATATCAGGGTCTCTCTATTATACCCCTGCCTGATGAACAAAAGGCTAATATTCCTACCCAGCTTTGGATTGCTGCCCGTTATCTACAGAGTATTTCCTTTTTCCTGGCTCCTTTCTATCTGGGCAGAAAACTGAATCTCCTCAAAATTGTTTCATTATTTCATATATATATCGTTCTCGCTATACTATCGATATTCTACTGGCACGTCTTCCCTGATTGTTATTTATATGAAACGGGACTAACTGCTTTCAAGAAGATCAGTGAACTGATTATAATTGTCATACTGCTTGTAGCTATCTATAATCTCTGGAAAAATAGAAGTAAATTTGAACCGAATCTCTGGAAATTAATGATCCTGGCAATACTAGCCTCGATTATTTCTGAAGTCTTTTTCTCTATTTACCATTTAGTGTATGATACTACTATCATGACAGGTCATATCTTCAAGATCATCTCATTTTTCCTGATCTATAAAGCCATTATTATTGCCGGTATCAAAAATCCTCTGGAAAGCGTATTCTATGACCTTAATCAGAGCAGGAAAAAGCTCTTGGGTCACAAGGAAAAGCTGGAATTTGAGGTGGAAAAAGCAGTTAAGGAAGTGGAAGAACGCAATAGGATGCTGATACTGCAATCACGCCATGCTCAATTAGGAGAAATGATAGCAGCCATTACCCATCAATGGAAACAGCCTTTAAACCAGATATCAGTATTATCCTCTGCTCTCATGGATGCCTGGGATTATGATGCCCTGGATGAAGAATTCCTCCAGAAATCTATCGGTAATATCTCCATTGTCGTCACTGATATGAATAATATTCTTAATGATTTCAGAAACTTCTATTCACCCCAGACTGATGATACAGATTTCGAATTGTCTGAGATTGATGGACCCCTGCAGGCATTAGTAGGCAGACGTCTTAAAAAATATGATATTGATCTCAGAATTGATATTAAACCTGGGATTATCCTCAAGGGCAAGATCAATGAAATCATCCAGGTGATGCTTATCCTGATCAATAATGCTGTTGATGCCTTGAATGGATCTGAAAACAGAACCGGAGTTATTGAAATACTTGCTCAAGCAACTGAAGATCATATAATCATAAATGTGAAGGATAATGCTGGTGGGATCAAAGGCGAGAATTTAGATAATGTATTTTTACCCTATTTTAGCACGAAAGGAGATAAAGGTACTGGCATGGGCTTATTCCTGGCGCAAACGATAATCGAAAAGCACTTTGGTGGAGAAATTTCGGTTCAGAATTACGCTGACGGTGCTATATTTACCTGCCTGATACCCAGTTCAGCGCAGCTTGATAGTTGAAAGAGCAACTGCTAATAGCAATATAGATATTATCCAGAACCGTACTACTATCTTTTCCTCAGAATATCCTTTCTTTTGAAAGTGATGATGAAGCGGAGCCATTAGAAATAATCGCTTCGGTGTCCCTGTTCTTCGCCTTGTATATTTGTAATAGTGTATCTGTAATAAGGAAGATAATGCTTCCATTACAAACACCCCTCCCACTATCACCAGGAATATCTCTTCCCGCAGCATCACAGCAGTGATCGCCATCACTCCACCCAGGGTCAGCGAACCCGTGTCACCCATAAATATCTGAGCTGGCTTGCAATTAAACCATAAAAAGCCCATAAGACTTCCCAGCAGGGCGGAAATAAATACCGTGAGTTCTGCCGCCTCAGGGATATAATCCAGCAGCAGGTAATCAGCAAAACGGAAATTACCCTTAAGATATGCCATCACTGCCAATCCGAGAAGGGCTATTGCCGATGAACCCGTAGCGAGTCCATCCAGACCGTCTGTGAGATTTGTACCATTACTGGTGGCAACTATCATAAAGACCACAAAAGGAATGAACACCCACTTCAGATTGATCATCAGATGCCGGAAAAAGGGAATATTAATGCTCGTTAAACTAATCGATCCCTGGTGATATTTATAAAGATATAATGCTATTGCCAGCCCCAGTATTAATTGCCCGATCAGCTTATATCTTGCTATCAGGCCAGCTTTATATTTCTTCACGTTTTTCAGATAATCGTCTATGAATCCCAGCGTCCCCAGCCAGATCACTGCAAAATAGAGTATCAGTACATACACATTCTTAAGGTCACTCCAAAGCAAAGACGAGATCAAAGTACCACTCAGGAAGATCAAGCCACCCATACTGGGTGTGCCGATCTTGCAATCGTGACCCACTTCACACAGATAGCCACTCACATCTTCACTATAATTGATCTTGCGTGATAATTTGATGAAAAGAGGTCCCAGCACCAGTGTGATCACCAGACTGGTAATAAAAGCGATCACAAATCTAAAGGTTATATACTGGACTACATTAAATAAAGTCAGCCCGAATATCTCTGTATCATAATACGGTTTCAGTAATTCTATCAGCATCTATTTCTCAAATTATTATTTCTCTCTATTCTTTTTATGCATCTCACGGCAGATCCGTTCCACTTCCCGGAAATTTACTTTTCCGCTGCCCATTAAAGGGATATCCGGAATATGATAAATTTCTTTGGGAATAGCAATAGGTGGTAATTCTTTCTTTAGTTTATGGATCAGGTCTTTTTTATTTATCCCATCCGCATCAACTGCTGCCACGATCTGATAGCCTTTGATCTCATCAGGAATGCCCACTGCACAGCAATTAATATCCTCATCCAGATACTTGCTGAGCACATCCTCTGTACGCACCAGGGAAACCATCTCTCCCCCGACTTTGATAAATCGACGCAGTCTGCCTTTATGCCAGATATAGCCATCTTCATCTATCATTGCCATATCCCCGGTGTCATACCAGCCATTACGGATATGAAGACTGGTATCTTCCACATCTCCCATATAACCCTTCATCACAAGGGCACCTTTCACCAGCAGCTTACCAGTCTCGCCTGCTGCCAGTTCCTGCTCAGTTTCCCGGTCGATCACTTTCACCTGCACTTCCGGTATTGGCTTGCCGATACTGCCGGGACGCGAATTTTCATAGGTATTCACTGATACAACTGGGCTGGTTTCCGTAGTTCCATAACCTTCCAGTATCTGCACGTTATGATTATTCAAGTAATTTAAGCGCATTTTTTCCGGTAATTTATCTGCTCCAGTGATGGCCAGATGCACAGATTCAAAATCGCCCTTTTCCGCTTTCTTAAGATAGCCGTTAAAAAAGGTGGGAGTTCCCACCAATACGGAGATCTTATATTTCCTGATCGAGCTTACAATTGTTTTATAATCCAGCGGATTGGCAAATGCCACAATACTGTAACCCTTCAAGATCGGCAGCCAGAAGGTTGCCGTTAAGCCAAACACATGGAATAAGGGTAATGAACCGCCAAATACTTCTCCATCGACCATACCCAGATGATCAGGGATTATCCGCACATTATGCCAGATATTATTATGCGTAAGTTGGACAGCTTTTGGGTCTTTTTCACTACCGGATGTGAATAGTATCACGCAATTATCATCATCATTCCCCTGATGAATATAATTTCCCAGGAGCCCGGCTGGCAGCTTGCTCAATAGCGCTGCCTTGAGCTTATCTATCTTGGTTATTTGCTTTAATATATCTTCTATATAGATAAAATTAGGCTGACCTGGCAGATTTAGTTTCTTAAGCAGACCCTTACTTGTGAGAACATGCTCCACGCCGCACAAAGATTGGGCATAATTGCAATTGTCAATAGCTCCGGTACTGTAATTGATCATAGCCGGCACCTTGCCAGCCATTAAAGCACCCAATATGCTTATATGACATCCTGCTGTAGTTGGTATCATGATCCCCAGATATGTCCCCTTCACGCTCTCAAGCTTGCCCTTAAGCAGCAGAGCGGCTATCAATAGCCTTTCATAACTATATTCTTTTCCGCTCAGCACATCATAGATAGCAATCCTCTTTCCGTATTTCTTAGCTGCTGTCACAAACCGGTTCTGCAGTAACATCCACATCCTTCCTTATTTCTTTTTTTGTTTTCTTAATTTACGGCAGATCTGCTCCACCTCTCTGAAATTCACTTTACCACTTCCCATCAAGGGCAGATCATCTACCACATAAAATTCCTTGGGCACTGCGATCGCTGGTAATAGTTTCTTTAATTGATGCAATACCTCCTTCTGATCAAAATTTCCATTGGCGATAGCTGCCACCACATCAGCTCCCTTGGTAGGATTAGGTACATCCACCACGCAGCAGTACACATCATCTGGTAATAGCTTAGTGAGTATTTCTTCCGTACGCACCAGTGACACCATTTCTCCGCCTACTTTCACAAAGCGTTTCAGCCTGCCTTTATGCCACATGAAACCTTCTTCATCATGCACTCCCATATCACCGGTATCATACCAGCCATTCCTGATATGCAAGGTTGTCTGTTCCAGATCACCCAGATAACCCATCATCACCATCTCACCCTTCACAAGTATCTTGCCCTCCTCTCCGCGTGGGACTTCTTCCCCGGTATTAGTATCAACTATCTTCACCTGCACTCCGGGTATTGGCTTGCCAATACTACCCGGACGATAGTTCTCAAAGGTATTCAAAGATACCACAGGACTCGTCTCAGTGGCACCATAACCCTCTAAAACCTTAATTCCATGATCTTCCAGATAGGTTAAGCGCAATTTGTCATTTAATTTATCGGCTCCGGTTACGGCTATATGGATACTGTCAAAATCTCCCGGACTGCATTTCTTAAGATAACCGGCAAAAAAGGTCGGTGTCCCTATCATCACGGTGATCTTAAGCTCTCGTATCTTATCCACGATCAGTTTATAATCAAGCGGATTGGCAAAAGTAACCACTGTTGTCCCCATCAATAGCGGCAGCCAGAAAGTTGCTGTGATTCCAAACACATGGAACAAGGGCAATGTCCCGGCAAATATCTCATCTTTCGCCATTCCGACAAAATCAGGTAATTCCCGCACATTGTGCCAGATATTATTATGCGTAAGCTGCACCGCCTTAGGGTCTTTCTCGCTCCCTGAGGTAAAAAGTATCACAGATGGTTCATCGGGATCACCCTTATGTATATAGTTCTTCAAAATTTTATAGGGCAGTTTACTATGCAATGCTGCTATAACCTTTTCTATTTTACTCACCTTTTCCAGGATATCTTCTATATAGATCATTTCCGGAAGTGGTTCCAGCCGTAATTTCTCCAGCAGCTTTTTACTGGTGATTATCGTCTCAAAACCGCATTTCTCCTGGGCATAAATACTATTTTCAATAGCTCCTGTACTGTAATTGATCATCACAGGTATTTTCCCGGACATCAGAGTGGCTATCACTCCCAGATGACATCCAGCAGAAGTGGGCAGCATAATGCCCAGATATTTCCCCTCAATCCGGTCAAACCGCCCTTTAAGGATCAGCGAAGCTATCAGCATCAGATCATAAGTATAGGTCTTACCAGTCGCAGTATCAATAACTGCTGTCTTTTTCCCCTGAATTTTTGCCATCTGTAAAAATTTAGTATGAAGCAACATATTATTCTCCCATTTACAACATTATTTAGTTCCGTAAAATTTTACTATCTCCCCATATCATGTCAAGATTAATGAATTTCATTCAGATAATTGAAGAACGAAAGAAGTGAGAAGTGAGTAAGTGAGAAGGGGTGAAGGGGAGAATAATGGAAAATTGAAAATGTAATCAGCCATAGGCTGACAAGAATGTAAAATTAAATGTAATGTAAGAAATTTCACCACAGAGGCACAGAGATCACAGAGAAAAATTGAGGGTGCGATTCGCCTTCATCAGATTACGGCGCAACAAGAGATGTGAAAGTGTGACAAAAACTTGGCTGGTATTTCATTAAATTGTTCGCGGTTGTTTGCGGCTAAATAATTCTTACATTTAATTCCTGTCTTATACGTCTTCAGTTCGTTTTGTTCGTTTTGTCTTGATGAGCTGTAATATATGAAAGCTATTCGTTGCTTAAACTCTTACATTATATTTTTTCGCGTAATTTCGTGGCTTTCGTGGTAAATATTCTTTTCTTACATTACATTTTCAATTTTCAATTCGTCAGTCTCGATCATACCTTATTCATAAGCCCCCATATCAGGCGCAGAACCAGAATATTCATCTTTACTTAAATCAATTAAGACTTTATCAATAAACTCAAAATAAGCAATACCAGTATCAATGCAGGGTGAATCCTCTGTCAGATGATAATCCCCCACCAAAGCATCCAAGAATAATGGATCAGCATCAATATTACCCTCTAACCAGTTAACTGTCCCATTATTGTTGGTTTCTATTCCCTCCACTCCTCCATCAATAACAGAATAAGCTATTGTTATTGTATTTGGATCATAATCCTCCTTGAAGAAAACTTCCTGGGGTGAATTATTACAAAAAATACAGTTCACTAAACTTGGACTGGAAGAGTTACCGCAGTAAATCCCACCTCCAGCCAATACAGATGAATTATTCGATATCGTCACATTCTCTAAACTCGGACTGGAATGATCCCAGCAGAAAATCCCACCACCTTCTCCATCAGCCGAATTATCCGTAATCGTTACATTCACTAAACTCGGACTGGAATTCCAATAGCAGTTTATACCTCCACCATCACCATAAACCGAATTATTCGTAATCGTCACATTCACTAAACTCGGACTGGAACGCAAGCAGTAAATCCCACTGCCATCTTTTCCCGCCGAATTATTCGATATCGTCACATTCTCTAAACTCGGACTGGAAGAATAGCTGCAGTAAATCCCACTGCCATCTTCTCCCGCCGAATTATTCGATATCGTCACATTCACTAAACTCGGATTGGACTTATCAATGCAGTAAATCCCACCGCCATCTTCTCCCGCCGAATTATCCGTAATCGTTACATTCACTAAACTCGGACTGGAAAAATGGCAGTAAATCCCACCGCCATCTTTTCCCGCCGAATTACCCGTAATCGTTACATTCACTAAACTCGGACTGGAAGAATAGAGGCAGTAAATCCCACTGCCATCTTCTCCCGCCGAATTATTCGATATCGTCACATTCACTAAACTCGGATTGGAATTATCAATGCAGTAAATCCCACCGCCATCTTCTCCCGCCGAATTATCCGTAATCGTTACATTCACTAAACTCGGACTGGAAAAATAGCTGCAGTAAATCCCACCACCTTCTTCTTTAGCCGAATTACCCGTAATCGTCACATTCTCTAAAATCGGACTGGATTCATTGCAGTAAATCCCACCGCCAGAGCTAGCATGCCCATTAGTAATCGTAAAACCAATTAATACAGAAGTAGAATCTTCTTTACTTTTAAATCTGACCACTGAGTCCTTTTGATTTCCATCAATGATCGTTTGCGAAATATAGCTTGTATTCTGCGTAGTATAAAATAACGACCCCAGAATTACTGCTTTGCCTGCAAAATTGATATTCTCTATATAAGTGCCAGGAGATACAATAATCTCATCTCCATCTTCAGATGCATTAATTCCCTCCTGAATAGTTGCGTAATCCCCCGGTATGTATATTGTCTCCGCAAAAACACCTGTCATCAAAATCATAAAAATCATAAACATAACTTGTTTTTTCATAGTTACTCCCATATTCATTGATATTATTTAAAAAATATTAATGTAATACTGTGATAATATGTCAACTATTTAAAAAAAGATTATCAACCACAGGGCTGGTGATCGGTGAACAGTGATCGGTGAAGGGGTGAAGATAAGAGTGGAGAATAATGGAATCAGCCATAGGCTGACAAGAATGTAAAATTAAATGTAATGTAAGAATATTTCACCACAGAGGCACAGAGATCACAGAGAAAAATTGAGGGTGCGAAGATGTGAAGAGGTGAAGATGTGACAAAAAATTGGCTGGTATTTCATTAAATTGTTCGCGTTTGTTCGCGGCTAAATAATTCTTACATTTAATCCCTGTCTTATACTTCTTCAGTTCGTTTTGTTAGTTTTGTTCGTTGCTTAAAATCTTACATTACATTACATTCCTCGTCTCACGTCTCACGATTTACGGCTCACGATT
>Ga0207996_1002525_pt1 | contig 10976 bp, 9 predicted proteins | sample AntAceMetag02UKG_FD_184773 | JGI IMG/M metagenome (GOLD analysis project Ga0207996, IMG submission 184773) | Saline lake microbial communities from Ace Lake, Antarctica - Antarctic Ace Lake Metagenome 02UKG (SPAdes) (version 2) | ecosystem: Environmental > Aquatic > Non-marine Saline and Alkaline... | reverse complement strand
AAAAGATTACCTTCGGAAAGATAACCCAGTTTTATGAGAGTCTCTCCAATCTTAAGCCCAAAATTATTTTGTTTAACAAGTGCTTCTCTAACCTGATCTTCAGTTACAAATTCTTCATGAATAAAAATCTCACCAATGCGGGCAAATCGAGGGTTAAAAGTCATCAAATCTCCTAAGAATTAATTGACTACTTCTTTTGATAGATATCTAATATCCTGGATATCTAATAAGAATAACATTACAACTATTCATAATTTGAGTTCCAAAGATATGAGCTGTAATGGTTGCTGTAATTGAACTAGGACCTGCAACTGGTTCGGGACATTCAAATTGATAGAATCTGTAATATTGAATAATTTCCCCATCATTTTCACCATCATTTTCTGGACCTGTAATATCAAAATTATCCGGCGTGAAATTAGAATTATCAGGTGGCATTGTTAATTGTGATTCCAAAACAGGAGTACCCAGAGTAGAATAAAAAGCAACCACTTGATTATTAATTAAATTGTTTTGCCCATCTCTAACAATCACATATATTTTTGGTGAAAACTCTTCAGTAGGTTCATTCCACCACCAATCAGGATGATTATACACATCCCAATCTACATGCTGTGGAATTGGTAACATATCTATTACAGGATATTGAATAGGCATACACACATAACTGGAATCGTTAAAAGTCTGACCGGGTTCAATTCCTGAACATTCAACTTTAACCAGCAGGGTATCATTTGTATGGGTTCCTTCATAATTCAAAAAAGTATAGGCAACACCCTGTAGGGAATCACCGCTTGCATTAACATTTCCAACATAGGATTCTGCTATAATCGAAGCCCAGGAAATACTGTCTTCCAAAGAGAACCAGACAGCGGTTCCATAATCCACCGGATTTCCCCAGTTGTCGGTTATAAGAGCTGCACATTGAATCTGCCAAACTCCACCGCCCATATCTTCACCTGTACTATGCTCTCCTATAGTGATGTCAATAGAGTTTGCGGGACCTGCATGAACAACTATATTGGATTTTGTTGCACTTATTATTTCAGTTCCTTCCAAATTATATGTATATGCTTTGATACATACTGTTCCCGGTTCATCTCCACTATTTATGACAGCAACTGCCTGTCCGTTACTGGAAATCGTACTAATGGAATCTGTAGTAGGCCAAAAAATTAAGTTATTTAGATTTGTACCATTAGGAGCATTTATAAATTTAAAATAAACGCTGTCAGCATTATTTACCAGATTTCCATTCATATCTAATAAATACACAATGAGTTCAAAAGATTCCGGTCCACCTGTTCCCTGAATATGGATATCAATCTGATCGGAATAGGCAAACTCTATGGAATATACATCGTCTGAAGTGACTGTAATATAAGTATTCGCAGTGGCAGAATCTGCAACTGCTGATATTTGAGCTGAGCCTGCTGTAATACCAGGATTAAAGGTTGTTTCAGCAATTCCTAAATTATTAGTATCATCAAATTCAATTATCGTTCCCAAAGTAGTCTCAAATTGTACTGTTACACCACTTTCCACATGATTGTGATGTTTGTCTTCAACTTCAGCAATAATTAAAACTGATTCACCGCTATTTGCCTGAACTTGAGTAGTATCTGGTGTGAGGGTCATATATTTAGGAGAACCAGGACGAATTGGAATACTTTCATTAACTTCAAGCTCTGAAATAAAAGCACTTATAACAGCCAAACCTGTCTGTGTTCCAGCATTAAAATATGTTTGAGCAACACCATTTGTTGTTGTAGCTTGAACTAAAGTCCCCATTGGAATAGCGTCGAAAGTTTGGAAGAATCCTCTTGAAGTTTCAAACACAATTATTGTACCATCTGGAACGGGATTGTCTAAAGTATTTTTAGCATGAGCTCTAACCAGTATAACATTTTCAACGAAAATGCCTGTTGAATCAGCACTAATATCTAAGTAAAATGCATCAGGGTCAATCTCTGGAATAGAATCTATCGTTACAATTGTCTGAAGAGTGGCAATTCCAACAAATGCTTCAATTAAAGCTTCTCCAATTTGCTCTGGTCCGTTATCCCAGAAAGTAGTTTCTGCAATGCCGCTGCTGTCAGTATAAATATGAGCTAAAATATTTCCGATATCAGCTCTGAAGGATACCATCTCTCCGGGTACAGCAAAATCATCATCATCTTTCACGAGCACTTCAATTTCGGAATAAGTGATGCCATTATCAGCATAAATAGTATCAGGATCTGCCTGCATCCACTCTATATGATATGATGGAACAGGAGCAATGGTCACTTCAACTGTAGCCGCAGATGTATCAATACTAGCTTCAACAAATGCTGTTCCAATTTGCTCGTTATCATGAAATTGAGCTGTAGCAATACCAAAATTATCTGTTATTGCGAATGCAGACACCGAGCCAAAAAGAGTATCAGCAACAACAACCCGGAAGAATACAGAATCGCCAACAGCAGGGAATTCATTTTCATCTATAATAAATGCTTTTATTTCGGAATAGGTGGCGCTATTTCCGTCAGCATAAATGGTACTCGGATCAGCTATTAAGTCAGAAATAAACAAAGGTGAAGGATCAGGAATCTGGACAATGTAAACTTCAACTGTTTGCTTCACTCCGGCAATTGATGCTTCAACTGTTGCTGTTCCAATTTGTCCGTTATCATGAAATTGTGCAATAGCAACTCCATTATTTCCTGTATTGCTCGATGATGTAATGTTCCCATTAAAATTTCCTAAAGTATCTGCAAGCACTTTAAAAGTTACAGTTTGTCCAGCGATAGGAATATCATTTTTATTTACAACCGTAACACTTATTTGAGAATAAGTTTGTAAATCATTATCCGGATGAATCGTATTCGGATTGGCAATAACATTCTGAATATAGTATTCTGGAACTTCCAATACCCTTTTATCACAAGCTATAATAGCCAGAAGGGTTAAAACTATTACAGAGGTAATGATAAGTACAAGTTTTTTTGTTTTCATGATTTCCTCCTATTCTTCTTCTTTAATTAATTTTCTTTCCAGACGTTTGTCAAGCTCAAAGTTTATACTTTTTTTGGTAAAATCAACCACACGTGGTGTAATTTCAATAATCAGGTCTGTATTGTTGACGATTTCTTCTTTGTGTTGGAAAAGTTTACCAATAAATGGGATACTACTTAAAAGCGGAACTTTGTTCATAGTTGTAATTATGCTGGAATGCAACAATCCGCCCACAACTATCCGCCGACCATCCGGAACTGTAACAGTTGTAAGAATTTTTCGAACCTTTGTGCGAGGTACATATCCACCTACCAATTCCATCACTGAACTTACTTCAGGTTCGATTCTGACAGTAATATGACCATCTTTATTTACAGTAGGTAGAACTTTGAGTATAATACCAACTTCTTCACGTTCCACCTGAATCTGATATTCCTTATCAGAAACAACAAAGGGAACAATCTCTCCAATAAGAATTTCTGCTTCCTCACCATTGAGAGCAGTAATTCGTGTGTCTGTCAATAATTGAGCTGCATTATTTTGTAATAACATATCCAGGGTGATATCAAACGCAGTTAACTGGCGACTGAATTTAAAAGCATCTCCCCAATCTGTCATTTTCTGGAAATACTGGTCTTCCGGTAATTCCTGGAAATTTTCGGCACTACCAAAAGGTAATGCACCTGTTTCATCAGTAAAACCGTAAGGTAACCCAACTCCGCCTGCATTCACCGGGTCTTCCGCGAGAATGGTTGTGAATTGATTCAAGCGTGACCAGTCGATACCCAATTTTTCTGCCTCTTTAGTTGAGATTTCTATAAGCCGTGCCCGAATCTCAATCTGTTTTTGAGGAACATCAATTTCCTGGATTCTTTTGCTGATCTCAGCATAAGTCTCCGGATTAGCCCTTAAAAATATAGCATTCTGTCCTTCAATAGCAACAGCCAAACCAGGCATAATCTCTAATGCTGCTACAATTTTTTTTACATCCACATAATTGAGATGAACAATGTAAGAGCGTTCTCCTATTTCCTCATCGATACGTGCTTTTTCACCGACAAGAAACGTCTTGTCTCCAATTAAACGATAGGAAAGACCGATTGATTTTACTACCAGAGCCAAAGCCTGTTCAATGGGTACATCCTTCAAATGAATAGTTACTCTTCTTTCTTCAGCTTCTCCTTTTTCAGTGGCACCAGTATCGATAGCCAGAACAATATTGCAGTCACTCAATTTTGCCATGGTGGAGATGATATGCGAAACTGAGGCATCTTCTGCATTGATAGTAATCTTTCGATATAAAAGATCATCTACTCCCTGTGAAAAAAGATTTACTGCTGCCAGAATGAATACAAACAAAAAAATCATTTTTAAAAGACCGAAATTCGATTTGATAGATTTCATTTATTCTCCTTATTTTTTTATTACCAATTATATTCTCTTTCTTTTTTCGATTTTGTTTTTTGAATTTCAACCGGTTTGGGAGGGATTCTTTCAAGGGTTAAACTTCTTCGTTTACCACCAAAAACATAAATCAATTCACCTTCCAAAATATCCACAACTTTTCCGTAGATAAAATCATCACCGATTTTATAGATTTTTGTTTTACCTTCATAGGATACTGCAGCCATTTCTGTTCCATTAGCTGGAATAATGGTGGATTGGAGACGAACCATACTTTCAACCTTTTCCCGCCATTCTTCTTCCAAATCCTTTTGGGTGCGTACAATCAAGTTTTGCTCGAGAGGATCTTTATCTACTTTGAATACAAAACTTTTACGATCACTAATTGAATTCTCAATATCTTGAATCTGATCAAGTAACCGGTCCCCCAGAGCAAGTTTTTTATATTCGGATTCAAGAGGTACTTTTTCTACCTTCTGAAAAAGATAATAATCTTTTATGGCAAAGGCAATAAGAAGAATAACAACCAAAGCAATTACAAAGTCTTTCAAATATTTCTGGTCCATCTATGCCTCCTTCACTATCTTATAAACCGAAAGTTCTATTGTAACTCTGTACCTGGTTGCAGGGATTTCTCCGGTTGCGGTTTCAGTAAAATCCGTATCTATCGGACGCACATCCAGAGTTTTAACTTTGATAATATGATCAAAACTCTCTAAATCTCCCAGGAACTGTCCCATCTGGATAAAAGTACAATTGAGTTCCATTGTATAAAGCTGTTCCAGATAGTGCCGGCTCAACGATGAAACTACTTTCGGGAATAATGAATGAACAGCAATTTGATATTTATCTGCCAGATCAGCTAATATTTTGATAAAACTGTTTACCTCATCAGAAGAAAAATCCTTTTCAGAAGTCATACTATTCATAATTACTTTTGAAACAAGCTGCAATTGTTCATTCAATACTTTAGCACTATTCAGTTTTTCCTGTTCCTGTTTGATTCTTCTATCATAAGCACTAATTCTTCGCGTCTTTGCAGAGATTGTATCATTACTGAAATAGAAGAAAGCAACAGCAGTAATTGCAATGAGCAAAAGCAGATACAAGTATTTTCGTTTCATCATTTTCCTTCTCCTTCTTTTTCAAACTCAATTGCTTCGCAATCTATCTGAAAACGTAAAATTTCTACATCTTTCTCAAAGTCACGTCGCGATTTCATAAATGTGATTTCAGGAAAATCAGAACTGATCTGTTCATTGCTTTTAAGTTTGTTAATAAAATCTTCGATAATCAGGTCGAACTCTTTTTGCTTCTTATCCATTTGTGTAATACCGAATAAACGTAATGTATTTCCTTTGAAAGTGAAATGAGTTATAGCGATTTTATCGGTTGTCTGTTCCGATAAAGCCACCAATTTCTTTGCCCAGAAAATACGTTCCGTACTGATTTTTGCCATTCTTTCCAGGTCTTTTGATGAAAGGTATTCACCACTTACCTGGTAGGATTCGATTTCCTTCTTTATATTGGAAAGTAAAGCACTGCGATTATCGATTTTTGCTTGCAGATCTGCATTGAGAAATATTGCAACACCACAAAGTATAGCTGTAATAATGATGAACGAAAGTGCTGTTGCTGTGAACGTTCTTTTTTCAGTTTCAATCTGACGTCGTAACTCTCCATATTTGTTTAGATTAATTTTAAAGTATAATAATTTCATATTCACCTCTACTCCGGTCTCATTGCAAGTCCCAAAGCAAGAGCGAGCTGAGGGTCTTTTCTATCTTTAAATTTTTCCGGCATTTCCAGGTCTATAAACGGATTGTAAACCTCAGATTCGATGTTCAGTTGTTTGGATAAGTACTCTGGAAGTCCTACAATTTTGGCACTGCCACCCACCAGAAGGATTTTCCTGAAATCACTGGTTCCTGCTTCCTTCACATAAAAACGTAATGAGCGTTTCACTTCCATTGCAATTTGTTCTTCTGTGGTCTTTTCAGTGATATTCAAGGACATTATTTTGGAGGTGCTTTCTGGTGCTTCTTCTTCTTTCAGACCATGCTCAAATTTGAATTTCTCAGCATTTTCAAACGAAAGTTTTCTTCGTTTCATAATATCTTTTGTAAAATGAAAACCACCCCAGGCAATATCCCGGGCAAAAAATTTGGCTTCGGGACCGTAGATCACCATATTTGTTTTAAGAGCACCAATATTAAGAATGATGAACACACCTTCCTCAACAAAAGAATTGAGAGCAAAACTATTTGCTATAGCAAGAGATTCCACATCGACTATGCCAGGAGTAACTCCAGCAGCGGTTAAAATATCCGAGTGCTCATTGAGAAGGGCTTTTGTGGTAGCTGCCATTAAGATGTTCATATTGTTTGTTTTTTCTTCCACACTTAAAACCTGATAATCCAGAAGCATTTCAGAGCCACTGATCGGAAGATGTTTTTTTGCTTCAAAAAATAAGGCGGATTCAAGCTCATCTTCCGGGAGAAAAATCGTCTTTATCTGTTTCAAACTGGTATTATCACCACCCACAGAAGAGACAATATGTTTTATCTTTTTAGGATTGATTTTCAAAGCTCTCAGCATCCCGGATAATACGGGAGCAAATCGATCCGGAGACAGGTCTGAAGGAGTATATTCTTGTCCTTCTGGAACTGTGGATCTTATCTCATAATTTAAAAGCTTGAATCCTTCATGTAATTTCTTGAGATGAACAAGCTTTATACTATGAGAGCCAATATCCAGACCAATCGATTCTTTAAACTTTATTTTTTTCTTTTTCGCCATCTGACCTCACATACTATTTTTTTAAATGAATTTTATTAATTCGGTGGGACTTTAAATGACCAGACTGTTTCATCGAAAGATGAAAGTGTACCAGCTCCCCAGCCACGATAAACTTCCGGATAATCCGGTGGTTGAATATACAAAAAGCGGTTGTCATAATGATAATCTTTATCATAACCAGCCGAAGGGTGACTACCATCATATTTGTAATTATTGATATCCCATGGACTTGGAATGGAATTACCAAATGGATGATTGTAGGGATCCCCGCCTGAACGATGGACGAATCCACGACGTGTTTGTGCAATTGCTCCAAAAATATGGATAATCCCCCGCTCAAAAACAATATTTGAAGAAGATTCGGGCCAGACTGGATTGTACCAGGGCCAATCCGTTCCATAAGGAAAAACATATGCAGAAGGATTATCGTTTGGAAAGGAACTTATATAAGCAGTGCTTTCATAAGGGTATCCGCAAGTACCATTTGTTTGAGGAGCTCCTCCATGCAGGTTGAAACCCGCGATATTTGGCTGTACATACGGGCTGATCGGATAAATGAATTTATGGAAATCTATATAAGTGTACAATGTATCGTCACCTGTATATGGACTCGGTCCCAAAAAATTTGGAGTGGAACCATGACCATGATGATATTGGAAAGTAAAAATCCCATCATAATGACAGGTCATTGCTCCATGTAAATTTTCATTTCCTCTTCCTATGGCAGCAAAAGCTCCATATAGATAGATATCATTACAATTATCATATTTAATCTCGAAATTATTATAGGGATCTATATTCTTATATCTTATTAAAATCTTTTGCTCTGAAACCAAACCAAAGTAATCACTCATATTAACAGGGGCTTCATCTGGTGGATTACCAGCTGGTGTTCCCTGGTAAGTAATATCATCGACAATAAAAATCGTATCAGCACAACCCCAGGTTTGCTTTCCGCGAATATCTCCTTCTATCCAGAGCTGCTGATCTGCCACAAAAACAGAATGGTTATTCACGGTTCCATTAGGACCCTGAATCCAGGTTGTATCATATATAGCTATTTGATTTGTCCAGACAATATCCGAATCTTCAAACCAGTTTCCCCCTTGATTGATTATGAAATTTGCCTGGGCGGCATTCATGGGATACCAGCTATAAACTTCAAAATCTTCATAACCTACAAGTTCAATTTCTCCGTACCAGGATTCAAAAGCTGTACCATTGATTTTTACATAAACAATATCTGCATTCGGATTACTGAAAGGTCTTATACCATTTGCACGGATATCTACTGCTGTTGGTACATAAACAATAGCAGGAACTTCCTCTTCCCAACCTCCTAAGAAAATATCATACATAGGAGCGGGAGAATTTATAAGCAATGTTCCGCTAGGATAATAACGGAAATTTCCAGCAGTAGTAACCATCGCATAAAAAGTGGGCCAGCCGTTATTAGTTCCACCCCCAGCTTGTTGTACCCAAATATCATCATTACTATGAACCTTTCCCCAGAGAATATCAGGTCCCCAAAATTTAACTCGTGCTGCCTCTCCACCACCATCTGCGTTTTCAGATTCTTCAATATGAGAAAAATACTGGTATTCAGCTAAACTTTCATTTCTCATCAATCGTTCTGAAAAACGTTTTACAGGAGACTTGTTATTAATATCAAAGACAAAACTTTGGTCACGTTTGGCAGTGATCAAAGTTCGAATGGCAACAGCTTCCTGAGATGCAAATCCCATAAAACTGGTAATAGTAGTCATGTCTTTACTATTATCTATATTATATGTTGTCCTCCGGTCATCAGATTCAATCTGCACTATTCGATCTGGAAGAGGTCTGTATTTATTGTATTCCAGGCTCAAAACTGTTCTAATTGCCTCGCTCCTTAAGAGCAGTTCTTGCTGAAGCATATCATTTTGATATTGGGTTTGAAGGTGATCTGTCTGAACTATTCCTAATAATGATATTGTGGACAATAATGAAACCACAATAGCAATGAGTGCTACTGCTAAAAGAACAATACCACCCTTATCATTTTTTAAGAAATTCTTCATATACCCTCCGGTTGTGATGATTGAACGGTTCCCAATTTCGCATTTGTAAGAAATACTGAAGTTTCATATTCAATTGTTTTTGTATTCAGACGAATATCTTCTGCAGCAGTTTGTTTTGGGCTTTTTTCCCTGAATCTGACTTGAGCTTTTATTTGAATTCCCAAAAGATAAATCTTATCATTAACGACTTTTTCAGATGTAAAATTTAATTCGAGAATTCTAAATTGAAATTTTTCCCCAATTTTTTTAAGTCCGGTTGGGAAAAGCAATTTATCTGAAAATGACTTTAAACCATATTTTCCGGAAGCACGTAAGTGATTATTTGTATCTAAATAAAATTCTGAATAATATGGTAATCCAGGTGTTATAATCACCGGGATAAGTGTTATGGAACTATGGTCTAATCCAATTATTACTTCGTTTGCAGTAATAAGCCCGATAAGACCTTCTTTCAGGTCTGCCGGATCGCTGGGATTTCCTGTTACATTATCAACCGAATAACCGTAACGCATAGTTTCCACAGCAGCAAAAAGTTCATCCTGAAGTTGAGTGTATAATCTTACTTCTTCGTAAGTTCTGAGAAAACTAATCACAACAAAAGTGAAGGCAAGAATAATCAGAACTGCAAGCGGAAGTGAAGCTACCAGGTCTGCGAGATAATAACCTTTCTGGTTTAGCTTAATTTTTGGAAGATTCTTTTGTCTTGGATTTTTCATTGTGTATATTTCCAATGATAATCTTCCCGCAAAGTAACTGTTTTTATCTGGCTTGCTTGAGTAGTAAGTAACAAGCTGGTTGGCTCTTTCCAGGTTAGCTGGATAATAACAGAATCATAACCCACATAAGGAGCTACATCAATATCAACATGAAATGTTTTATTTATGGAAACAGTAGCTGTCAAAGCAGGTTGGTCATCACGCTCATCAAGTACAACAGGAGCATAAAATACTGCCGGCAATTCGCTGATATCCGGTGATTTCATATCTCTATTGACGTATTTTACAAACTCCATTTTGCCGCTGGCAATAAGCAATGCAGAACGGAAATGATAGTTTTCATTTGCTCTATTACGAGCAAAATTTATGCTGATAAACAATCCAACCAAAGCAACAGTAACAATAAGTAATGAAGCTAAAACATGAATAAGACCAAAACCTTTTTCAGAATCCAGGTTTCCAAACATTAAAATCCTACTCCTGTAGCAAACATTTTGGGATTATCTGCAACTTGTTCAGCTATCATTCTGTCGAGTAATCCATTCATAACATGATTGAATAATGACTGGTCAAGAGTCTGCATTCCCTGTTTTGTTCCGGATTGTATCACAGAAGGAATCTGATAGGTCTTTTCTTCTCTGATAAGATTTTTCACAGCAGCATTGGCAATCATAATTTCCAAAGCCGGAACTCGTCCACCACCCTCTTTCAAAGGTAACAGAGTTTGAGCTATAACTGCCTGCAAAGATTCAGACAGCATGGAGCGTACTTGAGATTGCTGTTCTTTGGGAAACATATCGATAATACGATCGATAGATTTGGTAGCACTACTTGTATGAAGTGTAGCCAAAACAAGATGTCCTGTTTCCGCAGCAGTAAGAGCCAGAGAAACTGTTTCCAGGTCACGCATCTCACCCACCAGGATTACATCCGGGTCCTCACGCAGAGCAGAACGTAAAGCAGCAGTAAATGACCAGGTATCATGTCCTAATTCCCGCTG
>Ga0207996_1002524_pt1 | contig 10976 bp, 8 predicted proteins | sample AntAceMetag02UKG_FD_184773 | JGI IMG/M metagenome (GOLD analysis project Ga0207996, IMG submission 184773) | Saline lake microbial communities from Ace Lake, Antarctica - Antarctic Ace Lake Metagenome 02UKG (SPAdes) (version 2) | ecosystem: Environmental > Aquatic > Non-marine Saline and Alkaline... | reverse complement strand
TTTCAGGAATTACACCGGGATATAGGGTGAAATATCTGAAATCCACCTCTGAATAGGCTTCAGTGCGCCATTTTTTCGGGTTTTCACCCCTCATGAAGGGCATCAAGGATCTGCCGTCGCATTGTGCCGGAATATCTGCGCCAAAATAATCAAGGACAGTCGATAAAATATCAACATTTTCGGTAAATGCCTCAACACACCGGGCATGTCTGTTTATCATTTTTGCACCGGGGGTGCGGATGATCAGCGGAATATGGAAGATTTGATCGAAATAAGACCCTTTGCAAAGCAAATGGTGGTCTCCCAGTTGGTCGCCGTGGTCGCTGGTGAAAACGATAACGGTGTCTTCATATTGCCCGGTCTCTTTCAGAAAGGTCACAATGCTGCCGATATTGTCATCGATTTCCGTCATCAGCCCGTAATACGTCGCGCGCAACTGCCGCATCGATTTTTCATCTCTGGGGAACCGGTCGGCGCTATATTTACCATGATTCATAAACCGCTCCAGGCAAAAGGCGAGGTAGGGATGCTGTTTTGCCTCCTCTTCAAATGAGGGGGCACCCGTAAAAGCCGGAACCTGATCAGGGGAGTACATGCGATTGTAGGGCTCAGGCGCCAAATAGGGGGGATGCGGTCTCAAATAACTGATGTGCAGAAACCAGGGTTTTCTACCGGGTCTTCTGATAAACTGAAGCGCCTTGTCCGTAATAAATGCAGTGTCGCTTTCTTCTGCTGAATAACGAGCAGGGGCATAGGTTTTTCCGCGATCCTCAGCCTCCGGGTAATCCTCCACAGTTTCGTAATAGAGGTCATGAGGATCCTCGGGTACCTTGTAGCCCCTTTCTTCAAGCCACAGCGCCCAGGGCTCGGGACAGCTTTCTGAAGGCGTAGGCATCGCCAGGACCCGATCAAACCCCGGAAGGATGCCTTCATAGGTTTTGAGCGCCGGATCATCCGGATGAAGGCAACGGGGATCAGGAGTTGTGTCCGTATGCCCTGCCAGGGTCGGATCGTAACCCAGTTTTCTCATCTCCAGAGCAATGTTGGAATGCCGGGCATCAAGGGGAACGCCGTTTGCCACCGAGCGGTGGTTCTGAAGATACATGCCCGTATATAAAGAAGCACGGCTGGGTCCGCAGGGGCTGCACTGGGCATAATGATTTTTGAAAAGCACGCCTTCAGATGCGAGGGCATCCAGATGCGGTGTCTTAACCGTCGGATGGTCCAGAGCGGACAGACACTCTCCGCGCCACTGGTCGGCCGTGATAAACAACAAATTTTTCGGTTTCATGAGAACTCCCGGTACAGTTTCATGTTTCGGTTAATTAACCCAAAGGGCTCATCCACAAGTTGGGGGAGAACATTAGCCTATAAAAAAAAGCAAATTTCAAGCACCAAATGACAAATAAATTCCAAATCTCAAAGTCCAATGACCTAAACTATTTGGAATTTCCAATGCGCTATATCACGATGCGGTCTTTGCACTGGTCAGCGCAAGCTCATGGGCGAAATGACACGCAACAAAATGCTTCTGATCGATCTCTCGCCACTCGGGCACTTCAATCCTGCATCTATCCCGTGCGTAATTACAGCGGGTGTGAAAACGGCACCCGGTAGGCGGGTTGATGACATCAGGAATTTCTCCCTTAAGGCTTACAGGTTTCATTTTGCGATCGGGATTAGCATCGGGTATGGCGGAGAGGAGTGCCTCGGTGTATGGGTGCTTAGGATTGAAAAAGAGGTTCTCGGTAGGGGCGAGTTCCATAAAGGTTCCCATGTACATCACTGCCACCCGATGGGAGATATGCCCAACCACGCCAAGATCATGCCCAATGAAAAGGTAAGTAGTATTAAGCTCTTTTTGCAAATCCATCAACAGGTTCAATATTTCCGCCTGGACCGACACATCAAGGGCAGAGACTGATTCATCACATACGATAAATTCCGGATTGGATACAATAGCCCTGGCTATACTTATACGCTGTCGTTGTCCGCCGCTGAAAGCGTGGGGAAAACGGCGAAGGTATTCCAAATTGAGTTTGCAACGAGCAGCTCCTTCCCGTACCCGGGCATCGAGATTTTTTCCTTTATCCACTCCACCGACAACAAGGGGTTCGGCAATTATGTCGCGCACGGTCATGCGGGGATTGAGGGATGCATATGGATCCTGAAAGATCATCTGCATGTGCTTTCTGAATTTTCTCAGCTCCTTTCCTTTGATCTTTGTCAAATCAGTATAACTTCCGTTTCGCTTAAAGAAGATCTGTCCGTCTGTCGGCTCAATTCCCCGGAGAATGGTGCGCCCGACAGTGGTCTTGCCGGAACCGCTTTCACCTACAAGACCTAGAGTTTCTCCCCGGCGAATTTTTAATGAGATATTGTCTACAGCCCTGACATGGCCCTGTACACGACCGAATAGCCCGATTCGGATAGGGAAATGAACTTTGAGATTATTGACTTTGATTAAGGCCACAATTGTTTTCCTCTATTCGTATAAGAAGCAGTTTGCCGAGTGAGTATGGCCAAAGGTGGCTACGGGCGGGAAAGTTGTATCACATCTACCGGTAATCATTTGTTGGCAGCGCGTATGGAATGGACAACCGGCTGGAAACTCGAAGGGGCCGGGAATATCTCCTCCCACAGCTGTAAGCCGGCCTCCCAGATGATCAAGGCGCGGGATGGCTTCAAGGAGTTTTCGGGTATAGGGGTGCTGCGGGTTGTTAATCACTTCCCGGGTTGTGCCGCGCTCCAGGATATAGCCCAGGTACATCACGGCAATTTCATCCGCAATTTGGGCAATCACGCCTATATCATGGGTAACAAAGATGATGGCCATGTTGCGCTCTGCCTGAAGCTGGGCCATTAACTCTAGAACCTGGGCCTGAATGGTCACGTCCAGTGCCGTAGTCGGCTCATCGGCGATGAGCAGATTGGGCTTGCTGCTAAGGGCAATAGCGATCATTGCCCGTTGACGCATCCCCCCTGAAAGTTCAAATGCGTACTGTCGAAAACGTTGAGCAGGATTGGAAATACCTACCCGGTCGAGCATATCAATGGCGATCTCTCCGGCTTCTTGTTTAGTGACGTTCCTATGCTGTAAAATAGCTTCCATGAGTTGATTGCCGATGGTATGCACCGGCGAAAAGGAACTCATGGGCTCCTGGAAAATCATTGCAATTTCACCACCACGGATGTTTCCCATTTCGCGGCTGTTGGCTTTCAGCCTAGCTATATCCCTTATGTTACCATTTTCGCCTTGCAGCAGGATTGAACCTTTCACCTCGGCTGTTTTGGGCAAAAGTTGTAAAATAGCGCTACAGGCCACGCTCTTTCCGGAGCCGCTTTCGCCGACAATGCCAAGGATTTTTCCATGATTGACGGTATAACTAATCTCGTTAACCGCCTTTACAATGCCTTCATCAGTATGAAAAGAGACCGTGAGATCTTTGATTTCCAACAAATCCTCGCTGCTGATGTTCTCCTTTTGTTCATGCATGACACTTGTACTCTCCGTATTCACAAAAATCCTCCATTATTAAGAATAGGGATCCGCCGCATCACGCAGCCCATCGCCTAAACAGACAAAGGCCATTACCGCCGTTGCCACAAAGATGACCGGGATGAAGAGCCACGGGGCCATCTCAATGGCCTGAATATTCTGGGCACCTTCCAGCAGCACTCCCCAACTGATAACCGGGGGGCGTAATCCAAGCTGTACAAAACTCAAAGCGGTTTCAGCCAAAATCATGTAGGGAAATGAAACCACGAGATCCACAATGATATAGCTGGTGAAGGCGGGCAGCATGTGCCTTGCTATAATTCTGCTGCTGGTTGCACCGGCAAATCGGGCCGCAAGAACATAGTCTTCGTTTCGAAGCGACAGCAGTTTACTACGCACACGCCGGGCCAGGGTGGTCCAAAAGAAAAGTCCAAAAATGATGGTGATGGCAAAATAAATTCTCTCCGGCGGCCACTCTCTTGGCATTGCCGCAGCAAAGCCCATAAAAAGAGGAATATCCGGAACAGAACGGAGAAACTCGATCAATCGTTGAATGAAAAAATCCAGGCTGCCACCGAAGTAACCGGCCATACCGCCCATGGTAAGACCCATAACAAAAGAGATCATAACCCCCACAACACCGATGGTCAATGAGGTGCGTGTGGCCAGCATGGTGCTGGAGAAAAGATCGTGCCCCATCCGGTCGGTGCCGAAAAGATGAATTTTTCCTTCATCCACCCCAAAAAAATGCAGATCGCTTTTTAGCCGGTTTACTCTACAGTACTTATACTTGTCACCCCTTACAAAAAAGCGAATATGGTGGCGTATGGAGGTGTCGGTAACAGCAATCATTCTTAAAGTTATCGGGTCCCTGTGTGTTTTCACCCCATGCACGAAAGGGCGCAGCGAGAAACCATTTTCATCCCAAAACCGGATCATTTGGGGAGGGCCGAGCAGATAAGTGGTATCCAGCGTTGTGCCGCCATAAGGGGCGATGAGCTCTGCAAAGAGTACAATCATCGTGAAAAGACCAAGCGTGGCAGCACCGACCAGAGCTAACCGATTACGACGGAAACGCCACCAGATGAGTTGCCATTGAGTAGCGGTGTAGTATTTGTTTTTCTCTTCATTATCCATCTGCTGAAAAGCTGGGTTTTTGCTGCCTGTATCTATTTTTTCCATTTATGCATCTCCCAGTCTGATACGCGGATCTAAAGCTCCCAGCAGCAGATCAGAAACAAAGACACCGATTATGATTGTGGTGCTGATCAGCAGCAGGATAGCGCCGCCCAGGTACATGTCCTGGTCCAGGAGGGCTTTTAGCAGCAGATCTCCTGCCTCAGGCAGGGAGAGTACCAGAGCCACCACCGGTGAGCCGGCCATTACTTTGGCTACGTCAAAGCCGAGATAACTTACAATAGGATTTAGAGCGATACGCACAGGGTATTTTAAAATGACCTTCCATTCCGGAATCCCGCGAGCGCGAGCTGCCGTGACATAGAGCTGGTTCAGTTCGTCTAGCATGGTGGCCCGTATGGTCTGCAGGTGAAAGGCGGTGTTAGCGGTACCTAATACGATGGCCGGAACCCATAAATGCTTGATCAGATCCACAAATTTGGCCCAGCTCCAGCCGGCTTCAATATATTGCGGTGAAAAGAGCCCTCCGGCCGAACTGCCCAGCATGGTTATGCTGAAATAGAGCAGCACCAGTGCCAGCATGAAATTGGGCAGGGCCAGACCTATATAACCGATAAAGGTTGCCAGATAATCCCCGGCGGAATGACGGTACAATGCAGAATATATACCCAGCGGGATAGCAATGCCGTAAGTGATGGTGATGGAGGCAGCCACTATTGCTATCGTCAGCCAGATACGCCCTCCGATGACACTGGACACCGGCACGTTGTAGAGAAATGAGTTGCCGAAATCCCCTCGCAAAACGATGTCGCTGATCCAGTTGACGTAGCGCTGCACCGGTGGTTTATTCAGGCCGAATTGTTCTCGCAAATTCTCCATGTCGGTTTCAGTAACCGACGCGCCGGATGAAATCAGTTTGCGGAAAGCGTAGCGGTCTGCATAATCACCCGGCGGCAGCTCAATAATGATAAAAATCATCACTGAAACGAAAAAAAATGTGAAAAACATGGCCACAAAACGTTTTAGGAAAAAATTCAACATAGATTTATCCCCTGTTTATGGGCGGGAAGTCGAAAATAGACTTCCCGCTCAAGACATTATTTGTATTTAACCGACAAGTAGTGTTGTCTGTTACAGCCCTCTACAAGGGACCAATCACAAATTTTTCCCTATTTGATAAACCACTGGGGTATGCGGAAAGGGTAGGCCCAGTAATATGGGTAGCCGGCCTGTTCGAATCCGCCAAAGTTTCCAATCCGATTGTTTACATAAACAGGTGTGGGTGTATCTCCCACCACGCCGATGGTGATCAGGTTCTCCCCATGAATTTTTATCACCTCCGAACCGATGCGATTGCTTTCAGCGGAATCAAAGGGATAGCTCTTGAACTCGATGGCCAGTTCATAGAGGCGTTTGATATCTGCCGGGGGCTCAATACCTTTGGCACCGTTACTCTGGACCCAGTCATCCCACAAGTTGCCGGTGAGTTTATTGATCGGGCTGCCGAAAGGCGGCATCATCAGTACAATGTCACCGGATAGTTTTGGACGGGAATTGTATTGTCTTATCATGGTGGCGATGTCATGTTTGTTTGCACCGGTTTGCTGCCGGTACAAGTCGGATGTGATCTCTTTTAAGTCGGTTCGCACCCCCACAGCTTCCCAATATTTTTTTACCAGCTGGTGGGTCTGGGTAGGACCAAATTGAGGTGCAAACTGCAGCCGTAGCACAAATGGCTTGCCGTCGAAACGCAAACGGAAACCGTCGGAATCGCGTTGGGTCAAACCCATTTTATCCAGCAGCGAATTGGCCCTATCAGGATCGTAGTCAGTGAATTGTGTGATATATTTCGGATCGATAAAGTCAAAGGTGGCTGGATCTATCGGAAGGGCCTGTTTGTTGGTTATTCCCGTGCCTAGATAGACGATTTCTCTGATTTCAGAGCGGTTCATTGCAAGGGACATGGCTTGTCGAAAGCGCACATCACCGTAAATTTTACGCAGCTCGGGATCTTGGTGGGTGATATTGAAACAGTAAATTACATCTTTGCCGATGGCGGGCTTTAGAAGCACGCGGTAAGGACCCTGGGCTTCTTTCTGCTTGAGTTCAGGGAATTTCTCCAATTCAAGCGCCTGTTGTTTGTAGTCGATTTCACCGTTCATCATTTTGAGGACTGTAACTTCCTTATCCTCGCTGTAGCTCTCGTAGTGTTCGTTGATGTAAGGCAACTGGTTGCCGGCCGTGTCCACCATGAAGAAATAGGGGTTGGCGACTAGGCGGCGGAATTCAGGTGTCTCTTCAACAAGCACATGGGACTCCAGTGTTGGAATAGCAAGCCTTGAGGCCACCGGTCCTGACAGGGGATGGTAGGAATCTTTCCAATCGTGAAAGTAGAGTCTGAAGCGCTCGACCCAGCTCTTGAATCCCAGCTTATTTGCTTCTTTGTTCGCATCGGAGTTGTATTTGGGATGGACCCGGCTGAGTACGTGCTTGGGTTGGAAGGGTTGACGATATGTGATGGCCAGATAGGTCAAAAAGTTTGGTGCCGGTGCAGCAAAAGTGAACTTGACGGTGGTCTTGTCAATGGCCTCGACCTGCATGGGTTTTCCACCGAAAATCCATTGGCTTTCAACGTTCTTGTAGTAATCTTTGTTCATTTTGATATCATTGTACCAAAAATCGATATCTTCTGCGGTGAATGGAGCGCCGTCGGACCACTTATGGTCTTTTCGAAGGTAAACGGTTAATTGCGTATAATCATCGTTGTATTTATATCCTGTGGCTACGCAGGGGACGATGGTTTTAAGATTTTCATGAAATCGAAACAGATTGACGTGTCTCAGACTTAAGACATCAGAGGTACCACTTTCCGGCGATTTGGAAATGCCTTTCAAACGGCCACCATATTTACCGATTTTCTCATACGGCGGGAATATAAGAGGCTCAGCCGGCAAACGCTCAGCAACCGCCGGCAGAGGTCTGTCTCCGTTAAGTTCCTTATTCAATTTGCCGATATCAGGATTTTCGCTAAAGGAAAGTTTGCAGCCGGTCAGCTTCTCAAATTCAGATAATTCATACTGATGAGGGTATTGTCCGCCAGGAATACCGGCGGGGTTAGCGATGGTTGGAGCAGGGCATGCAGCTTGTGCCTCGGGCAGGTGATAAATGGGTATCGCCAACAAAAAAAAGAAAGCTGAGACAATAATCCATGATCCTATTCTTCGATACATTTGTTATATCTCCTTTCCACATAGATTTATTAGTTGTTTTTTGATTATATTCTATCTTCGATTCCCTATAACTGAATGGCATCCCTCCTTTCTAATAAAAATGTTGGGCTATAACCAATAAAAAGGCCTGATCAGTATTGTGGCGTGTTCTCAGATACTTACTCAGATTCCCATAAAGTTGATAAGAATCCAATTTGGAGATTTATCGAAGCCTTGCATCGTGCAGCCTTTTTGGGGGTGATAGCTTCGCAAAAAACTATTCTCTTGGGGGCTCGCAATCGTTAATTTTATTAGTCATATCGACATTCAATAAAAGACCAGCCGAAGATAATGGAAAAATAAAATGTTTTCAAATTGCGCTGTGAGTGGTGTATCGAATAAATCTTATTGTGACTTTGGTATCCGGCTGTGATTATGCTTTTTACGAAGAATTGCGAAATACACTGTTCCTCGCCGGATAATATATAGTACGTATTTTTACCTTTGTATGTCGGGAGAGTTTGATATTTCGTGTGGGGAATGTTTGAAAAATTGGTTAGAATATAAAAATTGTGAAGGGTTAGATGGCGATTATCCATCCAGAGTTGTCACCCCATGCCTGATGGCAAATTTCACCAGGCTTGTCAGGTTTTTCACATCAAGTTTTTGCATGAGTCGGCTCCGATAAGTTTCCACAGTCTTGGGAGAAAGGAATAATGTTTCTGCAATTCCGGCACTAGATTTGCCCTCAACAACCAGTTGCAGTATTTCTCGTTCACGTGAACTGAGTCGATCCAGAGGACTACTTTCTGCTGCTGCCCGGCCTTGGAAAATATAGTCTTTAATCACCGTTTCAGTAATTTTCTGGCTCAGGTAGCGACCTCCTGAGTGGACAGTGCGTACTGCCTTGGCTACCTCCTGGCCAGCCGACTCTTTTAGCAAATATCCTTGCGCGCCAGCTTGCAAGGCTCTGAAAATGTGTTCTTTACTATCATACATGGAAAGAATGACGACCTGGGTGCCGGAGGCTGTCTCGCGGTCGTGTTGCTTCGATCCCGTTCAGTCCCGGCATGGCAATGTCCATTACGACCACGTCGGGTCTAAGTTTATTGACCTGGCGAACGGCTTCCCTCCCATCGGCAGCTTCACCAATCACGCTGATATTTTTTTCCGCATCCAGCAGAAAACGCAAACCGTCGCGTACTATGCCGTGATCATCAACTATAAGGACCTTAATGCTCATAAATTTTCCTATTTTTTCTTTTAATTTTTACAACAACCCTTGTTCCGGTTCCCGGTTGAGATTCTATCCGAACATTCCCACCCATTGCCTGGGCGCGTTCCTGAATGGTTATAAGCCCCCATCCGTGCCGCTGCCGATCGTCAAGTTTGGAGACATCAAATCCATTTCCGTCATCTGCAATGGATAGCCGAACCCTGCCGTTTATTGCTTTTAAATCCACGACTACTCTGTTGGCATCGGCATGCTTGGCCACATTGGTTAAGGCTTCCTGAGTGATACGGTACAACACCGTCTCCAATTCCTGTGACGGTCGTGGTGTTATTTCTGCTCCAAATAATTCTACGATAGTTCCGGTTCTTTCGGAGTACTTTTCGCTGTACCAGCGCAATGCTGCTATCAAACCGTAATCATCCAATACCGGTGGGCGTAAATCGGCCATTACATCTCGAATATGTTCAGTTGTGTCTTCAATTAGAGACATGGAATCCGTAAGCCTTTTTGCAACGGTCCCTTTCGTTTCAACGGATAGTCGACTTTGAATAATGTTTAAGTTAAGATTTAAGGCAGTCAGGTTCTGACCCACGAGATCGTGAAGCTCCTGGGCTAGCTTTTTTCGGCTTGCTTCTTCCACTTCCGTCAAACGCATAGCAAGAGAACGTAACTGTCGCTCAGATTTTAAGAGCTTTTGCTCAGCACGTTTGCGTTTTGTGATATCCTGCAAAGATCCTTCATAGTGATGAATTTTTCCTGATTCGTCAAATACCGGTCTGGCATTAATCGAAGCCCAGATAATAGTGCCGTCAGCTCGCAACAACTCGGCTTCAAAAAAGGATATGAGTTTTTTTTGTTCAATCAGGCGGCGAAATGCTTTACGTCGATCCGGGTTGAAGTAAAGCTGGAGACCAACATTGGTGACCTTGCTCATCAGCGACTCCTGGGAGGAGTATCCAAGGATCTGTGCCAGAGCCGGATTGGCGCTTATGATTTTATCATCGGGTGTTGTTTGGAAAATTCCTTCTACTGCGTTTTCAAAGATGCTTCTGAATTTTTTTTCGGCAATATGCAGTTCAGTCATCTGGTATGTAATTTTGTCTCCCATCTCACGAAGTATTCTGACAAAAGGTTGGAGTTCATCGTAGGGCAGGCGATTGTTGAAGGAATTATAATTACCTGAGGCATAAGATCTCACGAACTCACTAAAATGAAAAAGCGGTTTTTTAAGTAATAGTCGTAATAATATCCCGGTCATGATTATCAGGGACATAATGCTGATAATAACCGTAATGCCATAAGCCAGGAATAGTTGCTGATTAATTTTTTTGAAATAGCTTGATGTCAACGAAATTTCAACTTGACCCACGGGATAATCTTCACGGAACAGATCGATGGTTTTCGTAACGGAGGGTCCGGCATCTTCCTTTTTTATGTCGAAGTAAACTTCTCCCCAGGAGTCTGTTATTTTGAGTTTCGCAATGAATTCACTCTGAATAAATGATTTTCCAATATTATTGACTGCATCTTTATCAAGATTCCAGAGCGAAATTACCAGGACATCTTTTAACGAAGAGACATACTCATTGGATTTTTTTTCCAGCTCCGCTTTTGCTCTTTGTGATGAGGTTAAGTAGCCGACATAAAGTGTGATTGTTGAAACGACGACAATAGTGACAATCAACCCCAGAGTCAGTTCATTCGAAAGTGAACGTCTCTTTGTTTTACTTCTTATGAAATTAAACATACCTTCTATAGGCTTCTTTTTTGCTGTTTTTAAAAATTAATTGATCTTTCCTATCCCTACAACGATACTTACATAAATTTACCGATCTCTCTCAAGCGCTTTTGCCTATGTGACAGATAGGCCCGATGATTCCTGGCCTGTATCCAAGCA
>Ga0207996_1002521_pt1 | contig 10993 bp, 16 predicted proteins | sample AntAceMetag02UKG_FD_184773 | JGI IMG/M metagenome (GOLD analysis project Ga0207996, IMG submission 184773) | Saline lake microbial communities from Ace Lake, Antarctica - Antarctic Ace Lake Metagenome 02UKG (SPAdes) (version 2) | ecosystem: Environmental > Aquatic > Non-marine Saline and... | reverse complement strand
CGATCATCATGAATACTATGTGCGATAAGTTGAGGAAGCAACCGTGGAAGCGGCGCAATAAGATTCGAGTCTTAAGGAGAGTTTAACCATCAGCTAACTATTTCATGAGTTGAGAAGGGAAATGAGAATTTTCAAGAAAAAAGCGGCTTGCTGGATACTGCCCTGGGTAGCCGGTAACTTCACAAGGGGGGGGTATACCGTAAAAAGATCCCGCCTCCTGGATCGTTTAATCATGCAGGCGGAAGGCGACTAAGGGAAGATAAGGGGCCAGTAATGAAAAACGAAATTGAGAAGATCCCACAAGAATTAAAAGACCATCCTCAGTGGGTTGTCTGGAAATGGGAAGAGAGGGCCGGTAAAGCAACCAAACCACCCTATGACCCCAAAACAGGTAAGAGGGCAAGCCATAACAATCCTTTGACCTGGGGGACGTTTAACGATGCAGTCAAGGCCCTTAAGAGGGGTTTCGATGGAATCGGTTTTGTCTTTACAGAGGATGACCCTTTCTGTGGGATTGATCTTGATGATTGCAGAGATCCGGTATCAGGGAAAATAGCAACCTGGGCTTTAAAGATCATCAAAGAATTTGACTCTTACACGGAGGTTTCCCCTTCCAAGACCGGGCTGAAGATCTTCTTGAAAGGCAAGCTACCGAGCGGAGGTATTAAGACCAAGCATGTAGAAGTCTACGATCGGCTTCGCTATTTCACGGTGACGGGGGACCGATACGATGATTAGAGAGAACCAGGAGGCCCTTGATAGACTTGTCAAAAAGCTGAGACCCCCAGAGAAACCAAAGGCAAAAGCGACCCCACAGAGGGGGAGTAACCTTGATGATAATCAACTCATTGACAAAATGCTTGAATCTCAAAACGGTGACAAGATCCTCAGATTACTTGACGGGGATACCAGCGATTACAATTCACATTCAGAAGCAGACTTGGCTATTTCCAATTATTTTGCTTTCTATACGGGGAAGAATGAAAGCCAGATGGACCGCATGTTTCGGCAAACGGGTTTAATGCGCGATAAGTGGGATAAGAAGCATTCCAGCGACGGTCGGACTTACGGGCAAGCAACTATTGAAAAGGCTATTGCAAGCACCGGGGAGACCTATTCCGGACCTACTCAGAAGAGATCGAATAATGACAGGAAGGGTAATAAAAAGAGGCCAAGGGGGGTGACCTTGAACGATCTTAGGGGAGAATTTGATTCAGCAATAAATTGGATCTGGATGCAGCATATACCGGCTGCACTCTCTTTTATCCTCAACGGGCGAGAGGGTGCCGGTAAAACAACTATCTGCTTACAAATCGCAAAAGAGATGATTCAGCTTCTAAAAGGTTATGTTGTCTGGCTGGCTACAGAAGGCGCTGTTGCCGACACTGTGGCTAAGATGGATGAGATCGGTCTTGATAATCCCCGTTTTGTGGTAGCCCAAAAATCGGACGGATCATTCAAGTTTGACTTCTATCTCAAAGGAGACCGTGACGAACTTGACATGCTGCTTTCAGACCTTCCTAAACCCATTCTGGCAGTCTTTATTGACAGTATCAGGGGGATGTCAAGGTATGACGACAACGATGCTGGCAACGGTGACCTGATGCACAAGATAAACGCTATTGTCTGTGACAAGTACAGAGCCGGATTAGTTTATATCGACCATCACGGGAAGGGGAGAAAAAATAATTTACTTGATAGAAATGTGGGGTCCACTGCTAAGACTTCAGCAGTGAGAGGCATCTTGTCAGTGTTACCCGTTAGCAAGTTCAAGAGGATCATAAAACCTGCAAAGGCAAATATCAGCACTATGGGGGGAGACCTGGAAGTCCTGAAGATCGGGGAGAAAATCATCATTCAGGAACCCAAAGTCCACAGTGATGAAACCCTGAAGGGCAAGGCTGAGGAATGGTTGATAAACCTGTTTGCCCAGAATAGCTGCATGCGAGCAACGGACGTTTACCGGATGGGAGAGGAAGAGGGCTTTTCGGGAAGTCTACTTAAGATTGTTAAGAAGGATTTGGGGATACAATCCCACAGGGATGGTGAGAAGTCAGCATGGAAATGGTCATGGTCTATAGACCCCGGAATATAGTGTCCCTTGTATCCCTTGCTTTTGGGTGTAGGGAAATACGACATAATAAACTAAATTTAAATCAAGGGAAGCCAAGGGATATAAGGGATATAAGGGATACAAGAGATAGATACAGGAGCAAAGTGCAATATCCCTTGAAAAATATAACTAAATTTAAGCCAAGGGATACAAGGGACATAAGGGATACAAGGGATAATCGAAATAAGGGTATATCCCTTAAGATAAACTAAAGAAATAATTATAAAAAAGAAGGTATCCACAGAAAGGTAATAAGGGCAACTCTCCCTCCTGTGGAAGAAAAAAGAAAATGGTGTGCTTTCTGGACGGTCAGGCTGGCCCCTCCTGAAGGAAAGCGGGATAGGGCGGGATAACAAAACGGAATCAACATGAACCTACTCACAGCACAAGACGTTAAGAAGATCCTTCGATGCAGCCTGCCGCTTGTCTACAAACTGGCCGAGCGGGGGCAGCTTCCTTGTGTGCGCTGGGATAGTCCCGGTGAAGGGACGGTAAGACCACGGACTACTGTCCGTTTTAAGCTGGATGATATTCTTGATTTCATTGACCAGAACTACAGGGCGGGAACCTGATATGTTATCAGGTGCGCTAAAAAAAGACATGATAAATCAGCAAGTTACAAGGCGAAAAAAGGAAATCTGCCACAATCTGTCAGGAAATATGGGGTTTTGTTGATGGGGGGGCTTTTTTTAACAACAAAGGAACGGACTTTCGCGAGTTCATAGGGTGAAAAGCATGTCAGAAGCCAGTGAAAAAACACAATTCAAGAAGGGCAACCAGGCTGCGGCGGCGAATCGTTTTGAGCCTCCCCCTGGGGCTGACAAAATTGTTGAAAAGCTTGCAGCTAAGGGATGCAGCGAGATTTCTATTGCAAGGGGTTTGGGGGTGAGCGGTCCCACATGGCAACGTTGGAGGGATGAATATCCGGACCTCTTAGAAGCATGGCATAAGGGCCGAGCGAAGGAACATGATGCACTTGTAGGGGCCTTATATGAATCTGCAACCAAACAAAAAAACGTGACGGCTGCAATCTTCTTGCTGAAGGCGCGGCATGGATACAGAGAGAACCAGGATATAACGGTTCAAAATAAAGTCAGTGTAACCTTTGAGGTGCCAGGGGCATTGAAGCCGGATATCTATGAGGCTGAAATAATTAAAAAAGTTATCCCAAAAGCCAAATTGAAGGAGCTTACAAATGGCAATGCTTAAATTGATTTTCTCCGTTTTTCAGAAGATGGTCCTTGCAATCCCTGAAATCTTTGACATTTTCCTGGGCGGTGGGCGGGGGGGTTCCAAATCATACAGCATGGCGAGTCTTGCCTTGCGTCATTGTGAGCAATACGGAAACAAGGCGCGGGTGCTGTACATTCGTCAGACTTATAAAGGTTTGATGGATTTTGAAAATCTTACCCGTGAGCTCTTCACGATGATCTATGGGAAGGCCGCTCGTTACAATGGTTCAGAGCATGTGTGGAAGCTCCCTAATGGCGGATACCTTGAATTAGGCCAATTAGAGGGGCCTGGGGATTATGCCAAGTATCAGGGGCGGAGTTTCACCCTTCTTCTAGTTGATGAGGCGGGCCAATACGCGACTCCGGAACTTTTAGACAAGCTGAAATCAAATCTACGAGGCCCAAAGGATATGCCTATCCGTACTGTCATGGCCGCAAATCCGGGGGACCCTGGACACCACTGGATTGCTCAGAGATATGTCTTTAAATCCGGTCCATGGGTGCCATTCTTTGAAGATAAGTCCAAAAAGAAGTGGGTCTATGCTCCAAGTACATTTTTGGACAATCCTTTCATAGATCAAGGCGAATACCTTAAACAATTAGAAGCTTCCTGTCCGACGGACCCGGAATTGTTAAGGGCATGGTTGCAGGGCGACTGGACGATTGCGCGAGGTGCTTACTTCTCTTCTGTGATTGAAGAGTCAAGAAATGCGGTTGATCCTTGGCCGGGGGCTCCTGAAGTGAGTAAAATTTTTTATAATGATTGGGACCTCTTTCTTGCACATGACTATGGTTCAAGCGCTCCTTCTGTGACTTATATGATTGCCTGGAGCCCTGGACGTGAGGGACCGGACGGTCGATTTTATTCAAGGGATTCACTTATCTTGATTGATGAGCTTGCCACAAATGATCCTGGAAATTTGAATCAGGGTTTAGGCTGGACTGTGCCCATTCTTGCTGAGGCCATTAGAGATTTTGTTAAACCCTGGAAAATGAAAAGATGTGAGGGTGTCGCAGATGACGCTTGTTTTGCGAAACATGGCCACAATGTTGGGTCAATAGCTGAAGAGTTTAGGCGTGAAAAGGTCTATTTTCGGCCTGCCAAAAAAAGCGATAGGAAAACCGGATGGGAAATCATGAGACGGCTTTTACAGGACGCGGGAAAGCCGGATGTTCCGGGCCTGTATATCGCGCGAAATTGTGAATATTTCTGGTCAACTGTTCCTTTTCTGGGAAGAGATCCAAAGAAGACGGATGACGTGGACAGTCGAGGGCCGGATCACGGCGCGGATGCTTGCAGGTATGGATGTCTGGGCCGTGTGTCGAGGGGCGGTATTTCACAAACAATTTGGTGATAGAGGAGATTTTATGCGACAGGAATTTGAGGAAAAACTCGGAGACGCGATGGAGTCGGGACTGCGAGCGGCAAAAATGAGCCCGGAACAGGTTAGAATTTTCGGGAATGCGTTTTCACGAGCGCTTGGCTTGAAACTTTTAACTTACAAGGAGATCAAAAAAATGGAACACGATGTAGCATGGGACAAAATAGACAAGGGGTTGGACGAACTGATGTCAGGGAATGACGAGCTTACACTGGAAGAACTCAAAGCCAAAAGCAAAAGGCTGAAATGCTTGTCAGATTTTGCGGAGACGCTCAGGCTGAGGGTCAATGAGAGAGTGAAGGGTGTCAGTGTCGGACCGATTGAGCCCTTGTTCACGGAGTTTTTCAAGGCCAGAAACCAGGTTGATTTAACCACAAACTAAGGGAGGTACGAAATCATGGCGGACATATTGGGAGAAAGTCTGGAAATTAATTCGATGGAGGCGCTTATGGCCATTTCTCAATTCGAGGGTGAGCACAAAAAGCGAATTGAGGCGGCAAAAGAGGCAATCACTGGTATTTATCGAAAGTACAAAAAAAGAGAGGAAACCATTGCGGCTAACGCTGACAAATATCAGCAAGATAAAGTGGCGGATTTGCTCTTCAACTTGCGGAAATCAACCAGGCTAACGCTGGAGGAACTTGTCAAGGGCCGTGGGTTCTTGACGGAAATTGAGGCGGCGCGTACTGAGTTGGAAAAAGATGCGGAATTTTCCGACATTGAAAAATTGACGCAGACCATGAAAGAAATTGAACTTCGCAGGCTCATGTTAGCAGCCGGGCAAGATTTCTCGATGCAGTTTCATGCCGCAATAGTAGACGGAGATCCTCTGACTATTAGCGCGCTTGAAAATGCCCCAGTGCCTTTTCCGGTTCAGGAAGGGATCCTTGAGGACGGCAAAAAGCGACGGTTAGAAGTCCTGAAGCCAGTTTTGGCTAAACGCATGGCGGCTTTACAGCAAGCTCAGGGTGTGATCGAGGGAATGGCTGAAGCAATTATGCCGATAAAAAGCGGCGATATCGACCCCTTGCGTGACAGTTTGGCGGAATTCGAAGGAGACGGGACAGTTTAAAAGCCCTCTCCGTGTAGTGAAGGGGGGGCCGTGGCGTCTTTCATTTGCCGGGCGGTGCGGTCCCCCTTTTAACAACAGGTCAAAATATTGGAGGTTAGAAAAATGGCTGAAATTCACAATGGCACGGCAACCACCCTTGCAGGAGTACCGAAAGCAGATTGTTCAAATAATGATACCGCTCGTATCTGGCTTAATAGGGCTGAGGTTGAACTGACCTTCGACAGTACCGGTACGAATGCCACTGATATAAGTGATCCACCTTCCTCTATATACTATATCCGCCCCGATGATTATGCCACGGAGGGCGTATGGATCGAGAATGTTGGATCACGTGAAGATATCCGCTTGTCAGCTAACCAGATGTTCACAGGTCAACTTACTTCGACTAATTGGGCGGCGGCGGCTGGTAGTCAGTATGATCTTGACCTTGCAAAGTTCAGGCTTGGCGGGTCAAATGTGGACGCTGCTGGATCTGCGGCGGGTATATTCTGGGGGTTAGATTCAGGAAAATATAAGGGATATGTCGGAGATGGGTCAAATGTCTATTGGAAGTTTGACGGGAGTACTCTGACTATCAGCGTCAATGCAAATGCCGGAACAGGGGCTGGGGTTATTTATAAGGGGGGTGCTCGATGGCTGTACGACTTCAATCCAACAGACAGGGAAGGTAAAAATTTATTCTTAGGGGTAGAAGCTGGTAATTTGACAATGGGCGGGGGCGCAAGTTCGGGGGATGCTTCATATAATATCGGTGTTGGATATCAAGCCCTAATTTCACTAACTACTGGTGCACGTAATATTGCCATAGGGTATAAAGCAGCGTATGGTAATCTAACTGCAACTGGTGAAATTGCTATAGGAGTTGAAGCATTATATTCATGTACTGGAGGATTTTACAATATCGCTATTGGAGATCAGGCACTATACAATACTCTTTATACAGGCAATAACAATATTGGAATAGGTAGTTACGCTCTGGGCCAGAATACAAGTGGTGATAAAAATATAGCAATAGGCGAATGTGCAGGTGCATGGCAAGCCGGTGGAGGTGATTATCCCCTACAAACCCCTGAAAATTCCATTTATATTGGGTACCGTACACGCTCTGGATCTGACCATAATGATGGTGAAGACGCAATAGATAATGAAATTGTTATTGGATATACCGCCATCGGAAACGGGTCTGATACCGTTACACTTGGCAATACAAGCATAGGTGAGCTTCACTGCCAAGTTGCCCTTACCGTAGATTCAGATAAACGGATCAAGAGAAACATTCACCCAAGTCTTATCGGTCTTTCCTTTATTAATGCCCTGAACCCAATTACATTCCAGCCAAAGAATCCCTTTGATTACCCTGAAAAGATTAAACCCCCTGAATATAAAGACCGCACAATTAAAGAGAAAGACAAAGACGGAAAAGAGAAAACTAAACTCATCAAGGCAGACAAAAGACCGTCTGATAATGACCGGGTTTATTTAGGGTTATCAGCGCAAGAGGTCGAGCAGGTCATGTCAGCACAGGGGATTGATTTAGAATTAGTGTCAACATCTAACCGGGGAAAAAAGGCGATTACATACGAGAGCTTGATTATGCCATTGATCACGGCGGTCCAGGAGGGTGACAAAAAACAAGATGTAAATTTTCAAGCGTTATCTCAAAGAATGGATGAGATAGAAAACAGGTTAAACTAAAAAAAGGAGACATGATGAACCAGAAAAAAGCGAAAAGAAAAGAAGAGGGGCAAAAGCCCATTGATCCCCAACAAATAATCAAAATGTTACAAAACCGGTTAAACATGGCCCATCTAAAAGTGGGAGTATTGGGGCTCGATCTTGATACGGTACAGAATGAAATACAAATAAGGGAAACACAGCTTAACGTCTTTGAAACCGAAAACAAGGCCCTGAAAGCGGAGATCGAAAAACTCAAAGAACAGATCAAGAAGCTAAAAAAATAGCTAATCTGGAGGCGCTCCCTTTCCTTTTGGCGCCATAGGGGGCTTTGATTGTTTGTGGATTCTGAATTATTGGCGCGCGGGTGACAGAATCACTTCTCTTGAAATATGCGAGGGAACAGGAAAAGAGGTTGAAAGGATTAGTTTGATTTAGCTTAGGTGGGTTAGATATTTCAGGCGATTTTCCGGGTTTTCGGAATCTTTTTTTTGGGATAATACCATTTTTTCCCGACACCGATAAAACCCTTGACATGCTCTGAGGATTTTGTTAGTCTGATGATAACTTAAATTCTAAACCGGGGGGCCACTCGTGAAAATGGCTTTTTTTAGTCCTATTATAAATCAAATGTGCGCATGGAATCCGGGACCCGCAAGGGCCGGGGGCTTGTTTAGAGCCTAAGTATTCCATGCGCTTTTTTTTTGAAAGGGGGATGTCATGGGATACTTACTTGATGCACGATGGGAAGAAGGACAAGGCTTAGAGGATTTATCAATTTGGGGTACGGGGCCACTTTTTCAATTCCTTGAGATTTTCGACGAGACATATGTTCAAGGTCAGGGGCCGAATGGCGGCGATGAGGATTTCGGGTGTTTTCTGTACTATCAGATGAAAAACATCTTACTGGACATGGACCAGGTGATTGATCGGTTTGCGGATGAGTCACAGGACAGCAAAGATGGAAAACAGCCAAAGGTGAACCGATTATGCAAGGAAAATGCTAAGCGCGTTTACATGCTTCCTGATGATTTACAAAAGGATGTTAAACGATACTTGAACATCCTGGAGATGAAGGTTAGCCCGGACTTTGAGGCCAAGCAGACCGCTATGGAATTTATGAGTATAATGGAAAGGCTGAGCGAAAAGAATATGTCAAAACTGATGGATTTTTTACAAGGGCTTATTGAGCTCGAACCGGGAAAGGATACCCCGGAACAGGCAATGGCGGCATAGAAAGGAGAGCTATGAAAACAACGATATCAGGAAAATTGGTTAGTGTGGCTTCACAGCTTGATGGTTTGGGTGAACTGTTTGACGCTGCGGCTGATGCCGTTCAAGATGGTCAAACAAAGTGTTTAAGCTATACGGCAGTTATTGGCATTGGGGCCATACTTAGCAAGATGGGAGGGGAAGTAGGGGAACTGGCCGGGGAAGCCGAATCATTGGAAAGGGCATAGAAAGGGGGTGCATCATGAGTGAAGCATTTGAAATCAGATCTGACATAGACAACGACCTATCAGGCCATATCGCCAAACTAAGGCTGTTACGGGAAATGTTAGGGGGTCTACGGGAAGGCTTTGACTTAAAGGGCAGTCATGAAGAAAGGGAGGGCTGGACTCCTGGAGACGGTTTGCATGTAATAATAGACGAAATAATTGTGGCGTTTGATGAGACTATGGGGAAATTGGATAAAAGGGTTTCGGCATAACCACCACGGGCCACGGGTCTCTTATGGCCTGTGGCCTATCAAGGACAGGGTTAAAATCAACGAGAATCAACGTTAAGGGTCAAAGGCATAGTAGGGTATGGGTTACAGGGTTTCTTACAGTATGGGGCCGGGGATGCGATATGAATCTGATGCGACTTTATCGGTTTCGATAATGTTTTGTATGAGGCCGGGGATGCGATACGAACCAAGTTGCGATTTGTCGGTTTTGACAATCAACAAGCCCCTACGCGCGCGGGTGATACTGAAAAACGAGCAAGTTCTGCAAAAAAACTTGCAACAAGCCCCTACGCGCGCGGGTGATACTGTAAAGAATAATGAAAATAAGTGATATTTCCTCTTGACATTATAGTTATAACCCTTATAATGGCTATAATGCTAATGAAAAGGGGGTGACTAAATGGGACAGTACATTATTAAATTCCCTGATGATCTTCACAAGAAGGCAAAGCTCAGGGCGGTAGAGGAAGATATCACGTTGAAAGAGCTTATTATCAGGGCAATAGGGGAATATCTCAAAAAGAAAGGGGGGGGATAACATGGCAAAGATCAAGAAGATCATAGGCAAGAACGGCGCCACATGGCAGATTGATTATATCGATCCTCACGGGAAGCGGGTCAGGCAGATGTTCAAGAAACGCAAGGACGCGGCGGCAGAACTCGGGAAACGGGTTTCCCTTATGGCTGAAGGGCGTTACCTGGATGTTAAGAAGGATTATAAGACCACTGTGGGGGAGCTTGTGGGGAAGTATCAAGAGAACTATGAGAACCAGGCCAGTTACAAGACTTTCAAGAAATACGCGGTTGAGAATATCAAGGAATACTTTGAGGCAGATAATAAACTAAGCACTATCCGGTATATGCATGTTGAAACGTATCGAAACCATCTTTTGCAGAAATTGACAAAAAAGGGAACCATCCGCAAAGCGGCCAGTACAAACCGGGAAATGGCCTGCCTCCGACACATGATGAGCAAAGCCGTTGAATGGGATATGATGGAAGCAAGCCCTTTTGCTCGTGGAAAAAACCTGCAATTGAAAGAGAATAATAAAAGACTGCGGTTTCTCTCACAAGATGAGATATTGCGATTACAGAATGAATGCCCGCGCTATCTCAGAAACATCGTAGAATGTGCCATTAACACTGGTATGCGAAGGGGTGAAATCCTGGGCCTCAAATGGCCTCAGATCAAAAACGGATTCATCTATTTGAGGAAGACCAAGACAAGTGAACCGAGGGAAATTCCCATTAATGATGCTTTGGGAAAGGTATTTGCTCGTATAAAAAAACATGGGGAAGAGGGGAACGTGGAAAGAATCGACCGGAAAAAGGTGAATCCGAAACCATCAAAGACAGGCCATGTGTTCACCTACAACGGGCAGGCCGTTAAGGATGTGAAACGGGCCTTCACGAATGCCTTAGATAGGGCCGGGATCGAAGATTTTCACTTCCATGATCTACGCCATACTTTCGCGTCTCACTTAGTCATGAGTGGGGCCACTATCAAGGATGTTCAGGAACTTCTCGGACACAAAGACACAAAAATGACGAACCGTTATGCTCACCTTAGCCCGGAACACAAAAAAAAGGCGGTCAATTTGCTGAACAAATTAACTGCCTCTGAAACGGACATGACAGAAAAGAGTCAGATTTTTGAAAATGAAAAAGTTGCCCTTCCGTAAGTCCTTGAAATAACTGGTGGAGCTGAGGGGGATCGAACCCCTGACCTCATGACTGCCAGTCATGCGCTCTCCCATCTGAGCTACAGCCCCTCTTACTCTTACTCTTTCA
>Ga0207996_1002520_pt1 | contig 11001 bp, 6 predicted proteins | sample AntAceMetag02UKG_FD_184773 | JGI IMG/M metagenome (GOLD analysis project Ga0207996, IMG submission 184773) | Saline lake microbial communities from Ace Lake, Antarctica - Antarctic Ace Lake Metagenome 02UKG (SPAdes) (version 2) | ecosystem: Environmental > Aquatic > Non-marine Saline and Alkaline... | reverse complement strand
GTGAGGGATAGGAGAAGGAGGTCGACGACCCCATGGAAACATGAAATTCCCGTTCAATGGCTCGCACCTCCTTCATCCTGCCGGGATCAAGGAATGTTCGATAAATGGGGACACTCCTGTCTATCGGCCTGTCAAGCAATTTCTGTTCTAAGAGAGAGAGCGCCTCAATCGATTTATCGCATACAGGATACCCCCTGTCGTCGAGCTGGATGGCGGGTTCGAAGGAAACCCTGGATATGTTATTGATGTCCACGAGTTTGATATTTCCCGTCCGGGTGAGGAGGAGATTGCCCACGCCTGCCAGATCCGGTACAAGTTTTGCCTCCATAATCATCTTTCTGATCCTTCCCAAAGCTCTCTCAGCTCCTTTCCGGACATTCCGCTCCCATGCTTCCATTGCCCGAGGCCCATTCTTAGCTCCTCCGGAATAGATGCGCCGGAAAAGGGAAGTCAAATAATCTCTATCAAGACGACCCCATGGGTCCAAAATCTCGCCATCAACGTATTCCTGGAGTCCGCAGAGGAGCGGTTCGTATCTCCCTTCCAGTGCGTAATCTACCAAGAATTCATCGGATTTTGCAATATACTCAGGGCCAAGATACTTTTCAACGATCTTTACCCGCCCTAACTCCTCTTCGGCATCTTTTAAGTTGTCAAATCGAGTTCTAAAGATCCTTAATACCTTTAAGGGGTTAGCCTTGGGAAACCACCTGAGGCCATCCTTGATGATACCGTTTTTTTCTTCTGCCACATCTGTTGGCTTCAGCACCTCCATGATATGGGAACGAAGACCCATACGGTAGTGTCGTCTGAATAGAAAACCCTCCTGACCTCTAATGAAGTTTAACTCTATTATGTCGAGATGCTCCAACCTCGGTCTATCTCTGATATCCACAACCATTTTTTCCAGGGTCCAAAATCGAGATTATATAGTATCTTCTCAATAAATCGGGGTACACTCCCTGCTGTGTCATTTTTCTGGATTCCCGTTTTCACGGGAATGACAGGCACTTACTCTATTTCGTCATTCCCGCGTACGCGGGAATCCAGGACCTGTTACCGCGACTTATTGAGATGTTACGTTATCTATTTCTAAATACTGATCTTACGGGTTACTCTCATAAGTAGTAAGATAGACAGCACTATGGCGAGAGAAACCATTGCCAAAGCCACAAAAACTGCGGGTAAGGACCATGCCTCTTTTATCCATCCCACTAAGTGCACGGCGATTGCTCCCACTCCGAAGGTAAGGATAAATTTGGTACCGTAGGCGCTGTGTCTCAGCTTGTCCGGGGTGAATTTGGCCACAAGGGTATTCTCAATCGGTTGCATGCCTAATAGAAAGAGCATGTAACCCATGGTTATCAGCAGAAGGGAAACATCTGTCGTGTAGGCCATCAATAAGGCCATGGGTAGGGCGATCAGGTGAAAGATAAGATATCCGCGACGGGGCTCAAACCGTTCAGCGACGACGCCACCCAAGAACTGTCCAAACATGCCTACCACAAACACCGAGGATGAGAGGGCCGTGGCTGCCACATTCCTTGAGGCAGGCATCCACTGCAGCCTGCTTATCCAATCGAGCAGCTCGGGGTCTCTAAGTTCAAGATAGGCAGGTAGAATTACGCTAACCGTGCGATAGGCGATACCGCCTAACATCATACATATACACAATATGGCAAAGCCTAACATCAGTCTCATTGACCCTTGGGATCCAGTCTTTGCATTCCTTGCCGGTTCAATCAAGGGAAGGAAAAGCATAATGACCGTGCCGAGGAGATTGAGGCAGCCAAGGAAGATAAATGCCATCTGAATGCCATAGAAATAGTTGATAATTCCCGCCAAAATAGGAGCCGCGGCCAGACCTGCATTGCCCGCCATACCGTTGTATCCTAAGGCCATGCTCATCTTGCTGATCCCTCTGGAGATCAAACCCAGGCCCGCCGGGTGATATATGCCCGAAAAAACTCCCACCCCTGCCAGGCAGAGAGAAAAGGCCCCCGGAGAGTCAACAAGAAACCCCGCTGCTAATCCGCATAAACCCGCGCCTGTGTAGAAGAGAAGGAGAAGGGGCTTTGCCCCAATCCTGTCACTCACCATGCCCCATGGCAGAGCAGTGAGGCCGAAGAACAGGTACATCCAGAAGGAAAGCGCTAAGACATGGCTCAGGTCCATGCCATACTTTCCCATGAGCGGCAAGACAAGGGCGGGAAACATCAGCATATTGAAATGGCTCATAAAATGGCCAAAGCAGGTGGTTGTCAGGATTTTTCGCTCATTTGAATTCATGGGATTTCATCCAGTACTTTCCAAGGCCTCAGGTATGCCACAAACGGTCTCGATTCGATAGTCAATATTTTTCTCGTTTTGAGGGTTTCTTTTCAAAAAGAACTCTACTATTCCCTTCGCAAATTCCAAGGAATACATATTCGCCAACTCCCATTTTGTCAAGGATTCTGAAGGCCATATCTCATGGGAAAGACCACATCATTGACACACAGTGCAAATTTCTCTACAATTCCGGCCTAATGAATGAAGGCAAATACCTTGTGGTTTTGTTTGGTGAAATCTCATGTCCACTTATACAAAGAAATATGATGTAATTGTGGTGGGTGCTGGTCACGGGGGCTGTGAGGCTGCCTTGGCCGCCTCAAGAATGGGGCACCCCACCCTGCTGCTGACCATTAACCTCGATCAAATCGCCGCCATGAGCTGTAATCCCGCCATCGGGGGATTGGCCAAAGGGCATTTGGTAAAGGAGATCGACGCCCTTGGCGGCGAGATGGCCAAGAACACCGACCAGACCGGAATACAATTCAGGCGCCTCAATACGCGAAAAGGGTTGGCAGTACAGGGTTCGAGATCACAGAATGACCGGGATCTTTACCGCAAACGGATGAAATCGGTTGTTGAGGCACAACCCAACCTTGATATCCGTCAGGCCATGGTGGACTCTCTCCTGGTGAGGGAGGGCCGGGTCCATGGGGTCGAAACCCAGATCCATGAAAAATTCCTGTCTCGTACCGTGATTTTGACTACCGGCACCTTTCTGAGGGGGCTTATCCACATCGGCCTCGATCATTTTCCCGCCGGCCGCATGGGAGATCCTCCCTCTGTTCGATTAGCCAAACAATTGGAGTCTTTCGGCTTTGAGGTAGGAAGGCTAAAGACCGGGACCACACCACGCCTGAACGGCAGGACCATTGACTACGAAGGGTTAATCATACAATCCGGGGATGAAAAGCCGAGGCCGTTCTCCTTTACGACCACCAAAATACCTCTCCCCCAGGTGCCCTGTCATATCACCTACACCAACGAGAAGACCCACGAGATTATCAGAGAGGGCCTGGACCGATCTCCCCTGTTCAGCGGTGTCATCAAGGGTGTTGGCGCAAGGTACTGCCCCTCCATCGAGGATAAGGTGGTTCGTTTTGCAGAAAAAGAACGCCACCAGATATTCCTTGAGCCTGAGGGTCTGGAGACATCTGAGGTATACCCCAACGGGTTAGCTACAAGTCTGCCCGTCGACATCCAGATCAGGATGATACGCTCCATCCCAGGCCTCGAGAGGGCTGAGATCGTGAGAACGGGCTATGCCATTGAATATGACTACATAAATCCCCTTCAATTAGAACCTACCCAGGAGACCAAATTGGTCAAGGGTCTTTTTCATGCGGGCCAGATAAACGGAACCTCGGGCTATGAAGAGGCCGCTGCCCAGGGGCTCATGGCCGGGATCAATGCGGTCTTGAAGATTAGAGGAGACGAGCCTTTGATTCTTTCCAGATCAGAGGCCTATACCGGTGTCTTGATCGATGACCTTGTCACCAAGGGCACTACAGAGCCATACCGCATGTTCACATCAAGGGCAGAATATCGCCTCCTTTTGAGGGAAGATAATGCCGATTTCAGACTCAGGGATAAGGGACACGAGTTAGGCTTAGTGTCTGATGACATCTATAAGGAGTTTTGCAGAAAGCGAGACCTAATAGAAGATCTACTCTTACGATTACAAAAGTTTAGGTTGAAACCGGAGTCCGAAACCTTAGACAGGCTGAAGCAGTTAGGTACGACGCCGATCAAGAACGCCACCTCTTTGGCGCAGCTTCTAAAGCGAAGTGAAATCTTTTTTGAGGACCTCCTCCCTTTTGATCCTGACCTCTCAAATATAGGAGAACAGGTTGCCATGGAGGTGGAAACCCGGATAAAATATGAAGGCTATATTGATCGTCAGGAACGTGAGGTGGAAAAAATGAAACGGTGGGACGGAGTCAGACTCCCGGAGCATGTCGATTACCTTGCTGTTCATGGGCTTTCCACTGAGGTGAGAGAAAAACTCGGCAAAATCAGGCCCATTTCATTAGGCCAGGCATCCAGAATCTCCGGTGTGACGCCTGCCGCAATCATGGCACTGCAGGTCCATCTAAAAAGATCGAGGAACGGAAAACATGTCTAACTCTATATTAAAGATTGCTTTTTTTCTGGCAACAGGTCTTCTCTTATCCCTTTATGGATGCGGAGAGGGGCCTGAGCCCGGTGTCGACAAAAAGGAAGCATCCCCTGAGCAGAAGCTGGTCAATATCAGCCCTGTGTCGGCTTCATTACCCACGGGCGACATTGAATATGTGGGGGTACTCACTGCACGCCGCAAGGTCAAGATTTCCAGTGAATTAGGAGGGATTATTGAGGGTCTCTACTTTGAGAAGGGGGAGAAGGTCGCGGCAGGGAAACTCCTCGCCGAAATTGGCACCAGCAGTGTCCGTCTCCAGGTACGCGAGGCAGAAGCGGGTGTGGATGCCGCAAGAAGCGTGCTGAAAAAGATGGAAAGAGGGAGCAGGCCCCAGGAGATTCATATAGCAACTTCAGCACTGAACGAAGCTGAAGCAGCCCTGTTCGAGGCAGAAAAAAACTATAAGAGAATAAAGGATCTTCATAACATCAAGGCTATTTCAGGAAGCAGTTACGATGCGGCCGAGAGGCAGGTCGGGACAGCCAAGGCAAGGATGGACTCAGCAAAGCAGCGATTAGTTTTAGCGTTAAAGGGGCCCAGGATTGAAGATATAAAGGGCGCCCGCGCCGCTCTTGCACAGGCAGAAGCAGCCTTAGCCTTAACTAAGAATCGGTTGGAGAAATCGAAACTTCGCGCTCCCTGCGACGGGATAACAGCGTTTCGTAATGTGGAGGTGGGCGAGGTCATAAGGGTCGGGACCCCTATAACCGAAGTAGTCGAGTTAGAGAAATTGAAGATAAGCCTCTCCCTCGGTGAAAAGGATATTCACATCCTGAAAAACCATCAAAACTTTGGTTTCAGCGTAGATGCCATACCCGGGGAGGAGTTTTCGAGCCGGGTCTTTTTCCTTTCACCCACTGCCGACCGGACAACCAGGTCCTTCCCCTTGGAGTTGATGGTTGACAAAACCGATCCGCGGATGGCTGACGGCATGACCGTCAGGGTCAAATTTCCCGTTGTGGGAGGGAAGACGTCCATAAAAGTCCCCTCAGCCTGGCTTTCGGAAGAAGAGGGGATAATGGGCGTGTATGTTCTCAGGGATGGGAAGACCTTATTTAAAAAGGTTACCCTCGGGGCCTACTATGACAACCGGGTGGAAATCTTGGCAGGTCTCGAGGACCAGGACCTGGTTATCACCAACCCCGCAGGGCTCAAGAGCGGAGAGGCGGTGAAAGTAAGGTGAAAATTGGTCATTAGTTGTTGGGTATTGGTCAAGTTGCGGGTTGCGGGTTGCGGGCCTTGGACCTTGACAAGCTGCAGTACATGACTTCTTCATAAACTGAAATCCAACACTAATGATCTCGTAAAAGGTCTAAGATCAAATTTTTCTTGCTTATAACTTCTTGATTTTACTGTACGTCGATTTTATTTTTTGTGACTTTTGCGCCTTTTTGCGGCTGAATCAATATTCAATTTTCAATATTCAATATTCAATTCCGGCTTCGCCGGCTTAGGCACTTCTGATGTTTTTAACCAAATTTAGCGTATCACGACCCGTTGTCGTTCGGATGGCCCTGATCCTTATCGTAATTGTTGGCATTTACGCCTACAATTCCATGCCAAGGTTCTTAGATCCGGATATCACCATCGGGGAGGGCGTGGTTATTACCGTTTGCCCTGGATTTTCCCCGGAGGAGATGGAAAATCTGGTGACAAAGAAGATCGAAGACGAGTTAAAAGGGATATCTGAGATCAGGCGCTTTGAGTCAAATTCCTATGAGAGCACATCAAAGATCCACGTTTTTTTTAACACGCGCCTTTCAGAATATGAGATTGACCAGGCCATGCAGGAGGTCAGGAACGCCGTGGATCGGGTGGATGACCTTCCTGAGGAGGCGAAAGTCCCCAGAGTCATAGAGATCGATATCGCCATTTTCCCGGTCTGCATGGTCGGATTAGCAGGTCAGCTTCCCATGATGCAGCTTCAGGACATTGCCGGAGAGATCTCTGACACCTTTGAAGGGATTAAAGGGGTCTCAGAGGTGGATATCGTGGGGGAAAGAGAGGGTGAAATATGGGTGGAATTAAATCCCCGACGGATGTCCGCCTACGGCATCTCAATTCCTGAAGTGGCTCAGGCAGTTGCCAAACGCACAAAAAATCTGCCTGGCGGCACAGTGGAAATGGGGAAACACGAGACCGCAATAAGGATGGTGGGCGAACCAAGGGACCCCAAAGATCTCGGGAATATTGCGCTCAAAAGCGTTAATGGGGGCACAGTCTACCTCCGTGATATTGCTAAGATAACCCCCACCTTGGAAAAGCCCATGACCCTGACCTTTATAGACAAGGAGAATGCGCTTGTTCTCGCCATCAAGAGGAAAAAAAACACAAACATGATCCAGATCGTGGATGACGTAAGGAGGCTCATGAAGGAGATCCCGGGCCAATATCCCGGTCTCAAGACTACGCTCTATTTCGACCAGGCTCGAGAAATCAAGAAACGGATAAAAGAACTCCAGATCAACGGTTTATTGGGCATTATCTTAGTGTTTTTCGTCCTCTGGGTCTCCATGGGTTTACGAAACGCCCTCTTTGCCTCTATCGGCATCCCGGTTGCCTTTCTCCTTACATTCATTCTGATGAAGGCTTTTGGCCTTTCTATCAATGGGCTGACTCTCTTTGGGCTGATCCTTGTTCTTGGGGTGGTTGTGGATGATGCCATTGTAGTCCTCGAAAATATTTTCCGTCACATAGAGAAAGGAAAACCTCTCGTGAAGGCCACCCTTGAGGGGAGCCGCCAGGTCCTGGCCCCGGTCTTGGCATCGGTCTCTACTACCATGGCCGCCTTCCTCCCTATTCTCATCCTCGTTGGCGGCGTTATCGGACGGTACTTGGCCGATCTTCCCAAGGTGGTGATGTTTGCACTTGCAGCGTCGCTTTTTGAGGTCTTTTTCATGCTCCCCTCCCACGTGGTAGAGTTGACACCAAAAAGCGGAATAAAGAAGGTTCGAAGGAAGCGGTTTGACATTTTTAGTCCCCTTAGAAAGATCTATTACCCACTTCTAAAGATTATTCTTAGGCACCGATATTTTTCTGTACTCTTCATCGCTCTATCAACCGTTCTCGCCTTTTTTCTATATTTCCAGACCGATTTTGTCATGTTCCCTAAAAGCGATGTCTTCCCCAGGTTCAATATCCACTTCGACCTCCCTGCAAATTCCACATTAGACAGATCCCGGGAGACACTCATGGAACTCTCTGACCTGATCAAGGAGCGTATCGGCGATGATCTGGAGGCCCCCATTGCCGTGGCAGGGATGAAAGAGGTAAATTATGAGCCGATTTTCGGCACGCATTTTGGGATGCTGATGGTCATCTTGAAGGCAAATAAGGAGAGAAAGCAGTCTGTTGTGGAAGTGATGGAAATGATCAGGGAAGATGCTGGAAAACTCCTAACATCTCTTGGTGCCACCTCCTTTGTCTTAGAGAGGCTGATTGAAGGGCCGCCTGTGGGCGCCGACGTAGACCTGAAGATACAATCTCCCAAATGGGAGAGCTCTGCCAAGATCTCCCGCCTGTTAAGGGAAGAGATGGCCAAGCACAGGGGGATTGTGGATATTCAGGACGATGTCTCAAGGGATAAGCAGTTCATGGAAATCACCTTAGATGAGGCCAAGGGGAAAAAACTCGGGATTGACCATGACCATCTTATTATGGCAGTCCAGGCAGCCTTCCACGGACTTGCGGTCGCCACCTACAACCAGGGTGATGACAATCAGGATGTCAAGTTAAAATATCTGCCCGAATACAGACATGACTTTGACGACCTGGTAAACCTGAAAGTAATGGTTCCGGGGCACGGGGAAATTCCCTTAAAGGAATTAGCTGAAATCCGTCTGACCCCCGGCTTTCACAATATCTATCACTATGAGGGGAAACAGACCGTGCGCCTCACCGCAAACATCAAAGAGATGCAGGATGACCAGGAGGGTGACAGTGACTTTCTTGCCAATCTGAGCGGCAAAAAAATGACTGCGGTGAAGGCCAATAAGATCGCCAGGGAGTACTTTGAAACTATTCGATATAACTTCCCGGGCTCTAAAATGATCGCGGGAGGGCTTCAGGATGAGACCAACACCTCACTCATGCAATTGGGGAACGCGGGCATGCTCGCCATCTTCCTTATATTTTTCATCCTTTCTCTCCAATTCAACTCCTTTACCCAGCCTTTTATCATTATGATCACCATCCCCTTTGCGAGCCTGGGCGTAATGATAGGGCTCCTTGTCAGCAATAACCCCCTGACCTTCGTCACTTTGATCGGTCTCTTGACACTCACGGGAATCGTTGTTAACGATTCTCTCGTCCTGATCGATTTTATCAACCGGTACAGGAAAGAACACCCCAAACAGCTTTATTTAGCCATCATACGGGCATGCCATGTGCGCATGCGGCCCATAATACTCACATCTCTTACGACCATATGCGGGCTGGCGCCCATGGCCTTCGGCGTGGGGGGCAAATCCGTTTTCTGGGCCCCATTGGCCACGGCCATCATGTGGGGACTGGGGTTTGCAACTATCCTCATCCTCTCCATGGTGCCGGCCTTCTATGCCATTTTGGAGGATATCGGTTATCTTATCCGCCACCGGAAACGGAGAAAGGCAGATACACTAAGAGAGATAGATGAGGCATTTGTTTACGAGGAATTACAACCTTTTATGAAACAGCGGAAAAAACTGGAATGACAAATTGAGGAATAGGTTTTGAGATTATTTTCGGGACGCAGATTTACGCAGATAAACGCGGATAATTAAAAATAAGAAATCACAGATCTGCGTTTATCAGCGTCCAAATTCTTTTTCTTAAGTAGTATGGTGAAAGGTAAAACTGATGAGCAAAAAAATTAAAGATGACCAGTGGGTCTGGGTAGTAGTTCAGGACCCCGAAGGAAACCAACAGTTCTTAGGGCAGCGTGACGAAACGAAAGATATATCGTTTATCCCCACGTTTCTTGAAAAAGATGCCGCTCTCCAGTGCATGAACCATTTGGCCTTGGAAAGGGGCCACAAGTATGAGGTCCAGGCCGTACTATATGAAGAGCTGGTCCCAAAGGCAAATGAACAGGGGTTTTGTCTGTTAGTCTTGAACGAGTCCGGAGAGGTCCTTGAGAAAATAGACCCATCTATTCCCTGAAGTATTGCATGGTGGCGTCAGGAATAACTGCCACAAAGGTCCCTGAGGTCAATTTGACGGGGATCTCTACCAATATGCCAAAGGTAAAACTGCCATGAAGCAAACTTTAACCCAAGATAAAACCTACTCTATCTGGCTCAAAGAACTCAAACAAAAAGTTCGATTGGTTCAGATAAAAGCGGCAGTTAAAGTTAATTCTGAACTGTTGCAGTTTTACTGGGGATTGGGGCAGGATATTGTAGATAAACAGAAAAATGCCAAATGGGGCGATGGTTTTTTAAAGCAACTGAGTATCGATTTATCATCTGAATTTCCTGACATGAAGGGGTTTTCCAAAAGAAATCTGGAGCTTATCCGTCAGTGGTATGTATTCTATAGCCAGAAAAACCTAATTGCGAAACAAGCTGTTTCGCAATTAGTTCAAATTCCCTGGGGACACAATATTGCCATCATTTCAAAGTGCAAAAACTTGTATGAAGCACTTTTTTATATCCAAAAAACCATTCAAAACAACTGGTCAAGATCCGTCCTGACTCATCATATCGAAAGTAATCTGTTTAAGCGCGAAGGTAAAGCCATAACGAATTTCAAGGCGACATTGCCCGAACCACAGTCAGACTTGGCAAGAGAAACCCTGAAAGACCCCTATAGTTTCGATTTTCTGGCATTGACAGAAAGACACAATGAAAAAGAGCTGGAAAATGCGCTGGTAAACCATGTCACTAAATTCCTGCTGGAGCTGGGTGCAGGATTTTCTTACATGGGACGGCAATATAAATTGGAAATTGAGGGAGATGAATTTTTTATCGACCTACTATTTTATCATGTCGAACTGCATTGCTATGTGGTAGTGGAATTAAAAACAGTAAAATTCAAACCGGAATTTGCTGGCAAACTGAATTTCTATATATCGGCTGTGGACGATATTTTAAAATCAAAAAGGGATAATCCCAGCATTGGCATTCTGATCTGCAAGTCTAAAAAAAACACGGTGGTAGAATATGCCCTGAAGGATGTTCATAAACCAATTGGTGTCAGCGAATACATAATCACCAAGAACCTGCCGGAGGAATTTAAATCTTCCCTGCCAAGTATTGAAGAGATTGAGGCGGAGTTGAGTGGAGAAGAGAAATCGTGATGAATCAAAAAGACATATTCCATTTTTTTGAAAACAGAATTGATATTTGAAAAAATGATACTTGACAATATAGGTCATATGCAAGTCTGTGAAGACCAGGCTCTCTACGAAGTCCGGTCAGCCAGAAAAACAATGGGATAAGGCCAACAAGAGCCAGCTAATGGGGACCAAGCTAACTGCCTAAAACCATTAAATAACATTCAGGGATATGCGG
>Ga0207996_1002518_pt1 | contig 11006 bp, 9 predicted proteins | sample AntAceMetag02UKG_FD_184773 | JGI IMG/M metagenome (GOLD analysis project Ga0207996, IMG submission 184773) | Saline lake microbial communities from Ace Lake, Antarctica - Antarctic Ace Lake Metagenome 02UKG (SPAdes) (version 2) | ecosystem: Environmental > Aquatic > Non-marine Saline and Alkaline... | reverse complement strand
TGCGGGCTCAAGGGTTTTGGATGTATCGGTTTTCAGGGACAATTCCTGGGTCAAGCTGGACCCTGCTGAAACTTACCGGGTACTGGTGAACGCGTACACTTCAGATGGCGGGGATGGACAGTATCCTTTCCTGAATGAGACACTCGGAAAAATCCCGACAAGCATGGTGACGACCGATGTGCTGGCTGACTTCATCATACGGCATACACCGATTGCGCCCGAAATCGATGGCAGAATAGGGGACGTCCCCTAGATTCTCACTGTCTAAGATAAGGCCGCCCGGCCCCAGGCGAAGGCCTCTAGGTTAATGGGCACCTTGGCCGGCGGCATCATTTCGTTAATGGTTTTTTCAAAGATGTCGGGCCCGAGAGGCAGATCGGAGACAGCGGAGAGCGCTCCCACCATCATGATGTTGCCTAAAATGGGGTTCCCCATGGTCTGCGCCTGGGCGGTCGCTTCGAGTCGCCAGTTTTGCGCCGAAAGTTCGTTCAACCCCTGAGTGATCTCCTCCAGGCTCGGATAGACCGCCTGACCAGTGATGACGCTGACCGGATGGATGGGTCGCGTGTTCCAGATCACTTGAACTTCCGGGTTACCGTATACGGCCAGGACCCGGAAAGCTTCCGAAGGCTCGATGGCGATAACCATGTGGGCGCGTCCGTGCGGAATCTGGGGAGACCAGGCGGACCGTGTGGAGATTCTCAGGTGGCTCATCACCGAGCCGCCCCGCTGGCTGGCCCCGAAGGTTTCGCCGATGGTGACGTAATAACCTTGTTCTACCAGCATCCGCCCCAGCAGACGGGAGGCCAAAACATTCCCCTGGCCGCCCACTCCGGTGATGATGAGGTTGTAGGGATCGAAGGATAACTGTAACGCTGTCATCAGGCCACCTCCTTTCTTGTAATGGCGCCGGTGGGGCAGATGGTGGCACAGACCCCGCAACCCACGCAGATCACCTCGTCGATACGGGTTTTTTTGGCTTTCGGATCCCAGATGAGCCCCGGACATCCGAAAACCCTGGTGCACAGGCGGTTGCAACCGCAGTCCTCCGCCAGGCAGACCGTTTCATCCACGGTCATATCAAACTGATGTTTCCCTTTTTTGCCCGGACTCAGGGCGCAGGCCTGACGCAGGATTAACACCCGAACGCCACCCGTTTCATCCAATAGGTCCAGGAGGGTCTTTTCGGTAGCCTCCATTTCAAAGGGGTCGGCGATCACAACCTTGACACCCATGGCCTCGCAGATCCGCGCAATGTCCAGTGCCGGCAGCGCGCCACCGCTGGCGTCGGAAAGGGAGCCCGGATGGGGCTGAAATCCGGTCATGGCGGTGCCGGAATTGTCTACCACCACCAGAATCATGTCGGCCTGGTTGTGCACGGCATTGACCAGAGCGGGCATCACTGCGTGGAAGAATGTGGAGTCTCCGGAGATTGCCATGACAGGCTGGTCAAATCCAAAGCGGCTCAACTTGCCGAAGCCTGAAGCAACCCCCGTTCCTGAGCCCATGGCATGGGAGGTTTTGAGGGTATTGAAGCCGCAGGATATGGCCCCCATGGTATAGCAGCCGATATCACCGCAGACAAAGCCGCGACGGTTGTCCTGTTTCAGTGCACTGTTGATAACCCAGTAGGAGGCCCGGTGGGGGCAGCCGGGGCAGAAGGTCATGGCGCGAAAGGGTGCATGGCTTTTGGCAAGTTCGTTGGCCCGATCCCGATAGGCCTGATCCGGCAATACTGCAGGAAGCCCCAGAATTTCCGCCAGACCCTGTGCCACCCGGTCCGGATTGAGCTCGTTCGTGGGGGGCAGGGGCCCTCCATCCTTACGTCCGAAAAACTGTTTTGTTCCTGCCTTGGGCCCCAACTCAGCCCAGAGGGTTTTTACGTTGTCTTCCAGGAAGGGCGTCCCTTCCTCTACAATGAAAATTTTTTCAGATGCTTTAAGGTATTTGGCCAGCAAGCGCGGCGGAAGGGGCCAGGTTGTGCCCAATTTCAACAACCCCACCCGTTCCTCCAGACCCAAGAGGGCAATTGCCTCCTGAGAGTAGAGATAGGCGGCTGAACTGGTAATGACCAGAAGCTCCGGCTGGTCGGGACCGGCATAGGTATTAAAAGGTGACGTTTCAAATATCTCCCGGACCCGTGCCAGTTTTTCCAACTGGCGGCGGTGCATGGCATCCACCGTGCCGGGAAAGGTCACCACCGGTCCTCCCATCTGATCCATCATGGCACCATCAAACTGGAACCGGGCTTTCGATGAGCCGGGGGCCATCAAACTGGAACTGGGTTCACCCAGCACCACATTGCCGCTGGCGTGGGACATACGGGTCACCGAGCGAAACATCACCACATTTCGCACTTCTTCGGAGAGCTCAAAGCTCCAGGCTGCCATGTCCTTGGCCTCCTGAAAATTGCCCGGCTCCACCAGGGGAAACTCCATCATTTTGGCATAATGGCGGGAGTCCCCCTCGTTGGTGCTGGAGAGTCCCCCCGGGTCCTCGCAGGTGATCAGCACCAGCCCCGCCCTTGTGCCGTACTCGGCCAGGTGGAGCAGGAAGTCCGAGGCCACGTTCACGCCGACCTGCTTCATCACCGCCATGGATCTGAGTTGGGCAAATGAGCCCGCCGCGGCCACTTCCAGACCGACTTTTTCGTTGGCGGACCATTCCACGTAGAGCCCCTGATCCGAAGCCACATCGGCAAGGGTCTGTATAATTTCGGAGGAGGGTGTTCCCGGGTACCCGGCTACCACCCTGACCCCTGCTTCCAGGGCCCCGCGGGCAATGGCGTCATTGCCCATAAGCAGTGCTGTCTGCCCCTTGGTACCAGTGCTCACTATTGACATAAAATCGCCTCCCTTCTGGTATATATCAAATCATCTTTCCGGCCCGAGACTTCCTCCAACCGGACCATGCAGGTATTCTTCTTGCCCAGGGACGCGGCCTTGAGTTTGCTCAGGTTCTCCGGTGGGACATCTTTGAATTCCAAGACCCCTCGGGAACGGGCCAGATCCAGCAGCGCCTGACCTTTCTCTGTCCGTACCAGAACCTGATTCCAGCCCCGGTCCACCTGCCATCCTTCGGGGCTTCGGGCGGAACCCACCGAGAGGTCGGCAAATTCACAGGTCAGATCATAACAATATCGGCAGCTTTCGCGCACGCAGGCCAGTACTTCTTCCATGGGAATTTCGATGGTTCCCTTCTCTGTTCGGAGTTCCATGATTTTGTGCTGACTGGGCGGTATGTCCATGCCTTTGACATGCGCTGCCCCGGCTTTTTCTTTTATCAGCTGTTGCAGTTCTTTAAAGGATAGGGCCCAGCCGCAGAAGAGCCCGATCACCAGCGCCAGTTTTTTCACCCGTTCTTCGTCTCCGGGCTGGGGATGCACCCGCATACGGGCCAGCGCCAGTGCCTGACAGGGTGTGGCCACCACACCGATTCGGGAGGAATCGCCCTGGCTGATTTCATTGAATTTCGCCACCGTTGGGGAAACCGAAAACTTGCTTCCCGAAAGTGAAGCAACCTGGGCGGGGTCGGAAACGGCGGTACTCTTGGAGGAATGATTTTTCTCACTTTCCGCTAATACCGCGGTGTCGATCAATCCTTCTTCCAGCGCCAGTGCTACGAGCGTGCTGACCGTACCCCCGTGCTGGGCCCGTTCCCGTATCTGAAGATCCTTGGCACGGGTCATGTAAAGCCCCTTTACGGCGCCCAGTTCCGGTGTGAGGTCGTCTGCGTCAAACATGGCCTGACGCAGAGCGTTTAAATCCACCTGGCCGCGGGGGCAGTAGGCCGAGCAACGCCCCCAGGTTCGGTCGCATTCATGGATAATGGCCGTCTGGTCGCGGTAGAATTTTTGGTAGGGACACAGCCCCACGCAGGCGGCGCAGCCGGTGCACAGTCCCTGGGCCATGACCTGATTCCTGATCCAGGTCTGGCCTTGATTTTCTTTTATTTCAACCATTTCTTAATTTGCTCCCTCTTATTTTTCTAAACGGCGTGGAGAAGGGCGAACTCTTTTCGCCTTACTTTGCCCATATCTTCCACCTTATTAGAGTATTTCTGTCAAGGGGAAAAAAGGATGATCCAGACGCTTAATTTATGGAAGTCCCAACCTTGCCGTGGTTATGGCCGTGGTCGTGACCATGACGCTTCGCAGGAACCGGGTTAGCAACCTAGCCCTTTTTGCGTAAACTGCCGGTGGTGTCCACCGACCGAAGATTGGCCAACTCCAGTTCGCTCGGCTCGGGCACCATCTTCACCTCGTCGCTTACCTTAAGGTCCCAGCCGGTGCTTTCCTTGACCTTCTCCACGTTGGTGAAGGGGTAATAGGCTGTAAGGACGAACTCTTTGCTCTCCGAGTCCGGCCTCAGGATGCCCAGGGTGGAGATGATGGCCGAGGGGCCACCTCCCACGAAGCCGGCGCGCTTGCGTGCGTCGCCGCCGTCCAAATAGCCTGGTGACGATATGTAATCCACCTTTTCGATGAAGCGGCGCTTCTCGTGGCTGGCCATGATCAAATAGCTCTTGGCCCCAACGGAGATGTCGTTGGCGCCGCCCGAACCGTTCAAGCGGATCCGTGGCGGGGTGTACTTGCCCAGCTTCCAGGGCGGTTCCTCCCAGATGCCGGTGGTGTTGACGTTGCCGTACTTGTCCACCTGGGCAGCACCGATCACCGCGTTGTCACAACGGCCCGAGGCCACCAGAAAGCCCAGGGCGTCGATGGCGTTGGTGAAGCTGGTGGCGTTGGCGCTGATGCGGTTGCACTCGATGCCCCAGGGCAGGCCGCCCACCGGTGTGGAGCCATAGACCCCGCCCTCGGTAAAGGGCATCAGGTTTGGGGCGTGGTTTTTTTGGGCGAAGTATCCGGCCAGCATAGAAAGCCCAACTCCCAGGATGATGAGCTGACCGTCGGTTATCTCGCGGCCGGTAACGATGGCCATGAACTCCTGCTGGGTGTATTCCATGATCTAGCCCTCCTTCCGGTCCATCAGTTCTTTGATCTGCTCTTCGCTCTTGATCCACTTGCGGTAGGGATCCATCAAAAAGCCGGTCTCGGTGGCGCTGATCATCTCGATCTTTTCCCGCCCGATCAGGTCCAGGTATTCCTGTGGGGTGCTGTAAGAATGCACCCACTCCTTGCAGTATTTTTCGGTTTCCTCTGCGGTCTTCATGGCCTTGTTCATCATGAACATGTGCTCCTCGTCGCTGTCGTACAGCCCGCAGGAGGCCTGGGGCCAGGAACACATGGGCCAGTACACCACCGCGTCCACCACTTCGGCGATGATGCGCACCAGGTTGGGATACTGGCGCATGCAGTCGGTGTCCACGATCCGGTCTGCAACCAGCACCACCTTTTGAGCCGCCCGGGACATCTCAAAGCGGCTCCATTCACTCCCCAGCATGATGGCGTTGCCATACATGTCGGCCATGGTCACGTGGATGGCAGCCACCTCCGGCCGTAGGGAGCGGAAGGCGCCCAGGGTCCGGCCGGTGAAAGGATCGGTTATGGTCGGAATTTTTTCGGTTGCCGGATAGGTGTCGGGGTGGTCGCCGGAGCACCACTGTTGGTCGTTGGAAATGTTTACCGTGGCCGGCACGAATGGCCAGTTCATGGCCCCACCGAAGAACCGAAAGGCCATGGCGCCGTTTGAGTAGTCCTCGATGATGGTCTGACCGCTGGTGACCGCCCGGTTGAGGCCGTTGGCAAAGCCATATACCTCCAGGCCAGAAAAGCCCACCTCGCAGCGCCGCACCGCCCCCACCGCGGCCAGCAGGTTCACCTGGCTGGAGCCGCAGTGGCAGATGACGTTCAGGTCTTTCCTGCCCTGTTTGACCATCTCCTTGCCAAAGGCCACCGAGTCTGAACCCACCGGGAAGGCGGCCCCGTGGCAATAGGTCATCCCGTCCCAGGTGTAGGACGATACCGCCTCCTGCATGGAAATAAGCTTGTTTTGCAAGGGAAACCTCCTGTTGTCCTTTGGTGCGCCCGCCCGTTCCCGGGTCGCGCAAGTGCCATTCTAATGCCGAAAGTTATACGCAGCAATCATGCAAAAGTCAATTGGAAGGCTGGAATTTAGCGTTCGAAAAAAATGGGGGGCGGGTGGGCAAGGAAAGCGGCTAAACCGCTTAATTGGGATGGTGTTTCGACAAAAAATATTGTAGACTCTCAATATAATTCCGGGTGCGTATATCACCGGACCATCCGGGAACCGCATGGATACCTTTGAGGAGACAACATGGCATATCAATACATCCTAAACGAGATCAAGGACCGCATCGGCATACTGACCCTTAACCGTCCGGACAAGATGAACGGCTTGGGCAAGGATATGGAGGACGAGATCACCGACTGCCTGCAGACCTGGGGCGACGGCCGCGAGGTCAAGGTGGTGATTATAAAGGGTAACGGCAAAGTGTTTTGCTCGGGGCACGACCGCACCGAGGTGCTGGACGGTACGCCCAGCTCCATTCGCACTCTGTTCCAGACCTCATACAAGATGATGAGCGCCATGCGCCAGGTGCCCATGCCCATCATCGCCCAGGTGCACGGCATCGCCATGGCCGGAGGTTGCCACCTGGCAGCTGCCTGCGATTTGGTAGTTGCCGCGGAAAACGGCGCCCAGTTCGGCATGACAGGCCTTAAGATCGGCTACAATTGCTCCACTCCCACCGTTGCGGTCAGCCGGGCGGTAGGCCAGAAGAAATGTCTGGAAATGTTATTTACTGGTAACCTTTACTCCGCGCAAGAAGCCCTGGGAATGGGTTTGATCAACCGGGTGGTGCCCGACGACAAGCTGGAAGAGGAGACCTGGGCTTTTGCCCAGCAGATTGCCAAAGGCAGCCGCGTGGTCTTGGGCATATCCAAACAGGTCTACTACGGCCAGATCGACATGACCGAGGACCAGGCCTATCATTATACCAAGGAAATGATGGCCATCGGCGCCTTGCTGCCTGACGCGGTGGAGGGATTCACCGCGGCTATCGAGCGCCGCGAGCCCAATTTTCCTGAGGAATAGAACAGTATAATACCTTATTAAGTGAAGGAAAGACATATTATGACAGAAAAAGAACACATTCCCCTCGGCGTCGGTTTCTATCCAGACTGGTTTAACAAACACTACGGCATATCATTCGGCAAAAAATACTACTTTGATCCGGAAACCAGGGTCGAAGCGAGAATGGCCATTGAAAAATGCCTTTATGAGCGATTCGGGGATGTGGGACTGGGCAACCCGGACCCGGAACCTAAGCCCCTGATTACTTTTGGGATGGTCATGCTGCCCTCAATCTTTGGCTGTGAGATCATTTACAAAGACGATGCCCTTCCCTGGGCCATGCCTCTCAATTTATCAGATGATGACATCATGAAGCTGAAAGTGCCCGATATCTTCAATTCCTACCCCATGACGGAGATGATCAAGCAGATCGAATACCTTAAAGGGAAATACGGTCACGTGGTGGGGGATATCAATACCACCGGTGTTCAGAACCTGGCCCTCAAGATCCGGGGTGACCAGCTCTATTTTGATTTTTATGAAAAACCGGAACTGTGCCGTCACCTCATGGAGATTTGTACGGATTGCATTATTCAGCTTTTTCAGTTCGATCATGAGACCACCGGCACCGGTGCTGTCGATGTAACGCCTATGTGTAACCCGGAACTTTACGTTTTTCCCAACTGCACGGCGGAGCAGATTTCTCTGGAAACCTATGAGTCGCACATCCTGGAATACGATAACCGGGTGGCGGATGCCTGTCATCCCGTTGGGATTCACCATTGCGGATCGGTTGATGAGGTGCTGGATGGATATGCAAAAGTGCACCATCTGGAATTTATCGAGATCGGTTTTGGGTCTGATGTAAAAAAGACCCGGGAAGTATGCGGCCCTGATGTGGCGGTGAATGCGCGCATCAGCCCCGTGTTAATGAAGAACGGCACACCGGAAGAGGTCGCGGCAGAGGTGAGAAGACTGATCGACAACGGCGCTCCCCTTGAGAACTTTTCCATTGATACGGTAGGGTTAACCTATGGCACGCCCGATGATAACGTTAGATCTGCGTTAAAGACGGCTGCCGAATACGGGAAAATTAACCGGGATGCACCCACCGTCTCCCCCCGGCAAATCTTCCATGGTTCCGGAAAGGTCGCTTCGCCTGTGGAAAGCACTGTTTCGAGCGCAACAAAAACGGTGGTCATGGGACCTTCACGGCCCCTTGTGATTATCGGCGAGCGCATCAATCCCACGGGTCGCAAAAAGCTGGCGGCATCATTGGAGGAAGGTAATCTCGATCTGGTGCGATCGGAAGCGATTTTTCAGGTGGAGGCGGGTGCTCATATACTGGACGTGAATGTGGGGGTTTCGGGCATCGACGAACCCAGGATGTTGAAAGAAGCCATCTTGGCCATACAGGGCGTAACAGACGTGCCGCTTTGCATCGATTCGGCGCTTCCAAAGGCATTGGAGGCCGGCCTCAGTGTGTATAAAGGGAAAGCGCTGGTTAATTCGGTCAATGGCGAAACACATAAGCTTGAGCAGATCCTGCCTCTGGTCAAAGCCCACAATGCGGCCGTCATCGGGCTCACCATGGACGATAACGGCATCCCCAAGCAGGCTGAAAAGCGTCTTGAAATTGCCCGATTGATCGTGGATAAAGCGCAGCAGGCGGGAATACCAAAGGAGGATGTGATCATTGATCCCCTGGCCATGGCCATCAGCGCCGACGACCAGGCGGGTCTTGAGACCCTTCGGGCACTTCAGCTGATACGGGATGAACTGGGTGTCAACCAGACTTTAGGGCTCAGCAATATCTCCTTCGGGCTTCCTGAGCGGTCATCCATCAACGCGATTTTTCTGGCCATGGCGGTTTTAAATGGTTTGACCTGCCCCATTGCGGACCCCACGGTATGGGATATGGGAAAGGCTTCGCTGCTGGTGGATCTTCTTCTCGGCAAAGATGAGTTCTGCATGAGTTACCTCTCCGCTTCCGCAAAAAAAAGCAAGGGCGAAACCATGGCAACGATCGCCGGTGAAACCACCGACCCGGCCGTCGTAGCATTAGATACTTTGGCGGAGTCGGCTGACGCGGCGGAGCTTGAACGGATCAAAGAGGCCGTGATTTCAGGGAAACGGAAATTAGCGGTTGAGTATACCCAAAACGCCCTGGACCAGGGCGCCGATCCCCAGAACATCATCAACCGCTACCTGATTTCGGGCCTGAACATTGTGGGAGAAAAGTTTGAGAAAAAGGAAATCTTTGTTCCTGAAATGATGATGGCGGCCAAATCCATGCAGGCATGCGTGGACCTGGTTACGCCACTGCTCGAAAATCAGGAAGGTGCCGGAAGTCTGGGAACCATTGTCCTGGGGACGGTCTTCGGCGATTTGCATGATATCGGCAAAAACCTGACCAAACTGCTCCTTGAGACCTCCGGGTTCCGGGTGATCGATCTGGGAGAAAACGTGCCGGCCCAGAAGTTTTTGGACGCGGCAAGGGAAAACAACGCGCATATTGTGGGTCTTTCATCCTTGTTGACCACCGGCGACCCCTACGTGGAGGAGACCATTCATGCCATTAAGAACAGCGACCTTGCGGGCAGGGTGAAGGTGATTTGCGGCGGGGCTGCGCTGACGCTTAAATTCGTTGAAGCCTGCGGTGCCGACGCCCATGCCAGGGATGCAGCGGACGGGGTCAAGAAGATTAAGAATATGTTGGAAATCAAAAACGCATAAATTTCATTGACATAACCTGAAACCGATACTATTATTGTAGCAGAATGCATCATTTTGATGCTAATTGCGTCGATAATAGATAGATCGATGATAGGAGGTTATGATGGCCACTGTATCTTTAAGAATAGACCAAGACTTGGCGTTTCAAGCGGAGCGTGAGGCCAGAATTCAGAATCGATCAAAGACCAAACAGCTTGAGTACTGGGCAAAATTAGGCAAAGCCATTTCATCTAAATTAAATATTACAGATGCTTTTGCTGTGTCTCAAGGCATAAAAACGATTAAATTAGAGGTAACCCCATCTGTTCAATCGATTCCCATTGATTCAGACGTTATATTTAATGATCTTGAAAACGATAGGACTAAAGGACTTCTTGCTAAAAATGTAACGTCTGCCAAGATATACTATGAGGCAAGCGTTGAACATCCCGGTTACCTTGATCGAGTGAATTCTATCACAAGAGAAAGAAAAACTGGTTCGTTTGAAAACGGTGAATTTAAGGCGCTCTAATGGCTAATCCAAGACAACTTTGGGTGTTAGCCGGCGGGAATGGTGCAGGCAAGTCTACATTCTACAAACTGTATCTTGCCAAATACGGCATCAAGTTTGTGAATGCAGATTTGATAGCTAAAGATATAGATTCGGAGAATCCGGAAGGTTTAAGCTATCACGCTGCAACCGTGGCCGCCAAAATCAGAGAAGACTTGATTTCACAAGGGGTTTCTTTTTGTTTTGAAACGGTTTTCTCACATGAATCAAAGATTGATTTTCTTGCCCAGGCAAAGGCTAATGGCTATAAGATCATCCTTGTATATATTTATTTATTTGATTCAAGCTTGAATGAAGCCAGGGTCAAACAACGTGTCTCAGAGGGAGGGCATAACGTCCCAACTGAAAAAATTCACTCTCGGATACCCAGAACTATGAAACACATTAAAACCGCTTTATCTATAGTCGATGAAGCGAGAATCCTTGATAATTCCTCTAAGAACGATCCGTTTCAACAAATCATTGTGATGAAGTCTGTAAACTATGAAGCAAAAGCAGATCCCTTACCGGGGTGGGCAAGGGATCTACTTCCCGCCTAACAAAAACGCAACAAGGAACATGCTGAAAGGAAATTTTGCCCTATAAAAGGATCCAAAAAGTTGTAGATGAATTTAAAGGCTACCAGAGAGAACGAATTGGGTATTGTGTGATAAGCGGATCCGGGGTAAGAATTGTTAGAGAATGTTCAATTGCCTGACATACAAGCATACGGTCAAAAGGATCTT
>Ga0207996_1002516_pt1 | contig 11025 bp, 6 predicted proteins | sample AntAceMetag02UKG_FD_184773 | JGI IMG/M metagenome (GOLD analysis project Ga0207996, IMG submission 184773) | Saline lake microbial communities from Ace Lake, Antarctica - Antarctic Ace Lake Metagenome 02UKG (SPAdes) (version 2) | ecosystem: Environmental > Aquatic > Non-marine Saline and Alkaline... | reverse complement strand
TTGATTGGTGATGCCGGTAATCATCATCGTGATGACGAAACCAAAATCTCAGAACAGGAAGTAATTAATAAATTATCACATTATTCTTGCCATTTTCTTGCATTTCAAGTTAATAATGATCCGGAATATAACACCTATGATGAATTTGTTAATCAAGTTAAAAGTATTATTCTAAGAAATGCTCACACGGTTCATAGCTCATGCAAAAAACTCCAGGTTTTTGGTAAAACAACAAAATATCCGCCAAATTTTGTGTCAATTGAACCTAATAAACTTGCTTTTAATATAGATACATTAGATAATACTGCCGTTATGGGGAAAATTGTTTATCCGGATAAAGGAAAGAAAATTCAAGCTAAAATATTAACTAATGAAATATTATCATTTGTAAAATATGCAGATAAGTATGTGAATGATCTTGTCATAGAAATTGATAAACTCCAAAAAGGGGGTGGATTTAATACTGATGAAAATAAAACAAAAAAAACAGCCTATACTGGAACAAAAGTTAGTGCTTTTAACGAAGAAATTGTTCATTTTTTGTCATCAAGCGGCATTTCAGACGAAGACATAGAGATTTTATGTAATGAGCATTTTCAGATGTACTTTCCGGGATATACTCCTATTAAAATAAACGGAATGAAATACCCTCCTTTTCAGAGAGTGTTATTTTTAGAAAAACTTGAATTTTCCGAAATAGTTAGTGATATGAAAAAGGTGATGGAGGCTGGAAGCGGTTCAAGTAGAAGGGAAAGATTAGAAGATATATGGATAGAAGTATTAAAAAAACACATAGGAAATGTAGATGAATATGAGCTTAAAGAAATGACTATGGAAGACATTAATATGAAAGTTTATGGTTTACCCGGAACGAGTGACATTTTAAAGGATACAAAATTGGGCGACTTTAAGAATCATTCTATCGTAACTGACGATGAAATTACCAGATATATAAATAATATATCAAGAAAATATGAAAAACTTCATAGTATCTTTAGCAAGGATAGTTATGAGTATTCCTTCAGATCGAATGATAATACATATTATTGGATTTCTGAAAATCTTATTCCATAGAATTATTTAAAGCGATGTATAAGATGTTAAAGCCTTAATAATTAAAGAAAAATAATAAATAAAGTAAAAAGATAATTATAAACTTTTTTAATTCAAACTTAGTCATTATAAATGTTTTATTAGAATAAATTCTTGATAGAATGATGAAACAGAAAAAACTTTGTATAATTTTTATTATCTTAAATAGTTTTGCTTTTGCTCAGACAAAACCGCAAAATAAAATTTTATCGATTCCTCAAAAATATAATGTCCCTAAAGAAAACGTCACTTTAGAAAAAACCAATCTGCTTATTCCTGGTACAAAATGGGAAGTGTTCCCCGACAAAAATTACACTAGAACATATACAAAACCAAATGGGAAAAAATTAAAAAATATATTAAACTATTTAGAGAAGTATTATGTGAATGATGAAAATGATAATTATATACATCTTATCAAAGAAACAGACTCAGAGAAGGATACAAATTTATATGAAGATATTGGCTGGATTGAAAAAGAAAATATGCTATTATGGAAACATTGCCTAGTAAATGAAAACAATTTTGTAGATATTAAGGCAATTTTAATAAGAAATGATTATAATTCAAATCTTTTTGAGCAAAATATAGATAAGAAAACAATAACAGAAAATTCAGTAGAGCATGATTACCAAATTTTCTATGTCTTAAAAAAAACAAAAACCTCTGTTCTTCTATCAAAGCTCCCAATGATTTTTAATACCTATTCTAATATTTCTGAATATGTCATCGGGTGGGTACTTATTGAGGATGTAATTATTTGGGACAATGTCAATGTTTTAGAGCCTAATTGGTTACCGGAAGCTGCAAATGAACGGAAGACAAAAAACATCAAGGCAAGCATATTTTCTGAAAAAAAAGCGTGTAAAATTTTCATGAATGGAAAGTCATCAAACAACAAATATGTTTTATGGGATAATGATACTTATACAGAAAGGAAACCCGGTAATTGGTTAAGATTCCCTGTATTAAATAATGAAAAAGGAATTATCAAAACAATAATTAAAAACAAGAATAATAATACTTGCGAAACCAATTCGTATTGTAGTTCTAAAAACAAAAACAGCAAGTTTCCTATATTTAAAAAAGTTTTGTTGTTAAAAGGCTTAGAAGTTTCAGTCTTGTTAAGCTTTCAAAAAGATATTATTAATTGCTTTTCAAAACCCGATCCGCGTGAAAAATTATGCAATCTTTATAAATCCGTTTACAATGAAAGTAATTGGACACAAGAAAATGAAAATGTCTCGGAAATACTAACTAATGACGTTTGCCAAATTCAAATTGGAGCATTTAACTCAAAAGGAATATTGTTTAATTATAAAATAAATGATTTTACCGATAAAGCAAAAATAAACAACAAACTTTTAGAAGATTATAAAACTCAGGTAATAACAAAGTACAACGAATTAGATAAGATTTTCAATGAATACAATTATCCTTTCTCATTTAGTATGAACGGGGTAACTTATTATTGGATTTCTGAAGATTTTTTACCGTAAAAAAGGAGGATGATATAATGAGAAAAAAGATTTTTTTATTTCTACTTTTAACTATTTTAACATTAGTTGGTATTGCTCAATTTAATGAGCAAAAAGTTATGTTTTTACCAATAGATTATAACTGTCCTACAGAATCTGTTATAACAAAAAACAAAAAGGAAAGTATCCCAGGTCTATTCTGGATTGTATATTCTGATAGGGATAATAATAATACTTACGAAACCCCTAATTGTAAGACGATTAAAAAAACAATAAGTTTTTTAGATAAATTTTATATTCTTGAAGAAACAGATAATTATTTACACTTAGTTAAAGACATTAAAATGAATTATGCTGGAATTCTTTCAAAAAAGGCCGAAGATTATGGATGGATTAAAAAAGATAAACTATTATTGTGGACACATTGTCTTGTTGATGAAAAGAATCAAAATAAAATAGGAATAATATTAAAAACTAGTGAATCGGCAATTTCAGATTTCAAAGATAATAATAAATTATTTCAAAATAGCCCTAAAAATAACTCAATTAATTTCGACTTTACTAAGTTTTTTGATATTTGTTATATTTATAAAATTACAAAAGACTCAGTATTATTAAGTTATACACCTTTTATTTTACCTAATAAAAACAGGACCAACATAACAATAAAGGGTTGGGTTTCTAAAAAACAAATTGTTATTTTAAATAGCCGAATTTTTATTGAACCTAATTGGGATATAAATGCCACAAAGGAAAGAGCATTTAAAGGAATAAACGCAGTTGTATTATCTTCAAACGATTTCAAAAATGATTATTCAAATGGTGAATTAATTGATTCCAATAGTATTATTTGGATTGATAATCAATTAGAAAAAAGAAATATAGGAGCTTGGATGAGAATTCCTGTTTTATCCATTAATGATAATTATAATAAAGTTGGCATACTGTGTTATATTGATTCCTTAAACCAGAAAGCAAAGAATATTAAAATAATTAAAAATTTTAATGAAGAGTTTCTATTTATAGAGGGATATACTCCAATTAAAATAAAGGGAATGAACCATCCTCCTTTTCAAAGAGTGTTATTTTTAGAAAAACTAGAATTTGCCGAAATAGTAAGTGATATGAAAAAGGTGATGGAAGCAGGAAGCGGTTCAAGTAGAAGGGAAAAATTAGAAAATATATGGATAGAAGTATTAAAAAAACACATAGGAAATGTAAATGAATGTGAAATTAAAGAAATGACGATGGAAGACATTAATATGAAAGTTTATGGTTTACCCGGTACTAGGTGCATATTAAAGGATACAAAATTGGGCGATTTCAAAAATTATTCTATTGTAACTGAAGATGAAATTACCAAATATATAAATAATATTTCAAGAAAATACGAAAAACTTCAAAGTATCTTTCTCAAGGATAGTTATGAGTATTCCTTCAGATCGAATGATAATACATATTATTGGATTTCCGAAAACTATTTACCATAAATTGATATTAATAAATGTTATAACAATTCCATTATTAAATTTTGATCAACACAATGCAAAATAAAAACATATACGAAATTGATAATCTAATATGCTCTTATAACGGACTCAATGAAGTATTAAAAGTAAAATCACTTAATATTCCTGCAGGGAAGATAATTGTATTACTCGGTGTATCCGGTGCAGGTAAAAGTACAATACTCGAAACCCTTGGTTTAATGAATAATACGATTAAAAGCGGGCAAGTATTATTTAAACCGGATAGTAATTCATTTAGTATAGGTGAATTATGGAAAAGCAAAAATTTTTCAACACTTGCTAAAATTCGCAGAAAATACTTCAGTTTCATATTTCAAAATACTAATCTGATGCCCAATTTTACGGCTTATGAAAATATTAGTATAACACAAATGATTGAGGGTTGTTCGAAAAATGAAGCTTGCGAAAAAGCCCAAAAAACAGCTAATCAATTAAACCTAATAATTAATGAAAATAAAAATACCTATGAAATGTCGGGTGGCGAAAAGCAAAGAGCTGCTTTTATCAGGGCAATTACACCTGATTATACTGTGCTTTTTGCCGATGAACCAACAGGTAATTTAGATGAGGAAAACTCAAAAAAATTATTAGAAAATTTAAAAAAAAGCATTGAACAACATAAAGGTACTGCAATAATTGTTTCACATAACATTGATATGGCTATTGACTATGCAGATCAAATTATTGTTTTACAGAAGAATCAAATATCGGATGATATTAGTTACGGAGAAATATTAGAAGAAAATATTTTTAATATAAAAGATCCTGAAAATAGAGATAAATGGCTTGATTCAAACGGTAACGAAATTAATCAACCTATTAAGTCAAAAATCAACAAAGTTTTAAATATAGAAGACACAAAAATACAAACTGTTACAAAAAAACAGATAACAACTTGCCACAAATTTAATTTTATAGCCGTTTCTTTTTTTACATTTCTTTTTGATAAAATTTTTAATTTCAAAATTCATCACGACTTTATTAATCTTTTTTTTAACAAAGAGGGCAAAGAATTGCTCGGGCATAGAAAAAAAAACCTTTTCATTTTAATCACACTTCTGTTTTTTACTTTTATTACAATAGGTTTGGCAAACGGAAGCCTTGATTATTTGAAGAAAAAAATGGACGATCCCTTTGTTAAATTTGTTGATATTGAAGTGCCATATTTCAAAGTTTCAAAAATACCTGAAATTCAAATCAATTTGAATAATGATTCTGTTTTAAAACAAAAATATTGCTATAAAAATGTTCAGGGATACAATATATTCTGGTTAAATTTTTATGGAAAAAATAAAAGAGGGAAATTGGGTTCATTTAATTTTACAGGAAGAACAATCGGATTAGATAATCCGATTTTATTAGAAATTTATAATAAAAAAAATCTAATTAAAGGTCGAAAATTTAAAAATAAAATGGATCATGGAATTATAGTAACCATGGATTTATTAGAAAAAATTGGACTTGATTCCAATGTTTCATATTTACCTTTTTATTTCAAATTTGATACAGAAATAAATATTGATACAATTTCACCTATTCCTATAGTTGCAATTGTTGAAGAGTTACCGGGTTTATGTGATTTTGCTACAACCCCTTACTTTTTCTCACAAAGACAAATCGGGCATAAAATAAACCCTTTTAATCCGATATATACTAAAAAAGAAATTATTTTTTATACCGCTATGGATTCTATAAAAGCTTATGAATTAAAAAATTCTTTGAATAATATAATTAATGAGCTAAAAATCAAAAAAAAATATGATGCCGGTATAGATATATATTCCAATAATGAGAGTTACAAAAAAGGATATAACATTAAAATTAACTTTTGGATTAAACCAAAAGCTGATTCATTAAAAATCATTTCAAATATTTTAAAAAAACATGAGGACCTTAAGCAATTTGAGTTTCAACAGGTTTACAAACTGCCTTTTGATTCAAATATTAACTATGAGAAATATGATTATTTTACAATAAACTTTTCAAAACTCGATAAAATAAGAAAGTTTAAAGAGTTTTTTGAAAGCAAATATGGTCTTACTATTGACATGGCGAAAGTTGAGGCTATGGAAAACTATCATTTTATTACAAAACTAACACGGATTATTTCTTTAATACTTCTTTTCTTTAGCGTTTTGAGTATATGTATGTTCGTTGCAAATATACTAACAAGGCACCTCGAAAAAATTCACATGAATATAGGTACTTTCAAGGCGTTTGGTATTGATAATAATACCTTGTTAAAAATCTATATGATAATCACATACATGTTTATAGGCGTTTCAATGCTAGTCTCTTTTTTATTGTCATGGTTGTTCGGAATAGTTAATGGTTTTAAATATCTGTTAAGTATTTTTAAACTTGAAATAGAAAAGGATCAATCATATTTTAACTTATTTGATGATTGGACCTTATTTGCAATCCTTATTATTTTGTTTATAAGCTTTATAGTTCTGTATCGTTGTGCCGGAAAAATTCTTAAAAAAAGTCCTGGTGACTTGATTTATAGTAGAATATAATATTAGTAACAAATTATAAATTAATTATTAACACAAAAAGAAAACGTTATGAAAAAACCAATTAGAATTTTAAGTTTAATTGCATTAATTGCAATAATTAGTCTTCCGCTTAGCTCATTTGCTTTTCCCGTAAAGAAAAACAAACAGTATAAAAAAATGGAAGAAAAGAAAGAAAAGATGAATAAAAAGGGTGCATTTGCCGTAATTGGTATGGCTGTTGCCTCGGAAGGAAGAATAGATTTGGGCAGAAGCAAAGCACAGGCTGATGCTCAATCAAAAATGGCTCAATCAAAAAGAGCTTATATTGAAACAACTGTTCACGATTTCAGAGAATCAATTGGAGTTGGCAAGGGATCAGAAAATAATGATGTTTTCAGACAACTAACAGATGCCGTTTCAGCCGATATTTTGAAAGGCGCCAGAATTTATGAGTTTGATTATTTCCAATCAAAAGCTAATAAAAAGGAAGGTACTTACACTTACATAGTTCTTTATGTTGTTACACCGAAATGTACGTATCAATCGATTGTTAATGAGTTGAAAAAAGAAAAAGGATCGGAAGAAAACCTTTATCAACGATATGTTGATTCAGAAGCTCAGAAAAAACATGATGCAAAAATTGCCGAGTTTAAAAAAGAGTTTAAGATAGACGAATAATTTTAGTTCGTAGTTACATTGTTTTATTATTAGCCTAAGACCTGTTATCAATGTGATATGTTTAATAAAAATATGTTTTTGTTTATTTTTTTCAAAAAAAGATAACAAGTCTTTAGGCTTTTTTCTCTACGATAGAAGTTAGTTAATCTAATATTGATTTAATTTTGAAAAAAAGTCTATTCATTTTATTAATTTTAATTAGTTTCAAAGGAAATGCTATTGAAAAATACCCTGAATGGTTTATTTATCCTCAATTATATCCCGAATTAATAACAGGATTCTGTATCAGGGATAATATGCCCGTTACAGATGCCGAAATAATGTATTGTTTATACCAACAATGCCATGTGACCGGCTATCTCGAAACCATAGAAACTACATATGTAAAATATTTAAAAAATTCAGAATATTATTATGTTTATTCAAAACAATGTTTGGAAAATATAAAAGAGAAATTACATCATATAGATGGTTTTTGTAATGATGTGTTATCAAACGCTTATGTGTTTGCTTTTTCGGTGAATACGGATTATAAACTTAAACAAAAATACCTATTGACTGAAAATCTGAAAAAACCTGATTGGCTTGGAAAGTCAGTTTGGGAAGAGGATGGTTTTTATTATAGCGTTGGTATGTTTACTTCTATCGGAAATGAAAATGATGCTTGGAAAACCTCTGAAGAAAATGCTATGTTCAATATTATTACATCGGTTGCAGTAAATGTTTTTTCATTGGTTAGGATAGAAGAAAGTAGCGAAAACCTTTCAAAATATATCAATTATGTTAGAATTGATGTTGATTTTGAGTTAAAAAATATTGAAACTCTCGAGCGCTGGCCTGACATTGAAAATCAATATTATTACACCTTAGTTAGAATTAAAAAATCAGATATTACAGAACTCTAAAGAAGAAAAATTAATAATTATGCGAAAAAAATATTTATTATTTTTGTTTTTAATTATTTGCTTATCTGGCTTCTCACAAAACATAAAAAAGGCATTCAAGAAATTGGAAAATCAGGAATTCAATAAAGCTGAGGAAATTTTTAAGGAATTTATTATTGAAGATGAAAATCATGTTGGTTCAAATTTTGGTTTAGCGGAAATTTATTCCTATAAAACTTATCGGAATTATGATTTGTTTAAAGCATATAAATATATAACTATTGCCGAAACTAATTATCAAAAATTAAGCGAAAAAGATAAAAATGAGTATTATGATTTGTTTAAAATAGGATCAATAAATGAATTAAAAGGAAGAATAGATCAGTTATTAAGTGATTATGTTATTAAAAAAAATAATATAGAGTTAGTTAGAAGATTTATTAATGAATGCCAGGATTCGAAGAAATATTATAATGTTGTCCAGATTCGCAATAATATGGAATTTGAATTAGCTAAAAGCAAAAAAACAATAGAAGCTTTAGACATTTTTATTGAAAAATACCCAAGGGCTGAAGCAAATTTTACAGCAATCCGACTAAGAAATAAGTTAGCTTTTAATATCGCAAAGCGTTCAAATTCAATAAATAATTTAAATGATTTTGTAACAAGCTATCCAAATTCAGAACAAACAGAAAAGGCATTGACAATAATTGATTCTTTAAAGTTCTCTGAAGCTAAGTCAACCTATAATATTGAAATTTTAGAATTATTTATTACAAAAAATCCAAATTCAAAATACATAAATGTTGCAATTACAATAATTGATTCCTTAGCCTATCAAGAAACAAAATCTCAATATACTTTAGATGCCTTTAATAGTTTTATTCAATTACATCCTAATTCAAAACATAAACAAAATTCAATAAAGGAAAGAGATGATCTTACTTTAGATATTGCAAGGCAAATAAATACTATAAAATCATATCAGGATTATATAACTTGGTATCCCGAATCTTCAAATATTGATAAAACCATTTTATTTAGAACTTCACTTGAGTTTGAAGCAGCAAGAAACTATAATACCGTTGATACATTAAATAAATTTATTTACAAATATCCAATTGCTAAACAAAAAGATAAAGCCATTGTTTTAAGAGACATAAAAGCTTTCTGTGATGCAAGAGAAATTTTTACTCCAATTTCATTTCAGGAATTTATTCGTAAATATCCTCTATCAGTCCAAGTTGAGCGAGCAATTTATCTAAGGGATTCATTAAAATTTGAAGAAATAAAACTTTTAAATAATATTGAAAGTTATAGGGAATTTGTTAGAAAGAATCCACAATCTGAATTTGCTCCCAAAGCTTTGAAACTCGCATCTGATAATGCTTTTTCTTATTCCAAATTAGTAAATACTGTCGAAGCATTTAGTTATTTTATTGATAATAATATCTTTTCCGACCAATATACCGAAGCCTTATTTGAACGTATGAAATTAATTTATCTCAACGTCAAAGAGGATACTTCAATTTGGAAAATGCAAGATTTTATTTATAAATACCCAAATTCGGAATATGTAAATGATATTATTCTCCGTCGTGACTCAATAATGTTTGAAAAAATTGATTATCAATACGAAATTGAGGATTATAACTATTTTCTAACTTATTATCCAAAAAGCAAGTACGTTGACGAGGCAGTAAAATATAGAAACCAACTTGTTTTTGACGATATTGAAAAGGAAGGCACAATTGATGCTTTTAATAGGTTTGTTTATAAATATCCTTTGGCAGATGAGTGCGAAGAAGCCGTAAAAAATCGCGATATTTTAATGCTCGATAAAGTAACAAAATCCAACTCAATAAATGATATTCAAATATTTATATATAATTTTCCAAATGACTCTGCTTTTAATGAATTGATTGCTTTTCGTGATTCATTGTTGTTCTTTAGCATAAAAAATTCTGATTCGTTAGAATTATTTAATGATTACATATACAAATACTCTCAATCGGAATATTACGATAGTACAATAAAAATTCGCGACCAAATTGCTTTCGATATTGCAATAAAAAACATGAATATTCTTGAAATTAATGATTTTATTTTCAAATATCCTTATGCAAACCAAATTGATTCAGCACTTATTATTGTTAGAAATATTGAAGATGAAATTGAAGAAAAAATTTTGGAAGACAGTTTGCAAAAAAAGCAATTAGAGTTAAATGCACAAATTATTGAATTGTTAAACGATTATTTATTAAGCTTACCCGATTCAGTAAATTTTTCAGCATTTAGTGATTTTAAAACTTGGATAGAGTATGAAAATAACACAGTTCGATAACATTAAAAAAACTAAAATACTATTTAATATGAAAACTTTTTACAAAATTTATTTTTTATTAAGTGTTTTTGCATTAAGCTTTTTCGGGGCATATTCACAAACCTTTGAAGACTTCAAGAAAAAACAAAACCAAGAACTGCAAAAATTTAAAGACCAACAAGAAAAAGAAATTGCTGAGCTATCAAAAGGTTTCGATAATTATATTGATAAAGCAGATAAAGAATTTACTGAATTTCTGAAAAAACATTGGGAAGAGTTTGAAGTTTTTAAAGGTTTAGAAATACCTGAATTACCCAAGCCAAAAAAAATTCCCGCATTCAATGCCAGGACATCTCCCGAATTAATACCATCAAAAGTACTGACAAGTATTCCCGAAACCGAAAAAGATATTGAAACCCGCAAAAAACCCAAATTACCCTTAATTCAAAAAACCGAATCACCAAACTTTGACAAAATTGATGATAATATTAATTTTTATGAAACTAATATTAATTTCGAATTTGATAGGGATTTAAATATTCC
>Ga0207996_1002515_pt1 | contig 11026 bp, 3 predicted proteins | sample AntAceMetag02UKG_FD_184773 | JGI IMG/M metagenome (GOLD analysis project Ga0207996, IMG submission 184773) | Saline lake microbial communities from Ace Lake, Antarctica - Antarctic Ace Lake Metagenome 02UKG (SPAdes) (version 2) | ecosystem: Environmental > Aquatic > Non-marine Saline and Alkaline... | reverse complement strand
TAATTATATAAAATGGGCAAAAAACCGTTCTGAAAGAGAGAGAATTTCTGAAATTAAAAATATTACGGGTGAATTTACGGGTGCTTATAGTATAAACCCATTGAACGGCGAAGAAATTCCTATTTGGGTTGCCGATTATGTTTTAGCCGGTTATGGAACCGGAGCAATTATGGCTGTTCCCGGTCACGATAGCAGAGATTTTGCTTTTGCAAAACATTTTGATCTCCCGATAATTCAGGTTGTTAGCAAAGAAAACGAAACACTATCCGACCCAAAAGACTGGACCGAATCGTATGATGCTAAGGAAGGAAAAATGATAAATTCCGATTTTATAACAGACATGGGTGTTAAAGAGGCAATTAGAGCTACTATTCAGAAAATTGAGGAATCAGGAATTGGTTATGGAACAATAAATTTCAGGTTACGTGATGCCATTTTTAGCCGTCAAAGATATTGGGGCGAACCATTTCCCGTTTATTATAAAAACGGAATGCCTTATGTTATGGATGAAAGCGAATTACCCCTTCGCCTCCCCGAAGTCGATAAATATCTTCCAACCGAAATCGGCGAGCCTCCACTTGCAAGGGCAAATAATTGGAAAACCAAAGAGGGTTATCCTATCGAAACCAATACTATGCCCGGGTTTGCCGGTTCAAGCGGGTATTATTTGAGATATATGGATCCTAAAAACGACAAAGAATATTTCTCGAAAGAAGCAAATGAATATTGGCAAGATGTTGATTTATACATCGGAGGCGATGAACATGGCACCGGACATTTAATTTATTCACGTTTCTGGAATAAATTTTTGTTCGATCTCGGGCTTGTTTGTAAAGACGAACCATTTAAAAAGCTTATCAATCAAGGGAAAATTCAGGGGAGGTCGAATTTTGTGTACCGAATCAAAGGAAGTAATAAATATGTTTCTTATAATTTGAGAAAAGAATATGATACAACAGCCTTGCACGTTGATATAAATATAGTTGACAACGATGTTCTCGACACGGAAGCTTTTAAAAAATGGATGCCCGATTATAAAAATGCCGAATTCATTCTTGAGGACGGTAAATATATTTGTGGAAGCGAAGTCGAAAAAATGTCGAAATCGAAACACAATGTCCAGAATCCTGATGAACTTATTGATAAATACGGTGCTGATACTTTTCGACTATATGAAATGTTTCTCGGGCCATTAGAACATCACAAACCATGGGATACAAAAGGAATAGAAGGAGTGTTCAGATTTATCAAAAAATTATGGCGGCTTTTCCATGACGACGACTACAATTTCATTGTTTCCGATGAAAAACCCACAAAGGAAGAATATAAAATTCTGCATAAAACCATCAAAAAAGTTAGTGATGATATCGAACGTTTTTCTTTCAATACTGTTGTAAGTACTTTTATGATTTGTGTAAATGAATTAACTGAAATTAAATGTAATAAAAGAGAAATATTATCAGACTTAACTATCCTGATTTCTTCATTTGCCCCACATATTGCCGAAGAATTTTGGAATTTGCTCGGAAACAAAGAAAGTATAACTAAAGCTAAATTCCCAAAATTAAGAAACGAATATTTAGTAGAAAGCACATTTCTTTATCCGGTTTCTTTTAATGGTAAGATGAGATTTAAGATTGAATTACCGAAAGATATGCAAAAAGAAGAAATCGAAAAAACTGTATTAAAAGCTGAGGAAGCTCAAAGATGGATTGTTGGGAAAAAACCTAAGAAAATAATTATTGTACCGAATAAAATCATTAATATTGTGATTTAAAATAATGGAAAAGGTTATTTATCAACTTTCAATAAGCGACATACAGACAGTAGCAAATGATGAATTAGATAGAGATTTATCAGACGAAGAAATTTCAAAAATAATTGATTATATTGAGAAACACATTGAATGGTATAATATTATATCTGATGGAATTGCCCAATTACAAAGTGAGGGAAAATGAATTTTGTCTAAAAAATGGTGATATTGATTGGAATAAACTTGTAGAATACAATTCTGAAAATAAAAGATAAAAAAAAGCGCATAATATTAAAAGTAAATGGTAGTAATAAAATTAGTAATATATTGAAACGGAAGTACTTCGAAACCTTTGCAGGACATAGCCAAAGCCGCTTTTCATAAATTTGGAGAATAAAACTATGAGTATTTTTTTTGTTAAAGAAAACAGATTATTAATTACAATACTATATTAAAAAATTGATGATTAATAAATTATTAAATATTAAAGGAGATTAAATTATGAATACAAAAGCATATTTTAAATTATTTTTTTTACTATTATTTGTTAATACTAATTGTTTTTTATTTGCTCAACAGACAAAAGGATTTAAGTTAGTCGTTGAGGATGATAATACAAAAGAATGGAAAGAAATTTCGCTTTACTCAAATATTTACGCTGTAATAATAGGAATAAATACTTATCCTAATCTCAAATCTGATTTTCAATTATCGTATGCTGTATCTGATGCAAAGGCAGTCGAAAAAATGTTAAAAAATAAATTCACCTTTAGTGAAATTTATACAATGTACAATGAGCAAGCAACTAAAAGTAACATAATGGATGTTTTACTTAATAAATTATCAAAAATATCCAAAGATGACGCTGTGTTTGTTTTCTTCGCCGGACATGGTGGTCAGCAAAAAACTGATTATGGCGATATTGGGTTTATAGTTCCTTACGATGGAGATTTTTCTGATATGAGGAATATAATTACGATGACTTCAATACGAGATGATATTTCAAAACGAATAAAAGCAAAACATGTATTTTATGTAATGGATGCTTGTTATAGTGGATTGCTTTTAGCAACACGTGATATTTCAAACCATGAAACTCATAGAAATTATGCTTATTTACAGGAAATTGCAAGAGAGCCGGTAAGACAGGTTTTAACAGCCGGAAATGCAAATCAGTCTGTATTAGATGATGGGCCTTATGGTCATTCTGTTTTTACAGGTCGTTTCTTGGAGATACTTGATAATTCTGATGACTTTATAACAGCTTCTGAAATTAGTGTCTATGTTAATGAGAAAGTTTTCTCTGATGCAAATACCAGAGGACATGTTCAAACTCCCAAACACGGTAAATTATTTGGTTTAGGAGATTTTATATTTATACCCTCTTTTTCAAAAAAGCAAGAAAGCATTACAGAACAAATTAAACAATTAGAAAATGAATTAATTAAAAACAAAGAACTTGAAAAGAGAGCTAAACAATTTAACGATAAAATTCAAAAGAGAGAGTTAGAACGACAGCGCAATATTATAAACGCTAAATTAGAAACTCAAAGATTGGAGAAGCAACGTTTAGAGCAAGATAGAATAACAAAATTAAAAGAGGAAGAAATTAAACGACTTAAAATTGAAGAACAAAAGAAAGAAAAAGAAAAAGAAGAAGCCAGATTGTTAATTCTTAAAAAAGAGGTAGAAGAGAAACGAAAAATAAATAGATCATCAATGATACTTTCTCTTAATGAATCATTAAATGAACTGCAAATTTTGGATGACCAAATTCAAGAAATTAAAGAAAAGTATTTGAATGAGCTAAAAAATAAAATTTTAACTATTGCTGATAATTATAGTAAAAATTATTGTTGCATAGATTTGGAAAAAGATGAGTTTGAAACAGAAACAGAATATCAACAACGATTAAAAAATCAAAAGGATGGGAGTAACAATACACTTAATATTGACTTTGAACAAGCAATGACAACAATTGAAACGTTATATAATGAGCAAGTTATTACCTTGCTTCAACAAATGCAAGATATCTCAAATAATAATTATACAATTTATGGGCATGATGCTTTAAATATTAAACTTGGTAAATATAATGCAGATAAAGAATCTTTCAAAATTACAATTGCATCAAAAAACATTACAACACCCATATATCCTCAAGATAGATTTCTATTTATTTACAATGTATCCGGTCAAACAAGAAAAATTGGAATTCAAAATGGAGATATGGTTTATAAATATAATAATATTATTGTTAAGCCGGATGTTGATTGGTCTGAATTAAAACAGACAGTCTTAACTGATTATGTCAATATGGAAATTGTCAGAAATGGTAAATCAATAAAATACACACTACAAAAGGGACAAATTGGAATAGACACATATGTTGATGACTATGCAAAAGATTTAAAGCCAAATCAAGTTTTAGTTAATGGAGACTTGTATGTTCCAAGAGTAAAAGCAAGAAAATTTAAACAAAATTATTTAAACGGTTTTATTACTGCTGAATTAAAAGTAAAATCAATTTCTCCTTTAATGAGTTTGGTTACAAAAGCAATAGTAGTTGATGAAAGTAATGAAATAAAATATGACTTATTAAAATCACAATATTTAAGTATAGGAAATAGATTAGTTATTGATACCAAAAATAAAATTATCTGGTTAACAGAATATTCTAACACAAAACTAAATTGGAATGGAACATCTAAATTTGCAAAGCAATTCCAATATAAAGGAATGAAAAATTGGGAAATACCAACTTATTCTCAAATAAAAAACATTAGGAACTCAAATATATCCATTTATTTTAATTTTGGAGATAACGAATTTTATACAAAATCCGAAAGTAAACATGGTGGACATATTCCGTATGATCCAAAACGTGATAGGGTAGCTTCTTACTTTGAAGATTCTAAAAGATATAAGGTTGTTTTAATTATGCCATTTGAGTCTGATAAAAAAAGTTTTAATTTATTTGAAAATCGATTTATCCCTCTTAAAACCGGTTTAGTTTTCGACACAAAAAATAAATTAATATGGATGACTAACTCCGCATCAAATAAAACATTCACATATTTAGAGGCTGAAAAATATATCAAAGAAATGCAATATAAAGAATTAGAAGGATGGAGATTACCAACTATAAAAGAATTCAAAAGTTTATACGATGAAGCTCTTCCGGGTTTATTTAAAATATTTAATCTTGGAGATAAATCCTTTTATACAAAATCAGTAAAATATAAGGGTACACATTTTATGTATCCGGGTAACCCTATGTTTTCTGATGATAATTACAAAGTATATATAATTGGTGTTATGTAAAATGGTTATCAAGCAATTTCAAAACAAGATTATAATTATTATTAATTTATTTTAAACATACTAAATCAAATAAAATCGGGATATATTTAATAACCAAATCAACAAATAACCAAATTAATATGAGAAAACCATTTATTTTATTCCTTTTTTATTCTTTTTTCATAACACATGCTTTATTATCTCAGGAATTTAGAGAAGTAAATAATTTTGCATTTAAAAAAGGCGAAAAATTAAAATATCGGGTTTATTATGATTCGTGGTTAACGGCAGGAATAACAGCAGGCATTGGAACTTTATCTGTTAAACAGGGCAATAGAAAGTTTAATGATCGTAGCACATATCATATCGAAGTAATTGGCAAATCGGTTGGTGTATTTAATTTGTTTTTCAAAGTCAGAGATAAATTTGAGTCCTTTATGGATGAATCTTCCTTATTCCCCTGGTATTTTATCAGAAGAAGCCGTGAAGGTGGTTTTAAAAAGGATGATAATGTAACTTTTGATCAAATTGAACATTATGCCAAAAGTAAAAATGAAAAAATAGATGTCCCACCAAATGTTCAGGATATTGTTTCTTCGTTTTATTATTTAAGAAACCTTGATTTCGACCAAATAAAAAACAATGAATTAAGCGTAAATTTTTATCTTGACGATACAGTTTATAACTCAAAAATATCTTTTTTAGGAAAAGAAATTGTTGAAACAGAAATAGGCACTTTCAATTGTTTAAAATTTAGCCCGATGATGGCTACCGGAGAAGTTTTCGACGATCCATATCCGCTAAGTGTTTGGATAACCGACGATAAAAACCGTATCCCGGTTTTACTTGAATCAAAAATAATAGTCGGTTCGGTGAAAATAGAATTAATAAAATATTCGGGATTAGCAAATCCTTTAACATCTGAAATAGAGTGAATATTTTTTAATTTTAATGATTGTAAATAATTATTTTCGACAGGTGTATGAATTTTAGGCACTCCAAACTCAAGGCATTCTAAGAACTAAATTCGTAAACTATATTTAATAAGGGCACAGATTTTGTTATTTTTACCTCTTAATCATTAATTTTCCACTATGAAAACAAAATTCTTTTTTTTCTTACTTTTTATTCCAGCAACACTTATAGTTTCAAGTTTTAATTTTCATAAACCTTCCGGTGCTCAAGAACATTTGGTTTCCGGGCAAATTGATGATTTTGATTATGATAAATATTGGTTGGATGTTGAAGCATTAATGCAAAACGGGCTTCCAAAATCTGCCCTGAAAATTGTTGAAGAAATTTATCAACAAGCAAAATCAGAAAATAATACCCCTCAAATTATCAAATCCATTTTGTATAAATTTCGCCTGAAAAGCGAATATGAAGAGGATTTTCAAATAAAAGTAATTGAAGAATTAAAAGATCAGATTGAAAATTCAGGTGATCCCGAAAAACAAATTCTGCACTCAATTCTCGCCGAATTCTATTGGGACTATTTCAAAAGAAACCGCTATAAGTTTTATAACCGAACAATAGTTGAAGATTTTAAGCAAAATGATATTAGTACCTGGGATTTAAAAAAGATCATGGACGCAATTTTCTCAAACTATTTACTTTCGTTGAAAAATACTGAAATACTTAAAACAACGTCTCTCAAAGACTATGATATTGTTTTAAAAAAAGAAGAAAACTCACAACACTTCCGTCCTACCTTATTCGATTTATTAGCTCATCGCGCAATTGATTTTTTTAGGAATCCCGAAAATTCATTAACAAAACCTGTAAATGTTTTTTCAATCGATAAGCTTGAATATTTTTCTCCAGCCAAAGATTTTATTGAAATTAAATTAAAAACTAGCGATTCACTTTCCGGGAAATTTCATACTTTAAAAACGCTTCAGGAGTTAATTGCTTTTCATATAAATGACGAAAATCCTGATGCATTGATTGATGTTAATTTAGAAAGATTGGAGTTTGTATATTATAGGTCAACCAGAATTGAAAATAAAGATAGTGTTTATTTAAGTTCACTACAAAACTTCGAACAGAAATATTCAGAATTTCCTGCTTCAATCAATATTTCTTTTGTTATTGCAGAAACATATAGCGAACTCGGTTTTCTATATGATCCGAATATCTCAGATCAATATAAATGGGATTCTAAAACTGCCGCAAAGATTTGCATAGAAGCAATTAAAAGATTTCCGAAATCAAACGGGGCAACAAATTGCAAGGTTTTATTACAAGAATTAAAAGGTTCTTTTTTAAACTTAACTATCGACGAAGTTAATATTCTACAAAAGAAAATTCTAAGTTTATTGAAATATAAAAACATCGACAAACTCAATTTTAGGTTAATTAAAACAAACTATCTTGAAAACAAAGAATTATTAAAAAACTCACGTAAAAAAAAGATAATAAAAAGTTATTTAAAACAAACACCAGTAGAAGAATGGCCGCTTGAGTTAATTAATGATGGAGATTTGCAGCCACATCGCACGGAAATTATTCTCCCAGAACTTTCATCAGGATATTATACTATTTTAGTTTCTGAAGACCCTAACTTTTCATTTGATAATACCATTTCTTATAATTCCTTTTTTGTTTCAAATATTAGTTTTATCAATCAGAAAAATAAGGACGGATCAATTGACGTACTGGTTTTAAACCGCGAAAGCGGGCAACCTCTGAAAAATGTAAAAGCTCAAACTTTTTCTAAAGATTATGATTATGAAACAAGAGATTATAAACTAAATAAGCAAATTTGCTATAAGACCGATAAAGCCGGCAATTTAAATCTACCGATTTCTTCTGAAAAAAATGCACGCAAATCTTTTTATATTGAGTTTTCATACAAAGGTGATACATTGTTTACCGAAAACACCTTATCTCCAAATTATTATTCAAAACCTGAAAAAACCACTATTAAAACTTTCTTTTTTACCGACAGAGCTATTTATCGTCCGGGGCAAACTATTTATTTTAAAGGAATTGTTTTAGAAAATAAAACCGACAAATATTCAATAAAACCTAATTATAAAACAACTGTCACTTTTTATAATGTAAATCATCAGGAAGTTTCAAAACTTGATTTAATTTCAAATGAATTCGGTTCAATTAACGGCAGCTTTATTGCACCCGATGGAGTTTTAAACGGAAAAATGAGTATTTCAAGTAGCACAGGATCGAAACAATTTTCGGTAGAGGATTATAAACTTCCAAAATTCGAGGTGGTTTTCGAACCGCTTACGGGAAGTTATAAATTGAATGAGGATCTTAAAGTTGAAGGAAAAGCAAAAGCTTATGCAGGAAATTTTATTGATAATGCAAAGGTAGAATACAGAGTTTACAGAAAACCAAATTGGCCTTTTTGGAGAGGCTACGGATTTTATTATTATTTTCCACAATCTGAAACCGAAATCCTTAATGGTTTTACAACAACTGATGATGATGGAAAATTTGAAATTTCATTTAAAGTAATTCCTGATTTCTCAGTTGAAAAAACTCCGCATTTATTTTTTGATTTCATCATTAATGTTGACGTAACTGATATTAACGGTGAAACTCATTCGGCTGAGGAAGTTGTATCGGTTGGGTATAAATCTCTTATGCTCAATGTTAATATTCATAAAAAAGTTAATCTTGAAAAAGATAATAGTTTTAAAATTATTGCCACAAATTTAAATGGAGAACCGCAGCATGTAGATTGTAAAATTGAAGTTTACAGCTTAAAACAACCGGTCATTTATTTCAATGATAGAAATTGGGATGTACCGGATATTTTTCTCTATAAAAATGAAGAATTTGAAAAACATTTTCCAAACCAAATTTATAAAGATGAAAACAATCCTGCAAAATGGGAAAAGGAAAAACAATTCTTAAATGTAACATTAAACACAGCCAATGATTCGATTCTTAAAATCGCAGAAATTAGAAATTGGCCGCAGGGAACCTATTGTCTGAAAATTTCTTCGACAGATGCTTTTGGAGAAAATGTCGAAAACACAAAATATTTCACTTTGTTTTCACCAGAATCACAAAACATTCCGAACAATGCTGTTAATTGGTTTACAGTTTTGAAAGGGGAGGGGGAACCCGGTGATACGGTTTCATTTTTAATCGGTTCAAAGGCAAAAAATGTTTACGCTACCTACCAGGTGATTTTAAATAATTCGATTGAAAAAAAAGAAATTATAAAGCTTTCCGACCGGCAGAAATTGATTGAAATTCCCATCAAAGAAAAATACAGGGGCAATTTTAAAATCAATATTGTTTTTGTAAAAGATAATCGCATTTACATTGATGAACACACTTTTGAAGTTCCGTTTTCAAATAAAAAACTCGACCTTGAATTTGCGAGTTTCCGAAACAAACTCCTGCCGGGACAAAATGAAGAATGGAAAATAAAGATTAGAAACAACAAAGGCGAAAAAGTTTTTGCCGAAATGCTGGCTGGAATGTACGATGCTTCTCTTGATGCTTTTAGCCAAAATAACTGGCTGTTTGATTTATATAAAACTAATCAAAATTCACTTTCTTGGAATACATATAATTCATTTGGGCAAAGTATGGGCAACACTTCTTATTTAGAAGACTATGCAAGTATTTCTCCTGTGAATCAATTGTATGATCGGATAAACTTTTTCGGTTTAAATGTTTTTGGAAGAAATATGTATAGACAAGGATTAAAGGGTGGTCGGATGCCAATTTCAAATCAAATGGATACTGAGGCAGAGATGCTGGATGAATTTATTCCCACACCCAATGAGAAATCCGGTATTGAAGGAATTGGAAATGAATTAGAATTGAGAAAAAAAGAAAAATCTCCTCAGCCTCCAATTAAAATCCGTCGCAATTTCAATGAAACCGCTTTCTTTTATCCCGATCTTGAAACTAATGAGGATGGAGATGTTATTATAAAATTTAAAATTCCCGAAACTTTGACAAAATGGAAATTCATGGGGCTTGCCTACACAAAAGAGTTACAAACAGGGCAAATTCAAAAAGAATTGGTAACGCAGAAAAAATTAATGGTAATCCCGAATGCTCCACGATATTTCAGGCAGGGCGATACAATTATTTTTTGTTCTAAGATTGTTAATCTGAGCAAAAAGCAATTATCAGGCGAGGCAAATCTGGAGTTTTTTGATGCTTTCACTATGAAGCCGATTGATGATGTTTTGAATAATATTATTTCGGAAAAAACTTTCTCGGTTGAAGAAGGCCAAAGTACGGCAGTTTGCTGGAAAATTTCCATTCCCACAAAATTGGAGGCTATCACTTATCGAATTACAGCAAAAGCCAGCAATTTCAGCGATGGCGAAGAAAACACTTTGCCTGTTTTGACAAACAGAATTCTTGTTACCGAAAGTCTTCCTTTGCCAATCAAGGGCAATGAAAGCAAGCATTTTAAATTTAAGAAATTAATAAATTCAAAAAAGAACAAAAAATATTCATCAATTGAAAACTACAAGCTTAGCCTTGAATTTACATCTAATCCGGCTTGGTACGCAATTCAGGCCTTGCCGGTTTTGAATGATATAAAATATCGGAGTTCCGACAATGTTTTTTCGCAATTTTATGCAAACAGCATTGCTTCTCACATAATAAATTCAAATCCGAAAATCAAAAGGATATTCGACATTTGGTCCGATCAGCAACCCGATGCATTTTTGTCGAATCTTGAAAAAAATCAGCAATTAAAATCTGTTATTCTCGAACAAACACCCTGGGTTCTTCAAGCTAAAAATGAAACCGAACGAAAAAGACGGCTTGCCTTGCTATTCGATTTCAACAAAATGTCGAATCAACTAAGAAATTCTTTGGAAAAGCTGAAGCAAATGCAATCGGGAAATGGGGGATGGCCCTGGTTTGAAAAAATGCCTGATAATCGTTTCATCACTCAATATATTATTTGCGGCTTTGGCCATCTTGATAATTTGGGAATTACAAATGTAAGAAATGAAG
>Ga0207996_1002511_pt1 | contig 11039 bp, 10 predicted proteins | sample AntAceMetag02UKG_FD_184773 | JGI IMG/M metagenome (GOLD analysis project Ga0207996, IMG submission 184773) | Saline lake microbial communities from Ace Lake, Antarctica - Antarctic Ace Lake Metagenome 02UKG (SPAdes) (version 2) | ecosystem: Environmental > Aquatic > Non-marine Saline and... | reverse complement strand
CAGAGATACAAAGGTTTAGGCGAAATGAACCCCGGCCAGCTGTGGACCACCACCATGGATCCTGAAAAGAGAGTGCTTCTTCAGGTAAAAGTGCAAGACGCGGTGGAAGCAGATCATATCTTTACCATACTTATGGGGGACAAAGTGGAGCCCAGAAGAGAGTTTATCCAGAATAATGCCCTGGAAGTAACCGAATTGGATATATAACGGTCTTCGCCATTATCCGTTAACGGTTACGGGTTTCCAATGCGACCATTTGAAAGTAAGAATATTGTAGGGGCAAACCTGTGTGTTTGCCCTTGTGTTTAAGAGAAACCACAGAGATTGGAGAAACCAAAATATTATGCTGCAGGATTTAGAACCTGAATTCGTAAACATTGAAGATGAGATGAAAAAATCTTATCTCGAGTACTCCATGAGCGTTATCGTGGGTCGAGCCCTTCCGGACATCAGGGACGGCCTGAAACCGGTTCATAGACGCGTACTGTTTGCCATGAATGACCTGAAGAATTTTTTCAACAGGCCATATAAAAAATCGGCAAGGGTTGTGGGTGATGTCATCGGTAAATATCATCCCCACGGGGACAGCGCCGTATACGATACCATCGTTCGTATGGCCCAGGATTTTTCCTTGAGATACTGTCTTGTTGACGGTCAGGGGAATTTTGGATCCGTGGATGGAGATCCCCCCGCTGCAATGCGGTACACGGAAGTGCGGATGACGCGAACGACACAGGATTTTCTGGACGACCTTGATAAGGAAACGGTTGATTTCGCGCCCACCTATGACGGAAGCCTCCTGGAACCCCTGGTTCTTCCCACAAAAGTACCGAATTTATTGATCAATGGGTCTTCCGGAATCGCTGTTGGAATGGCGACGAATATTCCCCCCCACAACCTTTTGGAAATTTGTGCGGGAATTGAAAAGGTTATTGAAAACCCCGATGTTACCCTGGGGGAATTGATGAGCGTTATACCGGGACCGGATTTTCCCACGTCCGGGTTTATTATCGGGAAGAAAGGCATTGTAGACGCTTACAGCACGGGTAGGGGCATTATCAAGGTCAGGGCGAGAGCGTATGTGGAAACATTTGCCCACAACAAAGAGAGGATCATCGTTTCTGAAATCCCTTACCAGGTCAATAAAGGAAGACTGCTTGAAAAGATTGCGGCCCAGGTGAGAGATAAAAAGATAGAAGGCATTTCTGAAATCCGCGATGAGTCGGACCGAGACGGTATGCGCATCGTCATTGAAACAAAGCGGGACGCCCATGCGCTGGTCATTCTGAATCAGCTATATAAATATACGCAAATGAAAGTTTCCTTCGGGATTATCCTGCTTGCTATTGTCAATGGACGTCCAGAAATTTTGACGCTTAAAGCGATGATTAACCATTTTATCAAACATCGCCGTGAAGTGATCGTGCGCAGAACCATCTTTGACCTGAAGAAAGCGGAAGCACGCGCCCATATCTTGGAAGGACTCAAAAAAGCCCTTGATTTTCTGGATGAAGTCATTGAGTTGATCCGATCTTCCTCCGATGGAAAAGAAGCAAAGGACAGACTGATTGCAGAGTTTCAATTTTCGGATATACAGGCGCAGGCCATTCTGGATATGAGACTGCAGCGGCTCACGGGGCTGGAAAGAGAAAAAATTCATTCGGAATATGAAGCCCTTCTAAAAGACATCGACTATTATAAAGCCATCCTGGCAACGCCTGCAATGGTTCTAGACATTATCAAAGAAGAACTGAAAGAGATTAAGGATGCTTACGGCGATGAGCGGCGGACGGAAATTATTGAAGATGCCGAAGAGATCGATATGGAAGATCTCATTGCCGAAGAAGACATGGTGGTGACCATCAGTCATACAGGGTATATCAAACGGAATCCCATCAGCCTTTACCGGGCGCAGCGCCGGGGAGGGAAGGGTCTCACGGGTGCGAAACCGAAAGAAGAGGATTTTGTGGAGCATCTCTTTGTGGCGTCTTCCCACGATTCCTTTCTCTTTTTCAGCAACAAGGGACGGGTTTACTGGAAAAAAGTTCATGAAATTCCCGAAGGGGGAAGGACCTCCAGAGGAAAGGCCATTGTGAATCTTCTGGATCTTAAAAAGGGAGAACGTCTGGCCACCATACTACCCATCAGAGATTATGAGGAAGGGAAATATGTGGTCATGGCCACCAAAATGGGGCTGGTCAAGAAAACGGAACTGAAAGCTTACAGCCATCCCAGGTCCGTGGGCACCATCGGGCTCAAAATTAAAGAAAATGACGAATTGATTGGCGTTAGGGTTTCCAGCGGAGAGCAGGATATTTTTCTGACCACCAAAGAAGGAAAATCCATCCGTTTTAAAGAAGCAGACCTGAGAAGTATGGGGAGAGTGGCTTCTGGAAATATCGGGATAAAAATGGAACCGGGCAATGAGGTGGTGGGAATGGAAATCCTGGGTGAGGGCGCCACCATTCTGACGGTTACGGAAAACGGGTTTGGCAAACGGACCAAAACGGATGAATATCGAACCCAATCAAGAGCAGGCAAGGGTGTCTTTACCATCAAAACCAGTGAAAGAAACGGAGCTGTGGTTTATGCCTACGAGGCGACGGACCAGGATCAACTGATGATGATTACGGGCCATGGAAAAATTATTCGAATAAGGGTTGCGGATATTTCGGTCATCGGGAGAAACACCCAAGGGGTAAAACTCATCAACCTGGGAGAAGGGGAAAAGGTTGTGGGCGTCGCCAAGATTATGGAGGACGACTGATCTACTGTTAGCATGAGAGGCCCTTTCGAAAGGAATACCGTCTGTGTCGGATGTTGAATTATCAAGAATCGCGGTGATCGGTTCGGGAAGCTGGGGAACCGCGCTGGCCAACCTATTGGCTGAAAAAGACGGTATTGAGGTTGATCTATGGGCCCGAGAGGAAGAGGTCTATAATGAAATAAGAGACAAGCATACGAATCATCTTTTTTTACCGGACGTGCAACTGGCTCCCGCCCTCAAACCTGTCTCCTCCTTTGACAAGGCATTACATGAAAAGCAACTGGTTCTGGTTGCAGCGCCGTCACACGTGTTCAGGGAGGTGTTGAAGGGACTGAAGCCCCATTTGACCTCCGGCATGACGTTGATGATGGCCACCAAAGGGATTGAGAATGATTCATTGATGATCATGAGCGAGGTGGCTCAAGCGGTTCTGGGCCCCCGGTTTTTATCGCATTTTGCATGTCTTGCAGGGCCCAGTTTTGCAAAAGAAGTGAGCCGAAAGTTCCCCACGGCGGTGACCATCGCCTGTGAAAATTCAACCCATGGGATGAAACTCCAAAAGCTTTTTTCCACTGATTTTTTCAGGGTTTACCTCAACAGTGATGTGATTGGAACGCAGTTGGGCGGCGCACTCAAAAACGTGATTGCCATTGCAGCGGGTGTGGCGGATGGGCTGAATTTCGGTCTTAATGCCCGAGCGGCACTCATTACACGGGGACTGGCAGAGATTACGAGGCTTGGGGTTCAAATGGGGTCCAACCCCCATACTTTTGCTGGACTTGCGGGTATGGGAGACCTGGTCCTCACGTGCACGGGTGATTTAAGCCGAAACAGAACCGTGGGGTTTCAGGTGGGAAAAGGGAAAAGCATTCATGAAATCACCGCACGGATGAAGATGGTGGCTGAGGGCATAAAGACCGCTAAATCCGCTCATCAGCTCGCAAGAAAAATGAATGTGGTTATGCCCATCGTCGATCAGGTGTATGAAATTTTGTATCAGGATAAAGATCCGCAGCAGGCGGTTAAAGAACTTATGACCCGGGATTTGAGGGTGGAGCTGGAACACTGAGGTTTGGGTTGATGTGGGCGTCATTTCATGGAAAATGAAACCATTAAAATGGAAGTATTTGAAAGCCCGGAATCGTTCAATCCGGATATTGTGGAAAGTGCAGTAAAACCGGGTCTTTTCGGAAAAGATATTATTTACAGGGATACCATCGGGTCTACAAATGTTTTTTTGAAAAGGCTTGCTCAAGAAGGGGCATCCGAAGGAACGGTGGTGATTTCAGATGAACAAAGCGCCGGACTGGGTAGACTGGGTAGAGAATGGTTTTCAAAAAAAGGTGAAAATCTGCTTTTTTCCGTTTTGCTGCGACCTCAATTGCCACCGAACAAAATGTTTGTTCTGACGATGATTTTTGCTTTGGCAGGAATTGATGCCGTTCAGGAGATAAGTGGCTTAAATTCCATGATAAAATGGCCAAACGACATCTACATCGGGGGGAAAAAGCTGGGGGGCATCCTGACCGAGTTCTCAGTTGTACAAGGGGTTGTTCAGTATCTGGTTCTTGGAATGGGGCTGAACGTCAACTGGAATCCGGAAGAGGAAATGACTTTACTTTATCCCACCTCAAGCATCTTTGCGGAAAGTCAGGAAAAGGTATCGAGAGAGGATATCCTTATCAACCTATTGAAAAGATTAGATGTTTCTTATTATGAGGTTGGGCTGGATTCGGAGCGAACCGAAGGATTTTATGAAAAGTGGAACGAAAAATCACTCATACTTGGAAAAACAGTGGTGATTGAGACGGGAAAAGAACGTATTGAAGGAGAAGCGGCCGGCATTGACCGCGACGGGGCCTTAACACTCATTACCTCTAACGGAGATGAGCGAAAATTTCTCTGCGGTGATGTCTCGGTTAAAATGAGTTTATCTGACCAAAGAAATTTCTAATATGGGGAATCTACCATATGGCAACTATTGTACCGGAAGGAAAAAACGTCAGGCAGGCCATCAAATGGATATCAGAGAATTTGAAGGAAAATCAAACCCAAAACCCGATAAAATTTATCGAGGAGGCGGGAGCGCGTTTTAATCTGTCTCCAAAGGATGAAGAATTTTTAAGGTCTTTTTATAAATAATATTGAATTAAGGGGAACCATTGGCGAATAAGATACGGATTGCCGTTCTTTCAGGTGGGTGGTCGAAAGAAAGAGGTGTTTCCGTCAATAGTGGAAAAGCGGTTCTGGGTGCTCTGGATAAAAGGAAATACGAAATCGTGTCCTTTGATCCGAAAGATGATCTGAATATTTTGTGGCAACAGAGGCATGAGTTGGATTTGGTCTTTAATGTTCTGCATGGTAAATATGGCGAAGATGGCCGAATTCAGGGGCTCCTTGAGGTGTTCGGCATCCCTTTTGTGGGATCGGGGGTTTTGTCTAGCGCAATGGCCATGAACAAACGGGTTACCAAGGAAGTATACAGAAGCGTTGGTCTTCGTGTTCCCAGAGATCTCATCTTGAAAAAAGATCAAACGGTATCCATCGGCAAAATAAAGGATATTCTTGGAACGCCAATCGTCATAAAACCGGTGAGCGAAGGTTCCAGCATTGGTATTTCCATCATGGAAAATGACAACGACATTCTGGCGGGCATTGAAAAGGCTTTTCAGTTTGATCTGGAGATTTTACTGGAAGAATATGTGTCCGGACGGGAAATCACATGTGCTGTGTTAGGGCGAAAACATCTCGAAACATTGCCGCTGGTGGAGATTGTACCAAAGGATACGCATAGATTTTTCGATTTTGACGCAAAATATACTGCTGGTGAGACCCACGAAATTTGTCCCGCTCAAATTGATGCTCATCTTCAAAATGAGGCTTCAGGGATGGCTCAAAATGCGCACCTGGCCCTACAATGCCGGGATTGGAGCAGGACGGATATGATTATAAACAATGACATGATTTACATGCTTGAGACAAACACTATTCCCGGGATGACGGAAACGAGCCTGGTTCCACTGGCCGCAAAGGGTAACGGATGGAGTCTGGGCCAGTTGCTAGACAGAATGATCGATACATGTTTAGCGGAACCGTAAAAAACGGGCCAATGTTTCACGTGAAACATTGGCCCTTTTGACGTTCATGATGTACTAAGGCCGAGTCTTCACTATAACGCAATGAAATAACGAGATAAAATATATTGTTATGGTTTGTTAGGGATTCTTCGTGTCCTGAATGGTGATGGGGGGTTGCTCAGTTTCCATGGGCACCCGGCCCACCATCTTCAGGTCATATCCTTCAAGGCCCTTGATTTTTTTGGGGTTATTGGTCAACAAGCGCATTTTTTTCACCCCGAGGGCGACCAATATCTGGGCGCCCACACCATAATTTCTCAAATCAGCTTCGAGACAATCCTCTTTGTGTGCTTCCGAAATGGTTTGCTCATTACCCTCAAGGGCTTGGTAACGGGCCAGCCTTAAGCCCCTTCCTTCCTGCTGTATGTAGATAATAACCCCCTGATCTTCCTGTTGGACAAGTTCCATGGCCTTATCCAGTTTGGCCCTGCATCCGCACCGGATGGAATTGAATATGTCGCCGGGTGTGCATTGTGAGTGAACCCGAACCAGAATTTCCTGTTCCGGATCGATATCACCTTTGACCAGGACCAGGTGTTCATGTGCGTCAATATCGTTTATAAAGGCCATGGCCCTGAATTCGCCTTGTGGCGTGGGGAGAATTGTTTCGGCGGCCAGGTGAACGAATGATTCCGTGCGCATTCGATATTCGATAATGTCGGCGACACTGGCAATTTTGAGATTGTGCTTTTCGGCAAAGATCTCCAGGTCCGGCATGCGAGCCATGGTGCCGTCATCCTTCATGATTTCGCAGATGACGCCCGCAGGTTTCAAGCCGGCAAGACGGGCCAGGTCCACAGAGCCTTCAGTCTGCCCGGTCCTGAAAAGAACACCTCCCCGCCGCGACCGCAGCGGGAACACGTGACCCGGTTGAACCAGGTCCTCGGGTTTGGCATCATCTGCAACTGCCACAAGAATGGTTCGGGCCCGGTCGGCAGCGGATATGCCGGTGGTCACCCCGGTCCGTGCCTCGATGGATACCGTAAAGGCCGTTTCAAAAGGGGAGCAGTTGTCTGTAACCATCTGAGGGAGCTTCAGCTTTTCAAGCAGATGGGGGGCCATAGGCAGGCAGATAAGGCCGCGTCCGTAGGTGGCCATGAAGTTGATGGCTTCTGGTGTGGCTTTTTCAGCGGCCATGGTCAGGTCGCCTTCGTTTTCCCGGTCTTCGTCATCCACCAGGATAATCATTTTTCCTTCTTTCAGGTCTTCCAGAACTTCTTCTATGGTTGCTAAAGGCATAAAAAATCTCCAACATCTATTTTAACCTATTTTTTTATTGAGCGTAAAGCGTGAACTGAAAATATACACTTTACAGCCCCAGAATCTTTTCGGCTTTCTCGATCACCGCCTCCACGGTAAAGCCAAAGGCCTTGAAAAGATCCTTGGCAGGGGCTGAGGCACCGAATCGGTTTATCCCCATAATGACACCCTGAGAGCCGGTAAACCGCTCCCAACCGAGGGGACTCCCGGCCTCAACGGCAATGCATGCCGAGACATCAGGGGGGAGCACCTCATGCCGATAGGCCTCAGGCATGGCGTTAAAAAGCTCCCAAGAGGGAATGTTTACAATGCGTACCCTGACACCACGGGACATAAGCTGCTCATAGGCCCCGATAATGAGATGAACTTCAGCACCGGTGGCCATCAGGATCAAGTCGGGCTTACCGCCCGTCGAATCCGCCAGTACGTAAGCCCCGTTATGAAGCCCCTCGGCCGACGCATATTTCTTGCGGTCGATGACCGGCAGTCCCTGGCGGCTTAAGATGAGGGCGCAGGGGCCTTTTTGATGGGCCAGCGCCAGTTTCCAGGCTTCAACGGTTTCCTGTGCGTCGGCGGGGCGGACCACCAGCATGTTGGGAATCGACCGCAGGCTTGCCAGATGCTCGATGGGTTGGTGAGTCGGACCATCCTCGCCCAAGCCGATGGAATCGTGTGTAAAGACATATATAACCGAAAGTCCCATCAGAGCGGCCAGTCGAATGGCCGGTCGCATGTAGTCAGAAAACACCAGAAAGGTACCGCCATAGGGGATCAGGGCTTTGCTGAGGGCCATGCCGTTTAAAATGGCGCCCATGCCATGCTCCCGGATGCCGAAGCGAATATTGGGGCCGCCCTCCTCTTTGAATTCACCAAATCCCTTCAAATAGGTGTTGTTGGAAGGCGCCAGGTCTGCGGAGCCGCCAACAAGTCCCGGCAGGTGGGGTTTGACAGCCGCCAGCACCTGTCCGGATGCTTTTCGTGTGGCGATATTGCCCTGGCCAACATCAAAATGGGGTAACGCGCCATTAAATTTTGAGAGGTCCGGCGCTTTATGCATGGTCTCCCATTGTTGGGCCAGGTCCGGATATTTCTTCTGGTAATCGGCGTAAAGGGCCAGCCATTCTTTTTCCAGCGCTTCTCCCCGTTTCAGGGCCTGGCGGAAAACTGAAAGGACATCCTCGGGAACTCTAAACGTGGGCGTTTCAGGCCAGCCGCAATTTTTCTTGGTCAGCAGAACCTCTTCTTCACCCAGCGGGGCCCCGTGAGCGTCCGGTGTATCCTGTTTGTTGGGGCTGCCCCAGGCAATATGGGTTCGGGCGATAATGAGAGAGGGCTGTGATAATTCTCCGCGGGCATTGGCCAGGGCGGTATTTATGGCGGGGAGATCGTAACCATCCACTTTCTGTACCTGCCAGTTGTAAGCCTCAAAACGCCGTGCCACATCTTCGGTAAAGGTAATATGGGTGTTGCCCTCAATGGTAATTTTGTTGTCCAGATAGATGTAGACAAGCTTCCCCAGTCCCAAGTCGCCTGCTATGGAAGCCGTCTCCGATGAGATACCCTCCATCATATCGCCATCGCTGACCAGGGCATAAATAAAATGGTTCACCAGGGGAAAATCAGGCCGGTTGAACCGAGCGGAAAGAAAGCGTTCCGCCATGGCCATTCCAATACCGGTGGCAAAACCCTGACCCAAGGGGCCAGTGGTGGTTTCCACGCCGGGAGCGCAACCATATTCCGGATGGCCCGGAGTGGGGCTGTCCAATTGACGGAAATCTTTCAGGGCATCCAGAGAAAGGCCATAACCCGTGAGATGGAGCATGGCATACAGAAGCATGGACCCGTGACCGGCAGACAGGACGAAGCGATCGCGGTTGGGCCATTCGGGATTTTTGGGGTTATAGTTCATGGTGCGGGTCCACAACAGATAGGCCAGAGGAGAGGCCTCCATGGGCATTCCCGGGTGACCGGAGTTGGCCTTCTGCACACCGTCCACCGCAAGAAACCGGATGGTGTTGATGCAGTCTTTTTCCAGTTTATCCGTAATGCCGGCCATTTCTTTCCAATTATTTGTGGTCATCAATTATTCCTCTTCATAGAGTCTCTTAATCAGCAAATAAAAAACCTGGCTCAGGATCAGTTCTCCCCATCGTGTGCGAAATCGAGCGCCATTTCAAAGGCGGATCGGGTGAAGGCCAGGACGCGCTGAAAATCCTCATCAGACAGTTTTCTGGCCCGATCATGGCCGCGATAAATATTGATAAATTTCCGCTCTCGCTCCAGTTGAACCGGCAGCCGCCCCAGACCCCACTTTTCGAGGATTTCCCAGACTTCAGGGTTATAGGTACGGGTCAGCTTGATGATAAACGGAAGCGGATCATGGCGGGCAAGCAAAGCAGACAGGCGCAGAATCAATTCAAAAGAGAGGGTTGCGGCACCGTTTTCAACAGCCGTTAGAAATGATTCATCAGCAAGGTGGATGGTCCGGCTTACATCTTTTTGAGTCAGTCCTGCCACTTCCCGCAGGTCTCTCACATAAGCCCCGGTTTCTTCAATGATTTTAATCTGTTCGGGAGAACTAAGAACGGCTTTTCCAACCATTTCCGAAACCATGGCCCCCTTGGAGACCAGCTTCATGGCCGTGGACGTCATGTTCAAGAGCATTTTGACGATGGAGCGTTCATCCTTGGGATAAGGCTCAAGTATTTCCTTAGGAATTTCAGGTAGTTCCGCTTCCATCATGATTTTTCAAGGATCAGCACATCCACCTTGCCGTCAAGAGCCTTCTTGAAGTCCAGGGCATCCTGCTTGCCACCCACAATGGCGCCATAGTGCATGGGAATGGCGAGTCCCGGCCCAATGGCGAGAGCGGCTTTAACGGCCTGCTCCGCCGTCATGACATAGGTGCCCGACACCGGCAGGAGGGCAATATCGACTTTCAGATCTTTCATCTCCGGGATATAATCCGTATCCCCCGCATGGTATATCCTGATGCCCGACACCTCAACCAAAAATCCCAGCCATCCATTCTTTCTCGGGTGAAAGTCCTTATCGGTGTTGTAGGAAGGAACACCCAGAATTTTTACACCATCCAGGTTCAGGGTCTCTCCCGGTTTTAAGATTCTCACATCACCGGTGAGTTTTTCGGCCGAATCTTTTTCGGTGACAATAATCGTCTCTGGTCCCTGAATTTTGGCCACATCTTCAGGTGAACAGTGATCGAAATGGTCATGGGATATGAGGATCAGGTCAGCTTGAGGCCCCGCCTCGATCTGATAGGGGTCAAAATAGATGATTTTTTCGCTGTCGATTCGAAAGCCATCGTGCCCCAGCCAGTGAATTTTTTTTGAAAAGGACTCTATCATGTTCGTGCCTCCCGTCGACCTAATTTGGTGACGTATCGGGGTTACGGTTTAACAGGGTTCCAGAAGGATTTTATGATCTACCAGTGAAAACAGTTTGATTTTAGCGCTGACCTTTTTCGTTTCACCGAAAACATTGACCAGTTTTATCTCATTATTCTTGTTTTCCAGGGCATCCACGTCCTCGAAAAAGACCTCTTCCTTACCATTTTTCAAAATATAGGCCGTTGATTCACACATGCTTATCCATCTCCTGTACGATCTCTTCTACCATCTTGACTGCCTGGTTTACCAAGTGAGGCAAGGGCTCTCTGGAAATGCCCACGATCCTGACGCTTTCCTGTGTGAGGGGAATCAGAATTTTTCTGGCCGGGCTTGAGCTGACAGCGGTTGCCATTTTTGGGGTCAGTTCTCCCATCATGGCATTGGCCATCAAAATGGAGACAGGCCCGATAATCACATCGACCCCGTGACTGGTGCGAACAATGGCATTTTCCCCTGATCCGCCCCGAT
>Ga0207996_1002506_pt1 | contig 11062 bp, 7 predicted proteins | sample AntAceMetag02UKG_FD_184773 | JGI IMG/M metagenome (GOLD analysis project Ga0207996, IMG submission 184773) | Saline lake microbial communities from Ace Lake, Antarctica - Antarctic Ace Lake Metagenome 02UKG (SPAdes) (version 2) | ecosystem: Environmental > Aquatic > Non-marine Saline and Alkaline... | reverse complement strand
TGAGTTGCCGCATCAAATCTTTTTGGCTTTCATAATCGATATTGTATTCGATCAAGCATTGCGATTCATCTACATCATTCTCAGATAGGATTTCTCTGATTGGCTTCAGCTCTGCGCCGTGGATAGTGAAGCAGCTACGCTGTGAGATCATACGACTATCTTGATAAACGGCTGGGAAGGCTATCGGGATTATTAATAATCTGTTCATTAATTTAGATTTTCCATCTGTATCATGATTTAAGTCGGCTTTTGAAAACTCTTCATCCAGCTGCTTTTTAATCTTTATTCTCTCTTGTTTTATGATTTCACGGTTTCCCCAAGCATTGGCGACATACAAATGGCCAAGGCTATTGCCGAAACTTAAGGGATAATTGAGTCCATACGTAAGAACACCTGCCTCATTGTTCAATTTTCGAGGATTGAGCATATACACTCTACAATTCCGGTTGCCTTTATTTATTGCAAAATATAAGGCGTGCAATGCACCTTCTGTCCAGTCAAGTAAGCGGGTCGGCACTCCATAATGTTGGGCTAAGAAAAGCCACTCATCAATATTATCTCGGGGCGGAGCGTTGCCAATACCACCCGCCTGCCTTCGGAAAGATTGCAGAAAATAGTTTTCCTCGTTGTGTTTATAGGCTTCTATCTTAGGGCACAGCTTAAGACCAGTACCAGATTCCCCCCGAAACCATGGCTTAACACCAGGACCCCATTTTCCTAAGTCCACCAGGATAGCAGATATAAACTCCGTGACAGTCTCTATGGCAGTTCCTTTCATATCTTACCTCAATTAAGTGATAGGTGATAGGGGGTCAAGTCTACTCTTGACTCTTGCCCAATTGTAACATCAAGGTTTCACCGCTTTTTGATTTTCTTATCTTTTATCATTTTATGGTTTAATCTTCTCTAAACACTGCTAATTGTGTATCAAGGGTCAAGAGTAGACTTGACCCCTCTCTTTTCTGACCGAGAACCGAACAGCGAGAAATAGCGGGCGCGAATTAGAGGGTTAAACAAAGCCGTGCTGGTAAGTGGTTTGGCGCCAAGAAAAAAAAGAGCGTTTTTCTAAGGGAGAGGTGTTTTTTCTCTTGACTTACCCTTTAATGGATGACCCCCCTTACAAATCCACTAAGAGTATTTTCCAACGTTCGCACTTTCGATTCAAATTAGAGACAAGTTATAATCTTATGTACCCTACTCCCTAAGCAGAATGGTAGAAAGTGAATTGGCTCGTAGGACAACTATTCCTTTTTCCGGATAATGACGTTCAGTTGGCCGTTGATGTTCTCAGGTAGATTCCCTACTGCGATCTTGTAATCGAAGTTGAATGAGGTCATCTCGTCAAACGAATCAAAGATCAAAAAAATTGGTCGAATCCTCATTAAATATCCATGTTTGATTTTGTCGAAATGCTCACGCAGTTCATAGCTCTTGGTCTGCATTAAACTAAAAGTCTTTTTAACTCCAAAAGAGGGTTGATAAGACGGTATAAATAGATTTCTTTCGAACCCTTTGAGGGTCTGCGTAAGGATTTTCTGTGTTGCGGTCTGTGGTTCTTTAGGTGCCTTCGGCTCTTTCGGTTTCCCAGGCAGTTCGTCCTCGGTGTAAAGTGAGAATCCGTCTGGAAAGTGAACATAGACATCAACGTCTGTGGCTGGCGCACCACCAAGGTTCCTGACTTCTAAATGCAAGCTCAGAGTTCTGCCTGGCTGAGAGGGAAAGTCGGTTAGTCGATCAAGATACCGCTCATAATTCAAAAAGTATCGCTCAAGCTCTTGGTTGTATCGCTTGTACTCACTCACAGGGATCGACCCAGAAGAGGTCTTGGCCATAAGAGAACCTATCTGAGGGAGTTTAGCTGGGGCAGCTTCCTTCTGGTCAGGAGGATGTTGTTCAGGATATGATTTCCGAAGCTCAGCAATGATCTTGGCTTTATCAGGGATTTCATTTTCGGTGGGACAGGCAATTTCAAAATCAATATGTTCATCATCGTCCTGCATTTCGCTGAGTCGCAGGATGAGTTCAGGTTGGGCATTTTGGAGTTTCATGAGTTCGTTTTTGAGGCGTCTGTTTTCTTTTACCAGTGGATCGTCCTCAGCAGGAATCCTCCAAGATTCTGGAATCTCAGCTGTTTCAATCTCAAGCTGAATAGCTGTGATTTGGGGACCGACATCATGAGATATGAGCACTACGCGATCCAACGGGTGATCCATCTTGTATTTGAGCACATTCGCAACAAATTCATCATCGCGCCAATCGATGTTGAGGCCCTGCTGTTCGAGATCTCTTGGGGGCCTTGCAACCAATTCGAGCCGCACTCCAGGCCAGAGCTCCTTTTCGGAGGAGTCCATGCAGCTCTTGATCATCTTAAGACTATCACTTGCTCTATCTCGAATCTTGCGAGACTGGTGAGTGTTTTTGTGTTTGTCGAGCTCCTGAACAGTAACTCTAGGAACTACAAGAGTGATTGAACCCACACCGAGAAGTTCGGGGACCTTCATTTGTTGAATCGGCACGCAGTGGAGAAAAATCATCGTGTCGAAAAATACGTATGTCTGACTTCCTCTTGATTGATTCATTGTTTCCCCAAGTTTGTGAATAAATCACAACCGGCCAATCATCAGGATTTCATTTTAATCAAGAGAAGAAACATTCATCCTTATTCATGTGATGACCTTGTTGTGACGACTTATAAATGGTTTGATCGCCAATCTTATCGAAAAGGAATATATCATCCCTCTGACTCTGAGGGCAAAAATCAAAAATAATATATGGGGTAAGATTTAAGTATTCTGAAGAGTGAGGTCTTCTCAAAAATAATTCCCTAAAAGGGTAAATCTGTGTTTCTTCTATGGTGGTTAGCAAGAATTCCGGATGAGAGCCCATTAGATTTTTAATATGATACAAAAAGTTATTATGTTTTGGGTTAGGTATTACAGCTTCCACAACCTGTAATAAGTAATCTTTCAAAAAAATGCACTTATCTAGAATACCCCAAAGAGTAATCTTAACATCACCTGCTTTGTTTTCAGAACTTCTCTCGGAAAATGGTCTTTTATGTACCGCATTCCGTATTTTAATAATCCCTTCAAAAGAAGAAATCTCCGTTGACACTTTACCTGATGATGAGAAAAAAATAGAAGAAAGTTCTGGGATGAATGGACTGTCATTTTTCCTGTTAACTTTGGCCAGACTAATCATCAGCCCATACCACTTACCCATTGTCATGTTTTGGTGTTTATATTTCCCCAAAATGGATGATAAATCTTGCTCATTCATTTTCAAGCATTGCGAGAGTAGAATACAAACAAAGTATTTGATCATATATTCCGTCAACCCAAACAAGTGATCAAGGAGTTCCTTTGCATTGATTTTACTCCTTAAACTAACAATGTTGTAAGCTATAGGAAAAGGGAAACTTTCTTGATAAATTCTATGTTTTGTCCTTCCATTCTTAATACAAAAGTCAATTTTGTCTATTAGCTCTGAAATATCAAATGATTTGATTATGTAATCGTCTGCATGCCATGTAGAAAAATCCCATTTGAATGTATCATAGGCAGTCAGAAAGAAAACATGAACATGTGGGTGTGTAAACTTTATCCTCTGCAATACCTCAACACCATTCATCCCAGGCATTTTAATATCTAGCAGGATAATATCTGGTGCATATTCATGCAAAACAGTGAGGGCTTCTTCACCAGAGTATGCACCCATAATTTCACAATCAGGAAATGCTTCTTGAAGTTTCTCTTCTATTAAGACGTGAATGTGTTCCTCATCATCAACAACAAGAATCTTAAACATATTTGATGCCTCTATTCACTTCTATTCACTCCTTCGTTTGCCAAAGAACCTAACGCAAAGCCCATTTGACGCAAATTTAGCATCATTTCTCGGTTAGCGGAGTTGGTAATCCGCGTTGACGCGATTGATGTTGGGCATTCACTAGTTCTATTTGGCAACAATCGCCCGTAGCCTCTTAACAAGTGGCTTCTTGAGGGCTATCGTTTGGCCTTTGTTGTACTTAATCGTATTCCAATTACGAACATCGAATGGCAGCGCTGACAGATCAGTCGAGCATATGTGTACGCTCGGCTTTTCGAGTGCATGTGCGTAGCCCGCTTCGTAAAGCACGTTAGCTCTGCTATCTGACAGGTCGACTATTACCGCGATACTTTCACGAATGAGCCGTTTTATCTCCTCGACGATGTCACCAGTAAACTCTGTCTGGTCGACACGCTTACACGCTGCGCCTACGTGCTCAGCGGCGTATGACATCGCTACAAAATAAGTGTCATCGTACTCCCGAGTGAAAGGCATCGCCGCGAAGATGGTTCTACCTGTTCTGCCTGGGGTCGAATGCTTGAGGCGTATGAAGCTATCAGGGTGTTGAAATAACCGTTCCAAGGCCGGAACAATCGTCTTTGCACTGACGACCCCTTTATCGGTGAAATTTCTCTTGAGAACCGGTAATACCAGAAAAGCATAGTCCGCTCCAGTTGCCTCTCGGTAGCGGTCGACCTGCTCCATAGCACGCGCCGTGTTTCCGCCTTTGGGGTCCCAAGATTTTGCATCAATAACTACGATCTCACCATGAGGCCCCTTAACAACAAAGTCAGGTCGGAGCCCTCCTATAGCCAGTTCGCGTTCAAAATCAAATCCCGCCGCCTTGAACTGGTTTTCCAGTTTGTCCTCAAGTTCTTTGCCAAACATATCCTTCTTTCCTCAATTGTCCGACAAGCCAGTATACAGTCTGCGGATAAATCCCATTTATTTTATTCTGTTGACAAAAAGCGGTCCATTTTTGTGGTTTTATAGCTGGATAACATGACAAAAGAGATGATATTCAGAAATCTGGATAAGCTGTTAGCCTGAAAATACCGCCCCAGATTCTCCTGTTTCATGACCAGCTTCTGGCTAAAGCGGCTGCGCCGGAACGGCCCCATTTTCTTTACAAGATGTGGTTGCGGCACTATTGGCCCCTTTTACATATTTCGATTGATTCATTAGAGACAACAAAATGCGCGAAAAGTTCATTTTCGTCTCAGCCGAACCAGGTTTCGCTTTAACTGTTATGCCATTTTTCTTGACGTGTTTTTACTTAAGCCACCGCCTGTTCTACTATGACGTCCGCCAATTGGACTTGGGTGGTTTGGGCGTCTTTCAGCCGAGCTTTCAGAGTGTAGCATAGGTCCATCAGTTCATCGACTTTGGCGACGATGCGGTGTTGTTCCTCAATCGGTGGAATCGCAATAACAAGCTTCCTCAAAAAACCTAAAGAAACAAAAGGCTGGGCGCCACCTCCTGCCTTTGCCTGCAAATCTAGTGCAAGGTGTTCCATAAACTTCTTTATGAAAAAAGGTGATGGCAGCTCTGTATCGTAATATTTAAACAGCGCCACATTTTTGACACTAAAAGGCCGGTCATCATCAACCATTACCTGATTCCCTAAATTACCACCAATCATTGAAAATAGGATGTCGTATCGCTTGACAAATGACCGTTTTGAGATATTAAAATGATCTTCAGCTGAGATTCGTCTGGCTTCATCGAACTTGATCGTTCCGTTATAAAAGTTTTTGCTTGTCACTAAGGGATAAGTATCCGGGCCAATCGCATCCTTTGGTGAATCATGAGTACCATCTCGAACGTCTATAGTCTGTTGCAATCGTGACCACTCCCACCCCTCAGGCAGTTCAAATGGCCTTTCGTCCTCTCTGATTTCCGGCAAAGGTTTTTGTTTTCTGATTTTTCCTTCTTTTATTAACCTTGCTTTTTCTTTAGCGATTCTTTCCAGCAATACGCTGGCTGGTTCGTCTTTAGGATTTTGAGGGACAAGTTTGCCCATGACGGCGAGTTGGAGGATGGTTTGTTTGAGCTTGTTGATGCTCTGCTCGGTGGCGAAAAGGGTGTCGAAGTGGTTGGCGATGCGTTGCCATACTTCGGTAAATTCACCCTGATCGGCTGCATTGGTGAGGGTGGTGAGCAGGTTTTCCACCAGGGTTTGATGGGTGGTGCTGCTGTCGGTTTGTTGCTGTTCCAATTTGTCGCAGAGGGCCATCAGTTCACCTACTTTGGCGACGATGCGGTCTTGTTCGGGGAGAGGGGGGAGAGGGATCATAAAATCAAACAATGCGTTTGCAGGCATTTGTTTTATTGCTGAACCGGTCGTTTTATTAGCAACCAAAGATTGGAAAAATGTTGATGAGCTACAGGAACTGAAGAAGGCGCAGAAATTTGTATCTATCATTCGTACTATTATCATTTGTGCATTTATGAAACCTGTTGAAAACTGAGCGTTCGCGTGGAACATCGCCATTTTCCCAACGGAACCTCTAAGCAAAAGAACAAAGTCTTGATTACATAGTTTGCCATTGCTTAGTTTCGAAAATTTATTCTCAGATATGAATCTCAAGCCGTTATCAAAGCTTAGCAAACCGTCTACCATGTCTTTTGCGCCGAAAAATGGGATTCCAGATGGTTGGAGGTCGCTGCCTTTTGGATATCGGCTGCTTCTATCACCATTCTCAAAAGTCGCGATATTGCCCAACCGTACCCACTCCCAGCCTACAGGCAAGTGATAAGGCACTTCCTCCGGTTTGATTTCCGGTAGGGGTTTGGATAATTTGATTTTCTTTCCCTTCGCCAGCTGCTGCCTTTTCGCTTCGATCTGCTTCAGCAGCAAACTGGCAGATTTTTCGTTAGGATCTTGAGGCACCAGTCTGCCCCGAACGGCCAGCTCCAAAATCAGTTCCCGCAGTTTCTTGATGCCATGTGGGGTTTGGCCATTTGAATTTTTTCCACGTCCTCTGCCGCCGTTTGTCTTTTGTGTTTGGGCGGCGATCCAGATATCAATATGTTCGGTTACCAAACTTACCATTTCTAAGCTGCTCCCCCGTTATTGAGGGCTTTGGCCAGAATGGTTTTAAGCTGGTCGCGCAGTCCGGAAATTTCCTGTTGCTGTTTGGCATACTTTTTTATCAACTCATCTGGATCGTAACTGATCTGTTCACCGACGTGGGGATTTTTGATGTTCAGGTTGTAGTTTCGGGCCTTAATTTCGTCGATTGAGACTTTCCAGGCTTGTTCGGTTTCCACTCTTGCGGCAAACCCATCGGCCTCACTGCCCCACCAATCGATTTCGGTTTGAAACTCCTCAAAGCGCATGGGCTTGGTTTTGTTGTAACTTTTAACGCCTTCCGGATAGGGGTGTTCGTAATACCAGATATGCTGGGTGGGCCGGCCTTTGGTGAAAAACAGCAGGTTGGTTTTAATGCCGGTGTAGGGGTTAAAGACGCCGTTTGGCAGACGTACAATGGTGTGCAGGTTGCATTCTTCCAGCAGTTTTTCTTTGAGGCGGGTTTTCATGCCTTCCCCAAAGAAAAAACCATCGGGCAGGACTACGGAAGCACGGCCCTCATTTTTAAGCAGGTGGATAATCAACGTGACAAACAGATCGGCGGTTTCGCGGGTACGGAATGTAGCCGGGAAGTTGTTTTCGATGCCGTCTTCTTCCATACCGCCGAAAGGCGGGTTGGTCACGATGACGTTGACTCGGTCTTTATGGGTATAGTCCCGCAAGGGGCGGCTCAGGGTGTTGTCGTGCTTGATGTTGGTGGGGGTGTCGATATTGTGCAATATCATGTTGGTGATACACAGCATATAGGGCAGTGATTTTTTATCGACACCGTGAATGGAGGCTTGCAATGTTTCTTCGTCCGCCGGTGATTTAACAAATTCTGTACGTTTGTGTTCTATGACATTCGCCAGAAAACCACCGGTTCCGCAGGCTGGATCGAGCACGGTTTCGTCTAATTGCGGATTAACACGGTCGACGATGAAACGGGTCACAGCCCGGGGGGTGTAAAATTCACCGGCATTGCCCGCACTTTGAAGGTCTTTAAGGTTCTGTTCGTAGATGTTGCCGAAGGTGTGCCGGTCTTTTTGTGTGTTGAAGTCTATTTCGCATATTTTATTGATTACCTGGCGCATCAGGGTGCCGGATTTCATGTAGTTGTAGGCGTCTTCAAATACGTCGTGCACCACCAGCGCGCGTTTTCCGTCGGGGCCTGAGGTATTGAGTTTGTTTTTCAGGTCTGGGAAGAGCTTTACATTGACAAAATCGGACAGCTCGTCACCGGTCATGCCTTCCGGGTTTTTGGCCCAGGTGCGCCAGCGTAGATGTTTGGGCAGCGGAGATTTGTAGTGATCTTCGAGAAGTTCTAATTCGTCTTCATGGTCATCAAAGATTTTCAGGAAAAACATCCAGACCAGCTGGCTGATACGCTGGGCATCACCATCGACACCGACATCTTTGCGCATAATATCCTGAATGGATTTTATGATTCCTGAAACGTTACTCATGCGGCTTTCTCCTGGATAAATAATTCCTGCTCCAGCTCTTGAATAGCGTTTTCGTAGTTCGTTTTGCCACCAAAAGCCTGGTTGATAATTTCCATGGGGGTACCCATCTCGCTGAATGGTTTGAGTTTGAGTACTTTTGCATTTTCAATGGTGCGTATGCCTTCATCGGCGTATTTATCTAATAGCGCGTTTAGAACCGCCCTTGCCTGCTCGCCGTATTTGGTGAAATAGTTTCGTTTTTTGACATTGTTGGCCCGCTCTTTTCGGGTAAGCGGGGGCTGATCATAGGCGATATGGCATATCAAGTCAAAGTCGCCATAGTCCTTTCCGACGGTTTCCTTCAGGTTGTCCAGGATGATGCCGTGCTCCTCCAGCAATTCGATGATGACCTGCTTTCTTTTGGTGGTATTCCAGCTCCGAAGGAATTCATTTAGGGAAGCGAACTCGGATTTGATCTTCTTTCGGCTAAAGTCTCGGTAAGACTCGGTAATCAGATTGCCATCCGGGCCATAGTATTCAATACGTTCGGCAACGATTTTGACCGGAACCCCGTCAAAGACATATTTTTTCGCTCCTTCACCATCGCCGTCATCCTCGTCCTCATCATCAGGGTCCTCCGGATCGGGAGGAACGGGATCATCGTCATCATCGGGTTCGTAAATAACAACAGGCTCGCCATCGAAATCCGGATCTCTGAAGAGTTCAGTCGCTTTCTTGAAATCCATGATGGTGAAAAAGTATTTATTGAATTCCTCTTCTATACGGGTACCCCGGCCGATGATCTGTTTAAACATTGTCATTGAGTTGATGGTTTTATCCAGCACGATGAGCTTGCAGGTTTTTGCGTCGACGCCGGTTGTCAACAGCTCCGAGGTAGTGGCGATAACAGGGAACTTGCTTTCAGGGTCGATAAAATTATCGAGTTCCGCCTTGCCTTCGACACTATCACCGGTGATGCGCATGACGTATTTGGGGTTGTCGAGGGCGAGTTGCCCTGCGGCATTCACGATGGCGGCGCGCATACGCTCAGCATGGTCTATATCTTGGCAAAAGATAATGGTTTTTGCGAACGGATCGGTTGCGTTAAGGAGTTTCATAACCCGGTTTGCAACGAGCTTTGTTCGTTGGTTCAGGATGAGTATGCGATCCATATCCTGTTGATTGTAGGTGCGGCCTTCAATTTCCTGCCCAAGGTCATCTTTCATACCGGGTGGGGGTGTCCAACCGTAGATGTCTTTGTCAATATCGATGCGAACCACTTTATAGGGTGCTAAAAAGCCGTCTGCAATACCCTGCTTCAGGCTGTAGGTGTAAACAGGATCGCCAAAGTAGATTATATTTGAAACGTATTTTGTTTCCTTGGGTGTAGCGGTCATACCTATTTGGATGGCAGTCGAAAAATAATCAAGGATCTCCCTCCAGACTGAATCATCCGCAGCGCTACCTCGGTGACATTCGTCAATGACGATCATGTCAAAAAAATCGGGGGAAACGTTTTTGAATATTTTGTCTTCTTCGTCCGGTCCTGTGATAGCTTGATAGAGACCCAGGTGGATTTCATAGGCAGGATCGATCTTCCGGTTCTTGACCTTGGTCATGACCGATCCGAATGGTTTGAAGTCATTGACCAAGGTTTGATCGGCCAGAATATTCCGGTCGACTAAAAACAAGGCTCTCTTGATGACTTTGGCCTTCCAGAGCCGCCAGATGATTTGAAATGTCGTATAGGTTTTGCCGGTACCTGTGGCCATCACTATCAACACACGCTTTTGGCCTTTGGCGACAGCTTCAACAACCCGATTAATGGCTTCAACCTGGTAATAGCGTGGTTCTTTTCCGGAGCTGTCTGAGTGATAGGCTTGTAATACAAGGTCTTCTGCTTCTTCTTCAATACCGCGAAATGACTTATAGCGTTGCCAAAGTGTTTGTGGCGGTGGGAATTTTTCAAGAGGAAATTGGGTCTCAATATCCTCGCCGGCGGCGGATACTTTATTATGGGAGGCGAAGGCATCGCCATTAGAACTGAATGCACTTGGCACTTCAAGTATTTCTGCGTATCCCAAAGCCTGCTGTATTCCATGGCTTACTGTATGATTGTTGTCTTTGGCTTCTACTACGGCAACGGGGACACCTGGTTCTTGATATAGTACATAGTCCGCGAATTTTTTCTTTTTTTTGTTGCGAGACGACATGTTGCCCCTGACTATAACAGGGCCGGGCGTCAAGGTTACCTCGCGTCTGATCTGCCTGATAGGGTCCCACCCGGCCTCTTTGATCGCAGGGGTTATGAACAGATCGCAAATATCTATTTCGCTGAGTTCTTTTTTATTGATTTCGTTCAAATTGTGCCTCTACATTAAATCCCTGTCAGACCAAACTTACAATAAATATTGTTAAAAAACAGCTTTTTGCGATCTTAGTGAAATATTAGAGAGATTGTTGATTTTGTTGATTTATTCCCACTCTGAATACCATATTTTTTACCATGTGTATTACCCGAGGTCACAAAACACAAAACCCCGCTCTCCATCTATTCAGAGTAACGGGGTTTTCCGGCGACCTTGGGCCATTTTAAATCCTCTTTTCCCTATTTGGTTGAAAGAAGAAAACTGGTTCGGGAATGCTGCTGACTGTTGTTTATACTTAACTCCTCTCAAAGTCAATGGACCTCTCGCAGAGCACGCAGAGATCGCAG